>SMVB01364638.1_pt1 | contig 12035 bp, 16 predicted proteins | sample 2456461 | NCBI WGS metagenome assembly SMVB01 (sample SAMN11095934, study PRJNA526329) | marine sediment metagenome | biome: Marine sediment; feature: Surficial sediment; material: Deep marine sediment; isolation source: Hadal surficial sediment | place: Pacific Ocean | collected 2014-05 | depth...
AGCTTCGATTCGGCCAGGGCCGCGCGGAGGGCGTCGACGGTCGCCTGCAGATCTTCGATCTCCTGCAGGAGCATATCGATCGGGTCCAGCGGGTCGAACGATGCGGTCGTCGCGGTCTCCGTCTCAGGTACGGCTTCCTGCCGGGCAAGGGATGCCGAGGCCACCAGGCCGGCCAGCAGTGCGGTCACGATTCGCAGCGTCATGGTTCGAGCCTCCTGTGCGGACACGGCGCACCAACCGCGCCTTGTCCTCTATGACGCAGTCGAGGCCACGATCAGGCGGGCAAATCACACCAGGTGTGATTTTCCGGGCGGAAAAAGACGGAAAAAGACACCAGGTGTGATTTTCGGCCCTGGGTTAGTTTTCGGCCTGGGTCGCCCGCAGTTGACGTGCCCGGTCAACGAGGGCGTCGTGGTCATCGTCAAGCGGCTTCATGACGTAGTGCCATTCGATGTGGCTCTCGAGGTCGGCCGGGGTCAACTCGGCGATGAGGTCGAGCCCGACGGTGTCCCACCACGGGGCGTCGGCCCGGCCGGAGGTCATCATGGGCTCGTATCCCCGGCGCTCGAGCCGCACGTCGTAGGTGCCATAGTGCTTGAAATCGACCTGGACCGGTGTCCGACCCACCTCGCGGTCGTTGAGCCAGACGAGTGTCCCCTGGGGTTCGGTCGTGATCGTGATCGTCCGCCGGACGCACCCGCTGACGGTGGCCAGTGCGGCGAGGACCAGGCCGATGACGGACATCCTGTGCATCGGAGGAATTGTACCTGTCGGTCGCTCGACCGTGCCACCCCGGGCTAGCGCTTTTCGGCAGGATGGTCGTCGAACTCGTCGCCACGGAACGTCGATGCCAGGTAGGCGTCGCGGACGATCGGATCGTTGATGATCGCGCGTGGTGTTCCCTCGCTGAGGTTCTTGCCCTCATGAATGATGAACGCGCGGTCGCAGATCTGGAGCGTCTGCTGCACGTTATGGTCGGTAATGAGCATCGCGATGCCGTTCTCGGCGAGCCGCCGGACCTCCTTCTGGAGTTCCTCCACGCTGTGCGGGTCGACGCCGGCGAACGGCTCGTCAAGCAGCAGGAGCTTCGGTCGCGTGACGAGCGCCCGTGCGATCTCCAGCCGCCGACGTTCGCCGCCTGAGCAGGTGCGGGCCATGTCCAATGCTTTGTGCTGGAGCCCGAACTGATCCAGAAGCTTTTTCGCCCGCGTAAGCCGTTCGGCCTTCTTGAGCTTGAGCGTCTCGAGGATGGTCAGCAGGTTGTCCTCGACGGTGAGCCTTTGGAAGACGCTCGGCTCCTGGCTGAGGTAGCCCATACCGGCCTGTGCGTGGGCGTACATCGGTTGCATGGTCACGTCGGCGCCGTCGAAGACGATCTCGCCGCCCTCGGGCGTGATCATGCCGATCATCATCCGGAATGAGGTTGTCTTTCCAGCGCCGTTGCGGCCGAGCAGGCCGACGATCTCGCCCGGCTCGACCCTCAGACACACCTTGTCGACGACCGTGCGGCCATCGTATGACTTGACGAGATCGCGGGCGACGAGCAGCGACACGACGCAGAGTATATCGGGGGCCGGGTGGCACGGCCGACTACAGGAAACGTATCGTCACCGGGTACCGGAAGAGTTCGCCGCGGCTCGCTGCGACGGCGCCGCGGATGAGACTCACCACGCCGACGATGTACAGCACCGGCAGCGCGATGATCCCGATGAGCGTGATGACCGCCACGACGTGGTAGATCACGAACGAGATCAGCGCATTGATCGTCTCGCGGCCGTGGTCATCGACGAATGACGACTTGTCCTTACGAATGAGCCAGAGCACCAGGGGGGCCAGGATCAGCGGCCCGGCCACGATCGCGGCCAGCGGTGAAAGGTGGATGCCGACGCCAAAGTGGCGATCGGTATCGCTGATCGGGTTGGCGGCGGGCTCGGTGTACGGACCCTGGGCGCTCAAGACGACACTCATGGCGGACCTCCTCGGAAGTCTTGTTCGGAGGCCGCCGGCGGCGATTTCAGCCGGCGTCCGTTGAGGCGGTGGCCGCCGCCTCGTCCACCCCGGCCGCCGCGTCGGTCTTCTCGTCGATGGGCTTCGCCTCGCTGGTCCAGTCGCCGGGGTGCAGCCTGGAGGCGATGGACCCGATGATCAGGTGCAGGTCGCGGAACTTGTAGTCATCGAGCTTGATCCTTTGTCCGTCGCGTGGGACGACCCAGGCGATCGACTTCGCCATCCAGCGGCGCATGTCGATGTCGGCGATGTCATCCCGGGCCCAGGTGCCCTCCGGCGTGTGCAGGGTGCCGTCGTCGTCAAGCCTGTACACACGACGCCTGGCCGCGAAGAACATCCACACGAAGTACGGCACGCACGGCAGGCATGAGATGAACGCCCATTGCGTGATCCGGTCGTATTTTCCTGGTGCGGTGACGTCGCCGAAAGCCTTGATTTTTGCCTGCGACTGGGTGTACGCGGTGTACGCCCTGGGGTAGTCGGCTTCGGTCAAGACCGCTCCCCGCTCCGCTACCAGCCCGTTGCGGATGGTCACCAGCAGGCCGACCCACTGCAGTTGGCCGCTTGCCTGGAGTTGGTCGTGGAAGGCGACAACAGCTTCGCGGAATTGATCGGGCTCGTTGACCGGGCCATCATTGCCGCTTGCGGCGAGCTCCTGCTGCAGGACCTCGTTGAGTTCCGCGAGGATCGCCTCGTGGGCAAGCTTCGCTTGCGAGGTCATTTCACCGCGGGCCTGCTCGGTCTCCAACGCGTCCTTGCTCACGCGGATCAGGTCCAGGCGATCGGCGCGCTGCTGATCGCGGGGGATGGCGATGACGTAGTCGTACACCCCCCACAGTCCGAAGACGAGACTGACCACCGCGATGATGATCATTCGCCAGGCATACCCACGCGATACGCGTACTTCGATGGCCATACTTTCTCCTCGCGTTGAACGTGAGATCCTATCTATCGGACGAGGCCGCCGGTGGCCCGTCCAGCCGGGACAGCTTGCGAGACCCTCCCGGTCCTCTCTCCCCATACGTCAAAACCCGCAGATCGTTCGGAATGGCATTGGACCAGGGGGAGTCTTAATTGCCCACTTGCCGTGCCCTGCCCGTTGAGAGGGCCCAAACACCATGAACCCCAAACACGGAATAACCCGGTGCTTCGGACGCAGGGCGACCATCCTGGCGGCCTGTATCGGCTTCACCATGATGCTCGGCGGCTGTAACGCCACCAGCGGGGCCCTGCTGGGCGGGTGGTTCGGGGCCGTCGCCGGCGGGACCACCGAGGCCGCCCTGACCGGGGCGCTGTTCGGAGCCGGTATCGGAGCCATCATCGGTCAGGAGATGGACCGCGACTACGGCCGCCGCGAGCCACGGGACTGGTACCAGCCCTGCGAGTGCGCAGCCTGCAGCACGGGCCGTTACGACTACTGAATGGTCAGTGGTCAGTTTCAGACTGATCACCGACCACTTCCCCCTTCCCACCGCCCCCTCCCGCTCCGTCGCGCGGATCGCTCGATCTCGGCGTATTGCGTGAGCATCGCATGCGGCCACCGTTCGTCGGCCCGCGCCAGGCCCTCGGCCAGGATTCGTTCATTGAGACTCGCGCCGCCGGGCAGACGTACATGGGCGAGCACGTCCCCCATCGGGCCGCGGGTGCGCTGGGTTTCCAGCCTCAGTTCGACCATACGGCCGTGGGTCAGCTTCGCTGCAAGTTCAAGGGCAACGCCGGCCATCGGTTCGGCACGCCGCTCGGGACCGGCGGGCCGAGGGCTGTCGATGCCCCACAGACGCACACGGGTCACCGGCCGGTCGTACATCCGGTCAGGAATGCTGACCTCCAACGTGACGCCATCGATGACTCGGTTCACACGCGCCCGCATGCCGTGGTACGCCGACATGTCGTCCGGGCCTCGCACCAGCAGCCAGCCACAGTGATCGGCGACCGCCAGCGCCGACAGCAACACGATGGCGACGATCCACGGTCGGCGTCGCGGGCGCAGCGCCGCGGCGCGAAGGCTCACGAGTCTTCGTCGTCGGCGCGGGTCCTGGCGGCCTCGCGGCACGAGTCCTCGAGGAACTGACTCAGGCCCGCGTGCTCCGGGATGGCATCCACACGCGGCAGTAATGCGTTGATACGCTTCTCGACGTTCATGGCCGGGTCGAGTTCGGCCGCCGCCTCGCCCAGGGCTTCCAGGGATGCCTCGAACCACTCGAGATCGGGGTTCTCGATGTCGGCGGGCGGTTTCATCTTTGTCCGCACTGTGGCGCCGAAACCCAGCGCGACAAACGGGACGAGCCCCAGCCGGATGACCGGCTCGCGGCACAGCACGACCGCGTTGATCTCGCGGCTCACGGCCAGGAGACGAAGACGTCGCGCGTGGGCGCCGACCAGCGGTGGCTGGATCAGGTAGCAGCCCGGCTCGATCGTGACGTCGTCCTCGAACGGCACGTCAACGACCATGAGGGTTCCGACCTTCAGCGCCGCTTCCAGACGGCAGAGCCGTGCTTCCCGCAGCGTCGGTATGGTCTGCGTCATGCGCTTGAAGTCGCCGTCGTCGTGGGCCAGGAGCATGGCCTTGTGGGCGAGGGCCTCGGCCTTGAAGGGCTGCTTCGCCGCCATCGCGGTTGCAGCCTCCTGGGTCAGCTCGTCGATCATCCTGGTCTGGGAAGCAATGGTCATTCGCCCGAGTCTCCATGGGGCGCGATCCGCTCCTGCAATTCGACCAGCAGGCGACGCCATTCCTCGACGATCGGCGGGAAGTCGTACAGGAGCGTGTCAGCAAGTTCGGTCTCGTTGCGGTCGGTCAAACCGCTTCGAACGGCATTGAGGCGGTCGGTGAGGCGGCCAATGGCCTCCGGCAGGGGCCTGCCGTCGACGGTCAGGGTCGCGAGATCCAGTCCGACGAGCTGTGTGCCGTTCACGATAGCCTCCTGCACGCACAGCCATATCGATATGGCCTCGCCGAGTTTATCCATCGCAACGGTGCCCTTGTCGGATTGCAGCAGTTCCGCCGCCTCGCGCTGGAGGTCATCGGCCTCCGAGAGCGCGTCGATCGCGTCCGCGAAGGTGTGTCGCACCAGCTCGACCGGCTCGGCGCTGGAGAACCGGACCACCTGGGCCGTCTCGGCGTGCCGCTGCGTGGACGCCAGATCGTCCTGGGTCCACTTCGTGCCGTCAACAGTGACGTCGACGATGAGACGACCACGGTCACGTGCGAGATTCGCAGCGCCGTCGATCGCCTCGCCGACCGTGTTGGCGTCCATAACGCAGGGGAGATCGTCTATGAGGATCTGCATGACGTCCTTGCCTGGGGCATCGGAACGGGACTCAACTCGCAGGTTTATCGGTCGATCGGCGTGCCGGCTGGAGGGCAAATCCGGACCGCGGCCCCGAGGGCTGGACTGCTGCTCATCGGGTCGATCCGAAGGTCTCCACGACTTCGTCGGCGAGCACCGGATTGCCGATCGAAACGCGGATGGCGGCGTCCGGGACGATCTCGACCAGCAGGGGCGCCATGGTCGTGGTGATCAAGAGCCCCTGGTCGGGGTGTTCCGCGTCGTTCAGCAATGCCTTGATCAGCGCATTGATGGTGTGGAAGTCACCGGGGCCGACCACCAGCGGATCGCGTGTGTTGAGCACGACCGTCGCCGCCGTGTCGACGGCCTGCCACTCTTCGTTGTCGGCGAGGCTGAACGCCACCGCGTCGAAGACTTTTCGCCACTTACCGACCGGCATCAGAATCACCTGCGACAGGTGGAGTTTGTGGAACACGTGCTCCAATGCATCGGGCAACTGATCCTTCTCGACCTGGACGACATCCGCACCCTCGTGCGGGGTGCAGGTACTCTCGCCGTACAACAGGTGAAGGTGCACGACACTGTCGCTGTCATCAAGGGCCAGGCCGATACGGTTCTCGCCGTCGGGAACCTCTCGCAGCCCCTGTTCCTTCAATGCCTCGATTGTCTCGCCGTGATCGACGAATTCCACACTGATGCTCCCGGTCCAATACGAGGTTGTTAACGACCTCGCCCGTAATGTACCCTGAAACGTCGGCACGGCAACTCCTTGTGTCCTGCCCGCCGAGGCCGACAGCCGCCGGGGTCCCCGGTAGGATCGCCCCAGGGGGCTCGGAGCCATCATGCGGACGATCCTCTTTGTGTGTACCGGCAACACCTGTCGCAGCCCGATGGCGGAAGCGATCGCCCGGTCCCTCATCGACAAGGGGCTCCTCGGCGACGGGTCCGGGTTCGTTGTCGCCTCGGCCGGCGTTGCGACCGGTGGTGGTTCCCCGCCGACGCCTGAAGCACTGGGGGCGCTTGCTGCAATGGGCATCGACCACAATGGGACATCCACGACGCTGACCGGCGAGATGGTACGGAACGCCGACATCGTCTTCGGGATGACCGCCGGACACGTGCGGGCGGCCAGGGAGGCGGCGGGCAAGAAAGCGGCGGGCAAGGCAGCGGCTCTTCGGGTGGTGCGGCTCGATCCCGACGCCGACATCGACGACCCTATCGGCATGGACCTGTCTGCCTATGATGCGCTGGCGAAGGCCTTCCTGAAGATTCTTCCGCGCCGGCTCAAGGAATTCATGAACGAATGAAGATTGCACTCGGAATGGATCATCGGGGCGTCGCCGTGGCGCGGATGCTCGCCGAGCGTCTGCCCGATGACGGTCATGACGTGGCCCAGCTGGGGTCGTGCGACGGTGAGCCATGTGATTACCCCGACGTCACGTGGTCGGTCGCCAGGGCCGTTGCCGCCGGTGAGGCGGACCGCGGCATTCTTGTCTGCGGTACCGGGATCGGCGCATCGATCGCGGCCAACAAGGTCGCAGGCGTGCGTGCGGCGCTGGTGCACGACGAGTCGTTGGCCCGGCTCAGCCGGCAGCACAACGATGCCAACGTCCTGTGCCTTGCCGGTGATGCCCTGACCGAAGACACCGAGATCCTCCGCATCGTCAACACGTGGTTGGCGACCTCGTTCGAGGGCGGTCGCCACGCCCGGCGCGTGAACAAGATCGCGGCCATCGAACGTGGAGAGAATCCCGTCGAGGCCGTCAAGGCCTGAGTCGTGCAGCCGGTGGCGCGAATCCTCGACGCAAACGCCAACCGCGCCCGCGAGGCGATGCGGGTCATGGAGGACATCGCGCGATTCGCCGTGGATGACGCCGTGCTTGTCACCGAGCTCAAGGGGCTTCGGCACGAACTCGCACACGCACTGACCCGCCTGCCCGAAGGGTGGCTGGAGGTCAATCGCGATGTGGCCGGCGACGTGGGGACCGATGTCACCGCGGCCGGAGAACGCGAGCGGGCGGGCCTGATCGGGGTCGCCACGGCGGCGGGAAAGCGTCTTGGCGAGGCGTTGCGTGTGATCGAGGAGACTGCCAAGACCATCGATTCGACGTTGTCGGAGCGGGTCGAGGCCCTCCGCTACCGGGCCTACGACGCCGAGCGGACGTTGCTGGAGCGGCTGGCCGGCGGTCGTGCCCGCCAATGGCGTGTCTGCGTGCTGCTCACCGAGCGTCTCTGTACGCGGCCGTGGTCCGACGTGCTCCGCGCGGCCATCGACGGCGGAGCCGATTGTGTGCAGGTCCGCGAGAAGCAGATGCAAGGCGGCGACCTGCGAGACCGCGTCGAGCAGGTCATCGCGATCGCGCGCCCGTCCGGTGTCAGCGTGATCGTCAACGATCGCATCGACGTCGCCCTGGCCGTGGCCGCCGACGGGGTTCACCTGGGCACCGGGGACCTTCCGCTCGCCGACGCCCGTCGCCTGGCCGGGCGTACGCTATTGATAGGAGCGAGCACCCACGGGCCCGACGAGGCCGGCGCCGCCGTGGACGCCGGCGCCGACTACTGCGGTGTCGGCAAGATGTTCGAAACGGCGACCAAGTCCCGGACCGCGACAACCGGTCCGAGCGTCCTGGCGGCCTTCGTCCGGGCGTATCCCCGGATGCCGCACCTGGCGATCGGCGGGGTCACGCCCGAGAACATCGGGCAACTCGTCGAGGCCGGTGTACAGGGTGTTGCGGTGTCGCGTGCGATCTGCGCCGCCGAGCACCCGGACCGCGTTGTCGCGGCGTTGCGCGACGCGCTTTCATACTGCGATCATGCTCGCGTCCGCTGAGGACCACGCGCTATGACCAGCATCAGCGACGTCGAACTGATTGTCCTGGGATCGGGCACCTCCGCCGGGGTTCCCGTTATCGGTTGCGACTGCGCGGTGTGCACGTCGGACGATCCCCGCAACAATCGCACGCGACCCGCCGCGTGCGTTCGGTTCATGGATTCGTCGGGCAACCCCCGCGTCATCCTGATCGATACGGCGCCGGATCTGCGCCAACAGGCGCTGCGGCACGGCCTGCAGCGTTGCGACGCGATCGTCTACACGCACAACCACGTCGATCACACGTTCGGCCTCGACGATGTGCGCCGGTTCAACGTAGTCATGCAGGCGCCGATCGACCTCTATGCGGAACCGAATACGCTCCAGCACCTGAGTCGGATCTACCGGCATATCTTCGCCCGCGAGCAGAACATCAACGACTCGTTCGTGGCCACGCTGATACCGCACGAGATCGAACACAACACGCCGCTGGACCTGTTTGGTCTGCGACTGACACCGCTGCGACTCCTCCACGGCCGGTTGCCGGTGCTCGGCTATCGGCTGGAGGCCCTGGACGAAGCCGGTCGGATCGCGGCGGTCCAGCCCGGGCCGCTGCCACTGGCCTACTGCACGGACGTCTCGGCGATCCCGCCCGAAACGTGGCCTCGACTGACCGGGCTGGACACATTGATCCTGGACATGTTGCGGCCGCGTCGCCATCCCACACATTTCTCGGTCGACGAGGCAATCGACGCCGCCGGCCGGATTGACGCCGCCCGGACCTGGTTCATACACATGACCCACGACATCGATCACGCAACCCTCGACGACACCCTGCCGGAGGGCATGGCCCTCTCCTACGACGGCCTGGTCCTCAAGTAGAGCCAGAAGCCAGAAGCCAGCAGGCAGTAGAGAAAACTGAGGATCGATCCCCGTCCTCCTCCCCCCCCTACTGCCTACTGGCTACTGCTTACTGCCTTTCCTACACTACTCGCCCCATGGCCCAGATTCGCGAGATAAAGAAACGCATCGGCGGCGTCAAGACGGTCCAACGCATCACCAAGACGATGCAGATGATCGCGACCGCCAAGTTCACCTCCGCCGTGCAGCGGGTGAACGCGGCAAAGCCGTACTCCGAGCGGATCGGCCGCCTGGTCGGCGAGGCGCTGGCCGCCGCCGGGGGCGACTTCGAACACCCGCTGATCAGCGGGCCGACCGAGTCGCCGTCACGCGAACGCCTGCTTGTGATTACCTCCAACCGCGGAATGTGCGGCGCGTACAACTCCAGCGCCCTTCGCGCGGCGTCGGGTCATATCCAGGGGCTGCGCGATCGCGGGTGTGAACTGGAGTTGGAGACCGCCGGCAAGAAGGCCGTTGGATTCTTCAAATTCCAGAAGACCCCCGTTTCCGTCAGCCACCCGGTCGGTGATGAGCCGCGATACGACGAGATCGATCGCATGGCACGCTCGTACATCGACGACTTCGTCGCCGGGCGGCACGATGCCGTGTACGTGGCGTGCATGCAATTCGTGAGCACCTCCAAGCAGATTCCGCGTGTCGTTCAGCTGCTGCCGCTGCAACCGGCGGTGGCCCACAGCGATGGCGCCGAGGGCGCCGATGGCGCGAAGGCACTGTATGACTTCAGCCCGTCGGTCCGGGACATCCTCGACGAACTCATGCCGCTGGCGGTCAAGACCCTTCTCTTCCAGGCATTTCTCGAGTCCTCGGTCAGCGAGCAGATCATGCGGATGATCGCGATGAAGGCCGCGACGGAGAACGCCGGTGATCTGGCCCGCAACCTGACCCGCCGGTACAACCGCGCCCGCCAGGCGCAGATCACCACCGAGTTGATGGAGATCATCAGTGGGGCGGCTGCGCTCGACTGACGGGTACCAGCATGGATCTCTACACCCGCCGCGGTGACGACGGCTCGACCGATTTTTTCGGGGGCGAGCGCACGGGTAAGGACCATCCGCGTGTCGAGGCGCTCGGGACCGTCGACGAACTCAACGCACTGGTCGGTCTTGCGGTGACGGCGTGCGACGGGGCGCGACCCCTGCACGGCAGGCTGGCGGCGATCCTGGGCGACATCCAGTCGCGGCTGTTCGATCTCGGCGCCGATCTGGCTACGCCCGTCGATACACCGCACCGCGACAAGGTCGCCGCAATCACCGCCGCCCATGTCACCGAGGTCGAGCGGTGGATCGACGAGATCGACGGCCCCAACAGGCCCATGAAAAACTTCGTGCTGCCGGGCGGGACCGCCCTGGCGGCGCAGCTGCACGTGGCCCGGACCGTGTGTCGGCGGGCGGAGCGGCGGATTGTCGTCCTGACCCGGATGTCTCAGATCAACCCGGAGGCCGTGCGGTACGTGAACCGGCTCAGCGATCTGTTCTTTGCGATGGCCCGTCGCGCCAACGCCGACATGGACGTGCCGGACGTCCCGTGGATCGCGGCCAGGCGGTCCTGAGCGGCCAGCGATCGGCTGATAGCTGGCAGCTCCGACTGGCATTACACTGGCACCCCTTCAGAGATCCAGGAGACCATGGACATGGCTATTCGGGTGGGTATCAACGGTTTCGGCCGTATCGGGCGGCTCGTCTACCGTGCCGGTGTCCGGCGGGGCGGGATCGACTTCGTGGCCGTGAACGACCTGGTGCCGGCGGACGGCCTGGCGTACCTGCTGCAATACGACAGCACGCACGGCCGCTTCGAGAAGGAAATCAAGGCCGAGGCCGACCACTTCAAGTGCGGCAGCATGAAGACCGTATGCCTGAGCGTGCGTGATCCGGCCCAGTTGCCGTGGGGTGATCTCGGCGTCAACTACGTGATCGAGTCCACGGGGCTCTTCACGGACATCGAGGGCGCCGGCAAGCACCTCACCGCCGGCGCAAAGCGGGTCTTGATCTCCGCGCCGACCAAATCCCCAGACCAGGTTCCCACGCTTGCGTACAAGGTCAACCACGATCAGTACGATCCGAACACCCACACCATCATCTCCAACGCCTCGTGCACGACCAACTGTCTGGCGCCGATTGCGAAGGTGATCAACGACCAGTTCGGTCTCGAAGAGGGGCTGATGACAACCATCCACGCGGTGACCGCGACGCAGCCGACGCAGGACGGTCCTTCACGCAAGGACTGGCGCGGCGGACGCAACGCCTATGCCAATATCATCCCCTCCAGCACAGGGGCGGCGAAGGCGGTCGGGTTGTGTATCCCGGCGCTCAAGGGCAAACTGACCGGGATGGCATTGCGGGTGCCGGTCGTGGACGTATCGTGCGTGGACCTGACGTTCCGGACCGAAAAGAAAACGAATCTGGGCGAGATCAACGCGGCCATGAAGGCGGCCGCCGACGGTCCGATGAAGGGCGTGCTGGCCTACACCGAGCAGGCCGTCGTCAGCAGCGACTTCATCGGCGACACTCACAGCAGCATCTTCGATGCGAGCGCGGGTATCGAGCTCAACGACCAGTTCTTCAAGGTCCTGGCGTGGTACGACAACGAGATGGGCTACGCGACCCGCTGCATCGACATGATCAAATTGATGGCGGACAAGGACGCGTAGGAAGACCGTCCGCCGCGCGTTTGTCCGGTGCACGACCGCAGGGCCGTACAGGGTGGCACGGCCGACGGAGCGCTAGCGACGTCGCCCGTGGTTGGACGTCGCTCCACGGGCGAGCTCGCTACCGCTCGCTCGGCCGTGCCACCCATCCGCCGCGCGTTTGTCCTTGCAGGTCCGCCCAGACGTGGTGGATGAATCCACCACGTCGTACGAAAGCGAGTGTCGGTCCGCAGGGCCGTACGGAGCGCTCAAACAAGTCCCGGAGCGCTCAGAATGGAAATATGATGAACTCGTCGTGGACCTCGATGTGCGGGTCCGCCTGCATGCCGATCAGGCCGTCGAGCAGTTCGAGCAGGTGGCCGCGGTC
>SMVB01448123.1_pt1 | contig 12034 bp, 11 predicted proteins | sample 2456461 | NCBI WGS metagenome assembly SMVB01 (sample SAMN11095934, study PRJNA526329) | marine sediment metagenome | biome: Marine sediment; feature: Surficial sediment; material: Deep marine sediment; isolation source: Hadal surficial sediment | place: Pacific Ocean | collected 2014-05 | depth...
CGGCTTTCATCTCATTACAAACGAGGTGCTCAGCCAACTCCCTGAAATAGCGAATATCAAAATTGGTTTAGCTCATCTTTTATTAAAACATACCTCTGCATCATTAACATTAAATGAAAACTTTGATCCTGATGTTCGAAGCGATATGGAAAAGTATTTTAACTGTACAGTAAAAGAAAATGAACCATATTATTTACACACCAGCGAAGGTGCGGATGACATGCCTGCACATATAAAGTCAAGTTTGCTTGGTACATCACTTACAATTCCAATATCAAACGGTAATTTTAATTTAGGGACATGGCAGGGGATTTACCTTTGCGAACATAGAAATCACGGCGGACCCAGAAAATTATTAATTACATTACAGAGTGAATAAGAAATAAATTAATATTATTTTGGAAACAAATTTTATTGGGTGTTCCATAAAAATGTCATTCCCGTGAAAACGGGAATCCATAAGGTTTAATTTTTTTTGAGGGATTCCCACTTTCGTGGGAATGACATATTGGCTAATTAGGTTTTTATGCTGAACTCTAACATTATTTCATTAAAATTATAATTACCGGATAAGTTTACATGATTAAAAAAAGAATATTGTTTGTTTGCATGGGTAATATATGCAGATCGCCCGCAGCAGAAGCAATAATGAAAAAGACAATTGAGAAAAATAATTTAAGCGATACGATTGAAATTGATTCTGCAGGAACAATTGAATATCACAGTGGAGAATCTGCAGATTCAAGAATGATAGTGTATGCAAAAAAACGCGGTTACGATGTCGACAGTACTGCCCGTCAATTTGATATGGCAAAAGATTTTGAGCAGTTTGATTACATCGTTACTATGGATAATGAAAATCTTGAAGATATAAAATCGATGGATATATTAAAAAAACACGAACACAAAATTTTCAGGATGGTTGATTTTTGCGAAAACTGCACAATTGATGAAATACCGGATCCATATTATAACAGCGCTTCCGGTTTTGAAGATGTGCTTGATATGCTTGAAGATGCTACAAACGGACTGCTTAACAGGGTAATTGATGACATTAACCAACAAGATTAAAACAAAAATTGAGAAAGAATTAGACTCGGAAATTATCGATTCTCAATCACTCTCAGGTGGATGCATCAGTAATGCTTACAGGATAAAAACCAACGTGGGGGAAATTTACTTCCTAAAATATAATTCCTCGTCAAACCGTGATATGTTTATAAAAGAAGCGCATGGTTTGCAGGAATTAAATAAAGCCGGTATGATTAAAATTCCGGATGTAATTTGTTACGATGAAGATTACATTTTATTAGAACAAATAGAAGCAGGAAAAAAGCAGAAAAATTTCTCTGAAGACTTTGGTCGCAAATTTGCACTTCTACACAATTTCACCAGCGAATTTTATGGATTTTATGAAGACAACTACATTGGTTCAAATCCGCAGCTAAATATTCCAACGGAAAACGAAAAACACGATTGGACTAAATTTTATTTTAACAAAAGGATTCTCTTTCAATTACAATTAGCTGAAGAAACAGGTAATTCAACTTCCGAATTGCGAAAAGCAATAGCGGTATTAGAAAATAAAATTGATGATATTGTTGTTGATAATGGTGAGAAACCATCCCTACTGCACGGCGACCTTTGGGGCGGCAACTACCTGGTTAACGAAAAAGGGTTTGCTTGCTTAATTGATCCTGCTGTTTATTACGGCAACCGTGAAGCTGATCTGGCAATGACAAAACTTTTTGGCGGTTTTGATTCGAGATTTTATGGTGCTTACAATGAAGCTTTTCCCTTACCTGATGGATATGAATACAGAGAAAATATTTACAAACTCTACCATGTATTAAATCATCTCAACTTGTTTGGTGGCGGTTACTACTCTCAAGCGATGAGTTTGATTAGTTATTACATTTAATATTAGCTCAGGACAATTGTCCTGAGCTACGTGTGAATATTAATTACTTTACATCAAGCAATTCAACATCAAAAATTAAAGTTGAGCCTGGAGGTATCTTTCCGGCAGTAATATCACCGTATCCTAGTGAAGGAGGAATGACTAATCTAACTTTACCTCCTTTTTTCAGAAGTCTTATTCCTTCATCCCATCCGGCAATTACCTGCTTGTTACCAATAACAAACGTAAAGGGTTCATCTCTTTCAACTGAGCTGTCGAATTTAGTACCATCTTTCAAAAAACCAGAATAATGAACTGTTACAACATTACCATCCGTTGCAAAATCACCTTCACCCTGGTTGACAATTAAATACATCAGCCCACTTTCAGTTGTATTTAATTTTGTTTGGTCAACATCCCACAATTCTGCCACAACATGATCTTTCACATCAAGTAATTCTACTAAAACTTTCAAATCAGAGTTCGGTGGAACAGGACCTCCTCCCTTTTCGCCATAAGCAAGCTCTGAAGGAATAACGATCATTCTTTTCCCATTCGGTTTCATCCCAACAATTCCTTCATCGGTTCCTCTTATAAATGCATCTTCGCCAAGAACAAATTTTACAACCTGTCCTTGTCTGTAACTATCGCCAATCAAGTATGGTAAACGTGTTGAATCTTTAGTCCAATCAGAAAAAAGGTTTGTGCTGTCAACAATTACCCATCCTTTAAAATGGATTGATACTAAATCACCAAATTTAGCATCCTTTCCTTCACCAACTGTTTCATCTGAATATTTAAGTCCAGATTCTGTTGTTTTAATTTCACTATCATTCGAACATCCGGTAAACGCGGCAACTGCAAAAGCAGTAATAAAAAATAACTTTTTCATACTTTTCTTTTTAAATTTTAAAGCGCAAATATATCCAATAAATTCAAATATTCATATCTGTACCCATCATTTTTACACTATTTTTTAATCATTAAGCTTATTACTTTTTGAATGTTCAGTATATAAATATTTTTCATTCACTAATTCAGTATATACGGTATAAATGAAATTCCCAATTAAATATTATCAACAGTTGTTTAAAACTTCATCTTTAACTATTATCTTTTTCTTAACAACATTTATCAACGCACAGCAAAATCAGCAGCTTACAAGTTATTCGCCAGATAAGGAACGATCTGCGGCTGTTCAAAAAATTATTGTAGATGCTGATTATACATTTGATGAAGCTTTAAAAGGAAGCAGCATCCCTTCTTCAGTTAAGGATAAGCTTGATTTGGTAGGTGTAAAGTATTACGGATTTGACGGAAAATTACACCATGGACAAATTATTGTTAATAAAGAAATTGCGAATGACATTGTAGAAATATTTAAAGTGATTGAAGAGATAAAATTTCCCGTTGAAAAAGTTGTACCTATCGTAGATTATAAATGGTCCGATGAAAAATCGATGAACGACAATAACACCTCTTCGTTCAATTACAGGTTCATCTCCGGTTCCAGAATTTTATCGATGCATGCCAATGGTTTAGCAATTGATATAAATCCTAAACAAAATCCTTATGTGAAAAATGGAACAAGTATTCCAGCCGGTTCAGAATACAGATTGAAAGATAAAGGAACAATTGAACCCGATTCTAAAATAGTTAAAGCATTTAAAGAAAGAGGATGGACCTGGGGCGGCGACTGGAAAAGCTTGAAAGATTATCAGCACTTCCAGAAAAAGATAAAATGATTCGCACATTAGTGTTAATTAGTGACTTTATTTCTGCCACGATTTATGCTGTTGAGCATTAATTTATATTAACTGCTTAACTCTTCGTATGCTGCTTTTAAATTCATATCCTTTGCCCCTTCCCATCTTTCAGTTAAATTTTCGAAACCGGGGACACCTTCAGCTTTTTGTATTTCTGCTAAAGTTTTTCCTGCTTTAATTTCTTTACCAACAAATTCGAGCAAGGCAGAAAAATAATCTCTCATCACACTTAAAACATCAATTGAAAATGTTACATTTTCATCTGTGTCAGCATGCCCGCAAATGAATTTTGTATCTTTATCAAAAACTGAAGCAGCTTTTTCCAGAACCTTTATAGAACCGGATGCAGTACAACCCGCAGGACGATCCATATAAGGATAAGCGTGATTGAACACCAGATCACCAATGTGAACAACATTTGCATTTTGGAAATGGAGAACTGCATCGCCCGATGTGTGAGCGTTCCCAAAATATGATGCTTTAATTTTTTCCTTTCCCAGATCCAATTCCCAATCATTTTTAAATGTTACATCAGCATAAACTTGTTTATCTTTTTTATCCCCTTCACCGTAAAACTTCTTTTGGAGTTTAACACAATTTTCCTGTGCAACTATCTTCTCCACGAAATCCTTCATATAATAGTTTCCGGAAGTATGATCGCCGTGGTGATGCGTGTTGAACAAAATATCTATTTTACGTTTTGTTTTCTTTTTTAATTCTTCAACAAAATGCTTTGCTGAATCCGGGAATTGAGAATCAACTACCACAACAGCATCATCGGAAACATACCATCCGATAGTTCCGCCCTTCTCTGTAAATATTCCGATGTTAGGTCTGATTTCTTTAATTCCTTCAGGACTAAAAAAGTTTACTGTACCAAAAATATTATTACCCGGGTAAAGTACCGCGCCTATTAAGAAGGATGATGATTTTATAAATGATCGTCTGTTGGATTTCATATTAGGTTAACTCGTTTTAATTTTTATTCATTTTGATTTATTTGAATATATTGATATGAATTTTCATTACCAAACATAAAAATAAGAGGGCGCCAAATTCTTTCAGCCCAATCACTTTCAAAATGTTTTGCTCCCGGCGCTTTGTAATAATAAAGATCATCACCTACAGAATATCCTTTTTCTTTTAGTGCAAGAAGCATTGCATCAATTCCTTCTTGAAGTGATTCATCCAGACCAACACTTCCATTATCAATATAAATTCTAATCTTCTTTTTTAAACCATTATATTCTTCAACAGAACTAACAAAATCAATATTACGTAATTTAAATGCGGGAGAAATACAAGCTGCTTGCGAAAAAACACCGGAGTGAATCCAAAAAAGCATGAAGGAAATCAAACCACCCAAAGAAGATCCGCCTGTCGCGGTATATTCTCTTCCCGGTAAAGTTCTGTAGGTACTATCAATAAAAGGTTTCAGTTTATTCACAATAAAATTCATGTAAGCATATCCCTTTAAACCAGGAGTGTAATCAAAAGAACGGTCGGGAGTGTTATAAATCCCAACTATGATCACCGATTTTATATAACTATTTCTTATCAATGAATCTGCAGCTTCATCAATTTGCCAATCTACACCAAATGCAGATGTTTGAGGATCGAACATGTTTTGCCCATCATGCATATATAAAACAGGGTAACGTTTATCAGGATGTTCATCATAACCGGGAGGCAGCCAAACAACAACATCACGATCCTGTAATCCTTCCCACTTTAATTTTCGATGATACTTTACTGTTCCGGTTATTTGTCCTTCAACTACTCCGTCGGACTGGTCTCCCCATGATTTAACATCAATGATAACAGTAGTATCATTAACAATTTTTAGTGAACTGTTTGCCGGAACTTTTCCTTCCTCGTCTAATGCTTCACTTTCCCACGAACCAAGTGTAAGTTTATATTCAAGATGAAATCCTTTAGGGAAGGAAAATTCTCTTTCCCAAATGCTGTTCTCTTTTTTAGTTAAAGAAACCTTACCCGGATCCCAATTTCCAGTCAACGAATGATTACCCGTTATGTAAATTGTTGATTTCTCAGGAACATTTTCAGAGGTAACAATAAATTTAATTTTGTGGTTTGATTGAGCAAATGCAGAAGAGATACAAATAATTAAAAAAAGTGATAAAATTTTTAAGCTCATTATTCTGTGTTTCTTGACAGTAAATAAATGTTTTTGTTAAAATAAACTAAAAAAAGTTACGAATCATTTCTACACTATATAATTAATCTTCATTTTGTATTTTAAGGATATGGAAATCAGAATAACTCTCATATCGTTAATTTTTCTGTTCCTTATTAATGCTTGCAGAGAAAACAGTGATTCGGGCAACAACATTATTAATCCGACTCTTGGTGGAGTTTATACGGAAATTCAAGGTAACATTTCCGGTACTCTTGCATTTACTGATTCTCCGTTCCTGGTTGTTGGTGATATTTCTGTTTCGGCAAACGATACATTAAAGATTGATGCCGGAGTCACCATTATATTTGAACAAAATAAAATGTTAACTGCATCGGGAATTATTTTAGCTGAAGGCACAAAGCAAAAACCGATAAGCTTTACTTCCTTTATCAGTAATGAAACCACCTGGCTGGGGATCAGCATGTTAAATCCAACAGGAACCTCGGTATTTGAGTTTTGTATTATTCAGGATGTATGGCAGATAAGTAATGATCCGTTAACGAATGGTGCAATAGAAATCAGTGGCACAACAGTAATTGTGAAACAGTGTGTTTTCAGAAATAATGGTGCCCGGTATGGTGGAGGACTGGCTGTATTTGATTCTAACGTAATAATTGAGAATAATATTTTCAGAGATAATGATGCCGAAATTTACGGCGGAGCTATGTTTTTACAGAATTCCGATGCGGTAATAATCAATAATACCATATACAGAAATACGTGTTTTAATTATGGCGGTGGAGTTGTTTTGCGAGATCCTTTAACTACGGAAATTCAAAACAATATTTTCTTCAACAATCTCTCCTTTACCGGCGATAACAGAATTTCAATTGTTGCCGGCGATTCATCTAATGTAACCGAACAATACAATTATCTTGCCTTTGGTTCTATGAATCCCCTATTCATTTCAATTGATAATCTTCATCTTTCCTCAGATTCTCCTTGCATAAATGAAGGAAACCCTGCATCCGAATACAACGATGTTAATGGAACCCGCAATGACCAGGGAGCTTTTGGCGGACCACTGGGTGACTGGTAAATCCCAATCATTTTAACAAAATAAGTTTTTTTGCTAACGTATTATTACCTGCTGTTAATCTATAAATGTAAATTCCACTTGGTAAGTTCCAAGCATTTCCGCCGGAGGCGGATCCGCCATTGGCGGAAAATTCAACTTCATATTCTCCGGCGGGTTTATCTTCATTAACCAAAGTTGCTATTTCATTTCCTAGAATATCATAAACTTTTAGGGTTGTTCTCAAGCTGAAGCTTGAGGCTACATTTGGTATTGTAAATTTGATTTTGGTTGATGGATTAAAGGGGTTAGGGTAATTTTGTTCTAAACTAAAAGTAGTTATTACCTGCTTCTCATCGTTAACTCCGGTATTAATTTCTAATCTTGCGTCCGAAAAAACTGATATCGAATCACCTAAATTATGATAGACAACTAAAGCTAAAGGATAAGTACCAGCAGATAATCCTTCAGTATTCCAAACCGCAAGTGTATCGTTCAATACTTCCTGCAAATGTAATCCGTCCGTATCGGTCCAATCAGGATTTCCGGGATCAAGACTGTAAAAAACTTTGTAACCTTCAAATTGAATTGTGCTTTGAGGTCCTAATAATAATTGTGCAGTTCCGCTAATCGAAACATTGTTGCCAGCTATACCATCAACTGGTGGTAATAGTTCATTAAAAATTACCGATGCCTGATTTGTTGTTGGATTGGTTAAGAATTGTGTATTTAAAATTGCCATAACAGAAAAATCATTTGAAACTATTTCTGTCCCCATAAAAGCAGAACTCAATCCGACTAAAACAGAAAAATCTCTCGAGAGAATTTGTGAATTAATAATTGATCGGAATACAATGATTGTAGAAGAACCCGAAGCTTCCAAATGTCCGCCTGAACCATCGCACACTGAATTATCTATAAAAGCATCAGCACTATCGGCTGTAATCATTTCACCGAAAATACAATTTTGAACAGTAACTTTAGCATTTCTAAACGGATAGAAATTCCAGGTCTGTACATCGGTATCTATTAAATGCAAATTTCTATCTGGCACATCAATTATAACATCGGAATAATGCGAACCGTTTGTAATGTTTTGAACTACTATTGAATCAGGATCATTAAACATTAATCCTGATACTCTAAAATTTGTGCTATGAAAAGTTGCATCAGAACCTGATTGTGATATTAAACCCCAGTTAACATTTGTGCAGCTATCAATCGTAACGCTGTATGCAATTCCATTTACACCGGGTTGGTTTTCATCAAACTGCCAGCCGATCAAAAGCGAATCATCCGGTAGCGTAAGATCAATAACACTTGAATCGGGGAGAACAAGCCAGAACAAAAGCCAATCATTATTTGCGAATATTAAATTATTCTCACCAAAGCACAAAAATTCTCCAGGCAGTTGATTACCGGTTATCTGAGCAGACGATTGTTCAAACAAACCCATTGTTATAAATCCATCCGTTATAACTGAATTCTTTAAAATGTACTCACCATTATTTGTAGTTGTTACTCCCCAGCTTTGTCCGCTCGAAGAAAATTGAACACTATCAAGTTTAAACAAACCGGATTCAAAAATAACAACATTGTGTTCATAAGTAAAAGTTTGTATTACTTCAAAACTGCCGCCGGTTGCAACAAGCTCACCTGTTCCGGAAATTTCAATATCACCATTAATTTGAAAAATAGCATTATCCAAAATTAACCTGCCGTTGTTAATTATTTGAAGGTTGCCGTTAAGAAAAAAACTGCTATCTATTATAACCGTTTCGTTTGGATCATCATCGCCGATAATTAAATCACCTGATTGAACCTCAATGTTAATGTTTTGTTTGTTGAATGACTGGATTTGTTTCAACGATTGAAGAATATTTGTAAACTGAGATTTTGCAAATGGTGATTCAGTAATCAGATCGTCAAAAGATTGTTGTGCCCATCCAGTTGAATATAACAATATCAAAATCCATAAATAAAAACATCTTTTCATATTTTTTCCTTTTCAAAAGCTGTGAATATGAACTAATTGCAATTGATAAATGGCGAACAATAATAGTACCATTTATTTGATTCATTATAATTCTTTACATTTCAATTTAAATAAATATGATTTATTTGAAAATAAAAATTAACTTTAGAGACGATTATATAAAAATATTGTTACAATGAATATACAATTAGGTATCTATCAAATAAGAAGTTATAAAATAAACGACCAAATTGCTTTAATGAAGTATGCTAATAATGATAAAATTTCAAAAAATTTAAGGGATTCTTTTCCCTATCCATACACTGAAAAAGAAGCGCTAGCGTGGATTACTGCCGCGACAAATCAAAATCCCGAACTTAATTTTGTAATTGCAAACAGCGATGAATTGATAGGCGGAATAGGATTAATGTTTCAGCCAGATGTTTACAGGTTTTCTGCCGAAATAGGTTATTGGATTGCTGAACCATTTTGGGGAAAGGGAATAGCTTCACTCACTCTTGTAGCATTAAGCAAATATGCTTTTGAACAATTCGAATTAAATAGAATATTTGCAGGAGTATTTCAGGGTAATAGAGCATCAATGCGTGTTTTAGAAAAATCGGGGTTCAAACTTGAAGGAAGATTACGTAATGCTGTTTATAAGGATAACCGTTTTAAGGATCAATTGATGTACTCAATTTTAAAAGAAGACTTGCTTGAATAATAAAAATTTTATAACCATATGACCGAACAATTAGAATATTTATTTGAACAATGGTCGGGAGAAAATCTTGTGTCAACTACTCCCCTTCCGAAATCTGGTTCATACCGCCAATACTTTAGGATGATAAGTGCTAATCATAAGGCAATTGGTGTTTACAATCCTGATAAGAATGAGAATCATGCATTTATCACATTTACAAAACATTTTCTAAAACACAATTTGAAAGTACCTCATTTATACGAAAGTGATATTGAAAAAAACGTTTACCTGGTTGAAGACCTCGGTGATGAAACTCTTTTTTCATTTATAACAAAAAACAGAACAGGTGAAGAGTTTCCGAATAAAATTAAAGAACATTATAAAACCGCACTAACAGAACTGATTAGGTTTCAGATAGATGCTTTTGAAGAGTTAGATCTTTCCGTTTGCTACCCGCGCAGCAGTTTCGATAAACAATCTATGCTATGGGATCTGCATTACTTTAAGTATTACTTTCTAAAGCTAACTCAAACTCCTTTTGATGAACAAAAACTTGAAGATGATTTTACAACGCTGATTGATTTTCTTCTATCAACCGATGTTGATTTTTTTATGTACAGAGATTTTCAATCGCGAAATATTATGCTTAAAAATGATGAGCTTTATTTTATTGATTACCAGGGAGGCAGAAAAGGTGCGCTGCATTATGATGTTGCATCTTTTCTTTATGATGCTAAAGCTGATATTCCGCAGCAAGTTAGAGATGAGCTGTTAGAGCATTATCTTTTAACGCTTAATAAAAAACTAAAAGTTGATAGAGAAGAATTTAAAAAATTTTACTATGGTTATGTTCTTATTAGAATATTGCAGGCACTGGGCGCTTACGGTTTCAGAGGAATTCACGAAAAGAAAGCTCATTTTCTTAAAAGCATTCCTTATGCAATAAATAATATTGAATATCTGCTTTCAAATAATCTCCTGCCACACGGATTGAGTGAATTAAAGTCTGCATTGAATCATATCTTAAAAAACAGGTCATTAAGAAAATTTGAAACAATTGAAGATTCAGAAAAGCTTACAGTTTCGATTAATAGTTTTTCTTATAAATCCAGCATCCCTGTTGATCTATCAGGAAACGGCGGTGGATTTGTTTTCGATTGCAGAAGTTTGCATAACCCCGGCAGGTACGATGAGTTTAAAATGTTAACCGGAAAAGATGAAGCAGTAATTGAGTTTCTAAACAAACAAAGTGATGCGCAGGAATTTTTAACCGATATAACTTCAATAATTGAACGTGCAATTAATAATTATACACAAAGAGGATTCTCACATCTGATGATAAATTTCGGATGTACAGGAGGTCAGCATCGTTCCGTGTTTTGTGCTGAAAGATTAGCTGAATATTTAAACAAATTTTTTGATGGTAATGTAATTTTACAACACACTGAATTAGAAAAAAAGGACATGCTCAAATGAGAGCAATGATTCTTGCAGCGGGATTGGGAACTCGTTTGCAGCCGCTTACCGATAACCTGCCCAAAGCACTGGTAAAAATACGTGATAAAACATTACTTGAAATTGCCATTAACAACCTCGTTAGAAACGGGTTCGATAAAATAATAATTAATGTTCATCATTTTGCTGATCAGGTAATTGATTTCATTGGGCAAAATAATTTTGGTACAGATATTACAATTTCTGATGAACGTGATAAACTGCTTGATACAGGAGGAGGATTAAAAAAAGCTTCCTGGTTCTTTAATGATGGCAAATCATTCTTGCTTTATAATGTTGATATTATTTCAAATTTAAATCTTCTAACTCTGTATCAAGTTGATATAAAATCAAACTCCATTGTAACCTTAGTAGTTAGGAAAAGAAAATCGAGTAGATATTTATTGTTCAATTCAGAAAATATTTTGTGCGGTTGGAAGAACACGAAAACAGGAGAACTAATTAGTTCCTGCAACATCGATTTGTTAAACGAATTTGCCTTCAGCGGAGTTCATATAATTAATCCTAAAATATTTTCGTTAATGCCGGATGATAATGTGTTTTCGATGATTGATTTATATTTAGAAATTATGAGAGACAATAAGATCATTGCGCACAATGATAACAATTCTTTTTGGATGGATGTTGGAAAACCGGAAAGCTTAAAGATTGCTGAGGAGAATTTTTATCTTATTAATAGATCTTAAAAAACAATTACTTTATGCCTTTAAAACTTTACATCTCAAACAGAAAAGAATGGCGTAAATGGTTGAAGGAACACCATAGTATCATTAGAGAAGTCTGGCTTATCTATTATAAAAAACACACCGGCAAACCACGAATTCCATACGATGATGCTGTAGAAGAAGCATTGTGTTTTGGCTGGATTGACAGCACTGTTAAAAGGATTGATGATGAAAAGTACTGCCAAAAATTCACCCCGCGAAATCTTAAAAGCATCTGGTCAGAGCATAATAAAAA
>SMVB01149393.1_pt1 | contig 12032 bp, 17 predicted proteins | sample 2456461 | NCBI WGS metagenome assembly SMVB01 (sample SAMN11095934, study PRJNA526329) | marine sediment metagenome | biome: Marine sediment; feature: Surficial sediment; material: Deep marine sediment; isolation source: Hadal surficial sediment | place: Pacific Ocean | collected 2014-05 | depth...
CAAAAGTAGTTAAAGGCGGACGTCGTTTTAGTTTCGCAGCCTTGGTAACTGTCGGTGACAGAAAAGGTAAAGTCGGAGTCGGACATGGTAAGGCGCCCGAAGTGGCCGAGTCCATCCGCAAAGCTACCGAAGCAGCCAAAAAAGCGATGAAAGGTGTCAGTCTGGTAGACGGCACTATTCCTCATCGCATAAACGGTGAATTCGGCGCCACTACTATTGTCATGAGACCGGCCTCACCGGGTACAGGCGTTATTGCCGGCGGTGCCGTCAGGGCAATTTTGGAATCGGTCGGTATTAGTGATATTCTGGCAAAAGTACTGGGAAGTCGCAATCCTTTTAACGTCGTCAAGGCTACCATGGACGGTCTTCTTAGATTGCGCACCCGTGAAGAAGAATTAAAATTTAGAGAATAAAAATAGAAAAAAGTAATGACAAAGCTAAGAATAACTCAAGTGCGCAGCGTAATTAAGCGGCCTAAAGAACAGAAAAGAACTATAATCGCCCTCGGGCTGGGTAAGATTCGTAAAACGGTCATACATAACGCCACTCCTCAAATTAGAGGCATGGTGCGGGCAGTAATTCACCTGGTCACAGTTGAAGAGGTTAAATAATATAATGGAACTACACAATTTACGACCGGCCAAAGGCTCCAAGAAAAATCGTCGCAGAGTCGGACGTGGAACCGGTAGCGGCATGGGTAAGACCTCGGGTAGAGGTGAAAATGGACAAGGCTCCAGAAGCGGTTGGTCCAGCCGTCCCGGTCGCGAAGGCGGACAGATGCCTCTTTACAGAAGAATACCCAAACGAGGATTCTTTAATATTTTTAGAGTTTCCTATCAGGTTGTAAATCTGACTGATTTGTCCAGATGCGATACCAGCGAAATAACCAGGGATAGCTTAAGAGCCGCGGGTCTGATAAAGAAAATTAAAGAACCTGTCAAAATTCTGGGTAACGGCAAAATAGAGAAAGCCCTGACCATAAGAGTGCAAGCCTTTTCCAAATCAGCCAAAGAGAAAATCGAACAGGCCGGCGGCAAGGCTGAGGTAGTTTAGTGTTCGAAAAATTCGCGTCAGTTTTTAGGATCGAAGAGCTTCGCAAGAGAATTTTTTATACTCTGATGATTCTGGTTGTTTACCGTATTGGCGGGCATATCCCGACTCCCGGAATTGATGGCTCAATTCTTACGGCCGCTTTGTCAGGAAACACTATTTTCGGATTGCTGGATCTTTTTGCCGGTGGAGCTTTTGCCAAAGCCACTATTTTTGCCCTGGGTATTATGCCTTACATCTCAGCTTCGATTATGATGCAGCTCATGGGCGCTGTCGTTCCCTATTTACAAAGATTACAGCGCGAAGGCGAAGAAGGACGACGCAAAATTACCCAGTACACCCGCTATCTGACAGTAATGATTGCCTCTATGCAGGCTTGGGCTACCGCCATATTCCTGACTTCAATAAATATCAACGGTGTTTCGGCAGTATTTATGGATCATATCAGTTTTATCCCATTAACTGTGCTGACATTTACCTGCGGCTGCATTCTGATAATGTGGCTCGGTGAAAAAATTACTGAGAACGGAATCGGCAATGGAATTTCACTTATAATATTCATTGGTATTATCGCAAGATTCCCCGAAGCAATTGTCGAAGAAATTCAACTCATGTATTACGGAGTGCGGCCAATCTGGCTGGAGATAGCCATGGTTGTTATGATGGTACTCGTTATTGCGGCGGTAATTCTGGTGACAAGAGCGCAGAGGAAAATTCCGGTTCAATACCCTAAAAAGATTGTCGGTCGAAAAGTTTTCGGTGGAACCTCGACGCACCTGCCACTATCAGTCAACTCAGCCGGCGTAATACCGATTATCTTTGCGCAGTCAATAATGTTCCTGCCTGCCACAGTAGCACAGCTCTTTCCTGAAACGGACTGGATCCAGAACATGGTTGGTGTCTGGCTGGCTCCGGGCAGCGGCGTCTATTCTTTAGTCTATGGCTTAATTATTGTATTTTTTGCCTTTTTCTATACGGCCATTGTGTTTAACCCGATGGAAATCGCCGACAACATGCGTCGCAATGGCGGCTACATACCGGGCATAAGACCCGGCAGAAACACTTCTGAATATATCGAAAGAATATTGACGAGAATCACACTTCCTGGCGCCATTTTCTTTGCAGCCATAGCTGTATTACCCTGGCTACTCATATCGCGGGCGAACGTAAACTTCTTCTTTGGCGGTACCAGTGTGCTCATCATCGTCGGTGTTGCCTTAGATACCCTGCAGCAGATAGAATCACATCTGATGATGCGCCACTACGAAGGATTTATGAAAAAGGGTAAGATTCGCGGGAGGTCAATGTAATCGTGAATCTGGTTTTTTTAGGTCCTCCGGGATCAGGCAAAGGGACACAGGCGTTAAGAGTGGCCAAAGAATTGAACCTGACTCATATCTCCACCGGAGATTTGCTTCGTGAGGCTGTCAAGAATATGACAGAACTCGGCCGGCAGGCAGAAGAGTTCATGAATAGCGGCAATCTGGTTCCCGATGAATTGATAGTGAAACTGATAGAAGAGAAAATTTCAAACGGCGATGAAGGCAAAGGTGTTATCCTTGATGGTTTTCCCAGAACGATGCCGCAAGCCGAAAGCCTCAAAAAAATGTTTGAGCAAAATCAAGAACATCTTGACAGCGCTGTCCTTTTAGAAGTCAGCGATGAAGAAGTTGTTAAAAGATTATCGGGCCGCTGGTTTTGCCCGAAGTGCAACGCCGGTTACAACTATCCCAGTAACAGGCCAAAGCAAGAGGGTCTCTGTGACAGCGATGGCCAGGAGCTGTTACGACGACCCGACGATGACGAAGCAGTCGTAAAAAACAGACTGGACGTTTACAAGAAACAGACTCAGCCGATTGAAGAATTCTACCGTCAGGAGTCTATTCTAAAAGAAATAAAAGGTGAGCAGCAACCGGATGTAGTCTTTCAGGACATTCTGGCTGCGGTAAAAAATTGAAAACTTTGAAAACCAAAGAAGATATAGCAATAATGCGCCAGGCAGGCCGGGTGGTATCACGTACTCTTGATATGGTCGGTGACAATATCAAGCCGGGTATTACCACCAAACAACTGGATACGCTGGTGGAGGATTTTATCCTTTCCTGTGGCGCTGCTCCGGCTTTCAAAGATTACCAGGGTTTTCCGGCTTCAGCTTGTATCTCTATAGATGAGGAAGTCGTTCACGGTATCCCGGGGGACAGGGTTCTCAAAGAAGGGGAGATAGTTTCGGTTGATATTGGAGCTATTGTCGATGGCTTCTATGGTGACGCTGCCCGGACTTATGCGGTCGGAGAAATATCAGAGTTGAAAAAGACACTAATGGAATACACCCAAAAGTGCCTTAAAGCAGGCATTGACAAAGCCCGCGCCGGCAATAAATTAGGTGAAATATCAGCAGCGGTGCAGGATACTGCCGAATCTAACGGCTATGGCGTTGTCCGTTCATTAGTCGGTCACGGAATCGGACGCAGCATGCACGAAGAGCCGCAGGTTCCCAATTTCGGTTCGCCTGATGATGGACCGGAGCTTCAGGAAGGCATGGTTCTGGCTATTGAGCCGATGATAAATGCCGGCGGATTTGATGTAAAAACTATGCCCGATGGCTGGACGGTGGTAACTTCCGACGGTCAACCTTCGGCGCATTTTGAACATACGGTAGCGATAACAGCGGGTGACCCCGAGATTCTGACGCTGAGTTGAGAAGGAGTATATGGCCAAAGAAGAAACTATAACGGTTGAAGGAAAAGTTATAGAAACAATGGCAAATGCTATGTTTAAAGTGGAACTCGACAACGGTCATGTTGTTCTGGCTCATATATCCGGTAAGATGCGGATGCATTTTATTAAGATACTGCCGGGAGATAAAGTAACTATGGAGCTCTCTCCCTATGACTTGTCCCGCGGCAGAATCACTTACAGGTACAAATAGGTTTTTGGAGATAGATTATTATGAAAGTTCGTTCAGCACTAAAAAAACGCTGTGACCATTGCAAGATTATTAAAAGGCACGGGATTTTGAGAGTTATCTGTTCGAAAAATCCAAGCCATAAGCAGCGTCAAGGTTAAGATGAAGCAGTTTTTGGGAGATAAATAGTGGCAAGAATTTCAGGTGTAGATTTACCGAATGCCAAGCGTGTAATAATTGCGCTTACGTATATTTTTGGTATTGGCCCTTTTCGGGCTCAGGAAATTATTGATAAGACAAAAATCAGTCCGGACGTAAGGGTAAATAAACTGACCGATGAAGATGTTGCCAAACTTCGCTCTGTAATCGAAAATGATTACGATGTCGAGGGTGCTCTTCGCAGTCAGACCACGATGAATATAAAGAGACTTATTGACATTGGTTCCTATCGCGGACTGCGGCACCGCAGAGGTCTGCCGTGTCGGGGGCAGCGTACAAAAACCAATGCCCGTACCCGCAAGGGACCGAGCCGCCCAATTGGCGGCATGAAAAAGAAGCCCCTCAAGGGTTAAAATTAAAATTTAATGGAGAAGAGATTTGGCGGATCCAAAGAAAAAATCAAGATCTAAAAAGAAAGCACGTGTCAGCGACCCCAACGGAGTGGCTCATATTAAAGCTACTTTCAATAACACTATTATTAGTATTACTGACAACAAAGGTCAGGTCCTGTCGTGGGCCAGTGCCGGCCGTGCCGGATTTAAGGGTTCGAAAAAATCCACTCCCTTTGCAGCCCAGCAGGCTGCTGCCACTGCGGCCAAGGAAGCAATGGATATGGGACTGCGCAAAGTTGAAGTATGGGTCAAAGGACCTGGCTCCGGTCGCGAAGCAGCCATTCGCTCCCTTTCTGCTGCCGGATTAGAAGTGACCATGATCAGAGATGTGACCCCAATTCCACACAATGGCTGTCGTCCTCCAAAACGGCGTCGGGTGTGATTAAATATAGTAAACGAGGGTATTAAGATTATTAATGAGACAATACCAGTTTCAGGAGGCTTTGTAAAAATGAAATTAAAGCCGCTGTCAATTCCGAAAGAGGTTGTCAACGACCAGTCGTCTGCGGGCGAAAACTATTCACGCTTTATTATCGAACCGCTTGAAAGAGGGTTTGGTACTACCCTGGGAAGCAGTTTGCGTAGAGTTCTTCTCTCATCTATTCAGGGCTCGGCCCCGATAGCTATGAGAATAGCCGGAACCCTGCATGAGTTCTCTGCTTTAGAAGGGGTCTTTGAAGATTCCACCCAGATAGTCTTAAACGTAAAAGGCATAATAACCAGGTCCCACTCTGACGAAGTCAAAACGCTCAGACTCAAAAAGAACAGCAAAGGGAAAATAACTGCCGGCATGTTTGAAGCAGATGCAAACGTAGAAATTCTTAACCCGGATCATCTTGTGTGCGAGCTGACGGAAGATATAGACTTTGAAATGGAAATAGATGTCGCCAGCGGCCGTGGCTATGCGGTTGCTGAATCTAATAAATACCCCGATGCCCCCACCGGCACGGTATTTATTGACGCGCTCTATTCTCCGGTTACCAAAGTTGCTTTCTCTACTCAGGATACGCGTGTCGGACAAAAAACTGATTTTGACAAGCTGGTTCTGGAAATCACAACCGATGGTTCTATATCGCCTGAAGATGCTCTCAGCGGGGCTGCCAAAATAATCAAGAACCACCTGCATCTGTTTATTCAGGTTGATGAAGAAGTTACAGTAGAGGAAGTGCCTGAAGAAGATGAAGCTACCCAGCGCGTCAGAAATCTGCTGAACACACGGGTAGACGAACTTGAGCTGTCTGTCAGGTCTTCAAACTGTCTTAGAGCAGCCAATATCCAGACTATTCAGGAGCTGGTTACGAAATCAGAGTCAGAAATGCTTAAGTTCAGAAACTTCGGCAGAAAATCACTTAACGAGATAAGCTCTATCTTAGAAGAAATGGGACTCCATTTCGGAATGGATATTGGTCAATATCTTGAATCAGAAAAAAACGGTAACGGATAGAGATAATAAGCTACTATGGGACATAGAGATAAAACGGCCAAATTAGGCCGCACCAAACCACACCGCGAAGCAATGCTGTCAAATATGGCCATGTCACTGCTTACGCATCGTATCATTCGCACTACTGATGCCAAGGCCAAGGCCTTAAAGCCGGTCATTGACAGAATCATTTCGACAGCTAAGAAAAATGATCTGTCTGCCATGCGTCAGGTGGCCAAAAAGATAAAAGACAAGCAAATTTTTAAGAAACTTTTTAATGAAATAGTGCCTCAGTTCGAGGGACGCACCAGCGGCTTCACCCGGATTTTAAAACTTGGCGTGCGACGAGGCGATGGCGCACCGATGTCAATTGTTGAACTCTTAATTGATGCTCCTGAGCCTAAAGACAAAAAAGATGAAAAAGGCAAAAAAAGTAAAAAGGCCGATGCTGCCTCAAAGAGCAAACCAACTAAAGCTAAGAAAGCAGCCAAAGCCAAATAAGATAACGACTAAGCCGAGTTCAAATCAAAAGCCCGCCGACAAAGCGGGCTTTTTTTATTGTCAAAGATGGCAAGCCTTCTAAATTTTTCGTAGAAAACCGTTGACTGGTTGTGTGATAAGGCTATATAATAAACCATTCCATTAGCTATTTAACTGACATGAAATATGACTGAACAAATTCAAGAAAAAGGATTATCAAAAGGCTGTACCATCGCCCTAATAGTCGGCGGTGTAATTTTTGTTTTAGTAGTCGCCTTGATAATTTTGCTAATTACCAAACCAGATGCACTTACGTCATGGGTATATAGCAAGGCTGTAGTAAGCGAAAAGAGATTAATTACCGAAGCTGATCTGCCGGGTATAGATACAGTCGAAGTAAACCGAATAGCTGATGAATTTTTGGCAAAAGTGGATACCGCCAGATATACTCAGGTAGAGCTTATGCCTTTTGTGAAATTTGTTCAGGACCACGGTATAGATGCTAAAGTAGATTCGACCGAGGCAGTTGCTTTTCTGAAGGCCATGGTAGAAAGTTTCCCGGATCTTGAGCAATACAAAACTAGCGAAAGTATGGACAATATGACAGACAGAGCCGACAGCTCAGCTGCCCCTGACCAGTCATATTAAAAAACGTTTAAATCGGTTTTTCTAAAAATGTATTTGAGTAGCAGCGTTAGATGCTGATTTCGTTGACAATACTAATGGCCTATTTGATAGGCGCGATTCCATTCGGTATTATCATAAGCCGGATTTTTGGAATCAAGGATATAAGGAATGAAGGTTCGGGAAACATTGGTGCTGCCAATGTCTGGCGGGTTGCCGGATATAAGGCGGCTGTTTGGGTCTTCATTGCAGATATCGGTAAAGGTGCGGTGGCAATCTTGATGGCAGAAACGGCCTACAACAATTTGAATTTGTCTTTTCACTCGCTGGATTTGTTTCTGGCAATTTGCGGAGCAGCGGTTGTGATTGGTCATATCTTTCCGGTCTTTTTGAAATTTAAAGGCGGCAAAGGTGCCAACACTACTTTAGGTGTGGCGGCGGCATTGCTTCCGATTCATTCAATAATTTGCTTCTCAGTATTTCTGATAGTTTTGTTCATAACTAAATACGTATCTTTAGGTTCTATGATAGGTGCCACAGTGCTTTCATTGGGTCTTGCCTTTGAAAAATTTATTTTAGGACACGATGTCAGCAATGTTTATTTAGTTATGACCTCAATCCTGACAGTCTTAGTGATTGTAGCCCATCGTAAAAATATCTCAAGAATAATTTCCGGCAACGAGAAAGTGTTCTCACTGTCGTCAAAGACGGGGAGTGGCAGTTAACATGCAAAAAAGCGTAACCATACTCGGTGCCGGTTCCTGGGGGATGGCTGTTTCTCAGATTCTTAGTGACAATGATTGCCAGGCAACTTTATGGGAATACAATACGAAAGAGGCACGGAGGCTCGAATCCGAAAGAACCCGGGAAGAAAAACTTGTTTCATTCAAGCTGTCCGATTCAGTAACTGTTACGAGCTCACTGAAAGAAGCCTTAAATAATACCAGTCTGGTTATCCTGGCCGTGCCGTCTCAAAACCTGCGGATGGTACTTAATCAGGCGCAAGACTATCTTGGAGAAAAGCCCAAATTTCTTAATCTGGCCAAAGGCATAGAGAATAAGACACTGAAACGAATGTCCGAAGTAGTTGAAGATGTTTTAGGGGATTCAAAATATTCATTTGCAACTCTGTCGGGACCTTCGCACGCCGAAGAAGTAGCCAAACGAATGCCTACTACTATCACAGTGGCCGGTCATGATGAGCGCCTTAACAAAAATCTTCAGGAGCTTTTCAGCAACAGCTACTTTCGGGTTTATAAATCCAGCGATCTTGTCGGGGTAGAAATGGGCGGAGCTTTAAAAAACATTATCGCCATAGCCGCCGGTATAATTTTCGGACTGGGTATGGGCGATAATACTACCGGCGCCTTAGTAACCAGAGGTCTGGCAGAAATATCCAGACTGGGTATTTCAATGGGCGCCAGTGCCGAAACCTTTGCGGGACTTTCAGGGGTCGGCGATTTGATTACCACCTGCGTCTCCAAGCACAGCCGTAACCGTTATGTCGGAGTAGAAATCGGCAAAGGCAGAAATCTCGAAGATATCTTAGAGGGCATGACCATGGTTGCCGAAGGCGTGGAAACTACCAGGGCCGGCTATGAACTTTCCCGGCTGAAATCCGTAGAAATGCCTATAACAAAAGAAGTGTACAAAGTTTTATTCGAAAATAAACCTCCCGGAGAGGCGATATGGGAATTGATGGGGCGCGAATTAAAATCAGAAATCTGGAGTTGATTATAGCAAGAAGGATAACATTATGACTACCGCTACCAAAAACGAAAAACTTTATTATTCTATCAGCGAAGTATCCGAAATGACCGGCCTGGCCCCTTATGTCCTGAGGTTCTGGGAAAAAGAATTCCCTATTCTTCAGCCCCGCAAAAACAGAGGGGGCAACCGGACTTATACTGTAAAAGATATCGAAGTCGTAAACCGCATAAAACACCTGCGCACCAAAGAAAAACTGACTATTCCGGGTGCACGGTCAAAGCTGATGATGAAACGTCAGGGAGAAGAAAAAACAGGAATGGTCGCCTCTGCCAAAGCCAAAACACTGATTGGCAACATCAGAAAAGACGTTTCGGACCTTCTTGAACTTTTCTCTTGAGTTCAGATCTATTTAGAGTAGATTTTCACCATAAGTCGGAGCGTGGCGCAGCTAGGTAGCGCACTCGCCTGGGGTGCGAGAGGTCGGCCGTTCAAATCGGCTCGCTCCGACCATATTAAAAAGAGGCAGAACGGCAATAATTGTGACAGTTCCAAAAGATTCCTTACTTAGAGCAAATGCGGTGCTTGTTTTAGTCCCGGCTTACAACGCGGCGCCATATTTAAGAGACCTCATTCCCCGACTTCGTCAATACGTCTGCGATGAAAACTTACTGTTTGTCAACGACAGTTCCACAGATAACACTCTGGAAATATTAAAAGAACTGGGCGTGAAATATCTGAGCTTTAAACAGAACGGAGGCAAAGGCGCGGCTTTAATAGCTGGTTTTAACTATGCCAAAGAAAATGGCTATCGCTCAGTGCTGACCATAGACTCCGACCTGCAGCATCTGCCCGAGGAGATCCCAGCTTTTTTTGCCAAAGATAACGGCCAAAAATTAATTATGGGCACCCGCAATATCGATTCTAAAATTATGCCCTGGGACCGCTGGCTGACCAACAACCTGACCTCAATTATAATCTCTGTCTTTTCCTGCTGCAGAATACGCGACAGCCAGTCAGGCTTCAGGCTGCTGCCGGTAAGTCTTCTAAAATCAATCGAGCTAAAGACAATAAATTACGATTTAGAATCCGAAATGCTTTTTAAGGCCGGCGCGGCTGGTTATAGGATCGACGAGGTTTCAATCTCGACTGTCTACGATGGTTCTCATTCATATATCAATCCGCTGGTCGATTCCTGTCGTTTTATAAGGCAAATCTGGAAACGAATCTGGTGTTGATTCTTTCATATAACTTTGTTAAGATTGTGGAGTGAACAAATCAACAGACCGTAATAAGAAACTCAATATTTTAGTTACCAATGACGACGGCTATTTTTCCGACGGCATAAAAGTGTTAGCCAAAGAGCTCAGCAAGACCGCCAATGTCTATATAGTAGCTCCCGACCGGGAACAATCAGCCAGTTCGCACTCTCTTACGCTTAATAGACCGCTTAGAGCACAAAAGATTTCTGATAACTGCTTCGCCATAGACGGTACCCCCACCGACTGTGTCATGCTGGCGATTCATCTTTTCTTCAAGTCCGTCAAACTGGATATGATCGTATCCGGAATAAATCACGGCTCAAATATGGGTGATGATATTACTTACTCCGGAACAGTAGCTGCGGCTATCGAAGGTTCCATATTACAGATTCCATCAATTGCGATTTCCATGTCTGGTTATGAGCCTGACATGCCCATGACAAGAGCTGCTAGGTGGGTAGCCAGACTGATTCGGGCATTTCCGGGGTTTGAGCTGGAGCCATCGGTATTCTTGAATGTGAACATGCCACCGGACAACGGCCGGGCGTATAAAGATTTTCTGTTCACCAAGCCAGGTGTCCGAAAATACAAAGATATCGTGATTCATAAGACAGACCCCCGTGGCAAGTCCTACTACTGGATTGGTGGCAGACCGAAATGGCAAATAACTTCGGGTACTGATTTTGCTGTTGTAAAGAGTGGAAAAATATCAATTTCACCTATGAAACCTGAGTTTTTACATTCGGTTTCACTGGAAAAGCTGCATTCTGGAAATATTAAAATTTAGCATAAGCAGCGAGTGTGTCATGGATGTTCGGCCTTGCTCTTAAAATAGCCGAATGTAGTTGACTTAATTCCCGATTCTTGTATCATAAACTACTTGCATAAGCGTTTACTCGGGGCGTGGCGCAGATTGGTAGCGCGCTTGGTTCGGGACTAAGAGGTCGCTGGTTCGATTCCAGTCGCCCCGATATTTTTCAAATTTTGCTGCATTGAGTTGGCAGAAATAATGGTGAATTGCGGCTTGGAATGTTCCGTCTTAAGCTTAGGATACCATGAAAAATGACACCGGTAGAAAGCCTGTAATAGCCATTATTGGCGCGGGGAAGTGCTCCAAGAAACTTTACGATATGGCAGCCGAAATTGGCAGGTATGTAGCGGAAAACGGGGGAGTAGTTCTTTGCGGAGGATTGGGAGGAATAATGGAAGGGGCGGCCAGAGGCGCCAAAGAAGCCGGAGGGACAACCATTGGTATCATTCCCTCGGAAAACAAGGCTGATGCTAACCAATTCATCGACCATGTCATCCCGACTGGTTTCGGCCAGGCCCGAAACGTCCTGGTAGTACGTGCTGCTGATGCCATAGTAGCCTTACCGGGGAAATTCGGTACTTTGTCTGAAATGGCCTTTGCATTAGTATCAGGCAAACCGATTATTTCCGTTCAGGCCTGGAAACTTGGCGAAGAAATACAGCAGGTTGAAGATCCTTTAGAGGCAGCTAAAATTGCCATGGAGCTTGCCCGAAAACAAAATTGAGTTCTGCAGCAGCTGAAATCAAAATAACCGGACTTGTCCAGGGAGTCGGATTCAGGCATTTCTGCTGTCGCACAGCCAAAGACTTGAACCTGACCGGCTGCGCTCGAAACGAGCCGGACCGCTCTGTCCTGGTCATAGTCGAGGGTGACAAAAGCCAGATAGAATCGTTTATTAAATCCTTGAATGTTGGACCATCATTCTCTAATGTACAGAATGTCAGAGTCTGCTGGACTGAATTTAGCGGCAGATACGATTCGTTTAGAGTAGAGAGATGACTTCAACAGAATCGAGGGCGCTATGTCAGACTTAACATCGTATATCCGCGAGGTCCCGGATTTCCCCAAACCGGGAGTCCGCTATTATGATATCACCACTCTAATGCAGAATCCCAAAGGTTTTAAGCAAGCGCTTGACGGCATGGAAAAATATGTCCGC
>SMVB01281298.1_pt1 | contig 12032 bp, 10 predicted proteins | sample 2456461 | NCBI WGS metagenome assembly SMVB01 (sample SAMN11095934, study PRJNA526329) | marine sediment metagenome | biome: Marine sediment; feature: Surficial sediment; material: Deep marine sediment; isolation source: Hadal surficial sediment | place: Pacific Ocean | collected 2014-05 | depth...
AATTGTAACAAAGTTGATACTAACTAACTGATGGCAGAACTTCAAAAGATTCAAAAGATTCTACTTTCTTATCCTATAAAACTGAAGTAGTTTTAAAGTAGTAACCAACACAATTGAAGAAAATCCAGATAAGGTTAGAAATAATATATAATAGTAAGGTCCGAAAACTTTAAGCTGTCGGGCTTTTTTGTGCACCCTGCCGGGATCGAACCGGCGACCTGCTGATTAAGAGGGGTGCTTCTTTCATTATATCTTCAGAAATTTCCCATAAATCATTCTGATTGCGTCTTTTTGTCCGTCACTAATAAGGAAAGAATATGTTTTTATTAAAACCTAAACGATCACCTAACTACCAAATTATTTATTATCGCAATGGCAAGAGAACGAGTAAAAGCACAGGGAAAACAAAAAAATCTGACGCTCTTAGATTTCTTTCAGAATTTTATGAAAGCATTAATATAAAGCCCGAAAAACCAAAATTAAAAATTTCCGATTACGCAAAACAATACATCGAGTATATGAGTATTGCACATTCACCAAGGTATATCCAATCAATTTCATTATCATTCAAAATGTTGGAAAAACATATAGGTGACATACTGCTAGAGAACATTGATGTTCTGATGATCGAAGGGTTTATTTCAAATACATATAGGAGATCCAAACACGCTGCCAAGATGTACCATAAAACATTAAAAGCGGCTTTCAACCGAGCTATAAATATTTGGGGCTACATAGAGATCAACCCATTTAATAAAGTGAGGGCCCCAAAAATACCTCAATCTTTGCCTGTATTCATCTCAGGAGAAGAGTTCAAAGCGTTATTAGACATTACAAATGAAAAATTATTTAAGGACATTTTTACAGTAGCGTTTTTCACTGGGTTAAGATTAGGGGAGTTAACTAATCTGACCTGGGAAAGCATTTCACTACAAAACAAAAAGATAATATTAAGAAATACTGAGTCCTTTACTACAAAAAGTAAAAGGGAACGAATGATACCAATGACAAAGCAAGTTCAAGATATATTTTCAAGAAAGTGCGGTAAGGTAGAAAACGAAAACAACTATGTGTTTACTAGAATACTGAATATAAGGTTAAATGAAGATTATGTAAGTAAAAAATTTAAACGGGTGGTTAAGATAGGAGGGTTAAATACAAAAATTCACTTTCATACACTGCGACACTCCTTTGCAAGTAATCTTGTAAGAAAAGGTGTGCCATTGATATTTGTAAAGGAATTAATGGGGCATCAAGATATAAGCACTACTCAAATTTACAGTCACGTTAGGAGAGAGGATTTAACTATGTCTATCAAAGTTCTGGATAATATTTGTATATGATCAGCCTTGTGTATTTTTCTGTTAATAAATTTGTTGCAAGAAAGGTTAAGAAGATGAATCTACGCTAGATAGTCGGATTAGCTTCCCTCTTCACATGCAACCCTATTTGCACAATTATAAACAAATATTAATTAGTGTAATGATATGTTAATCCTCGTGTAATTCGACTGATAGCAGGCTCGAACATCAAACACTATTTTATTTCTGAATTTGTCCAACACGTTTTTTATCCCAAAAATGCAACAATCACTATGATTTAAGTGGCAAGTCTTTGAAATTAGATCAAAATCGTAACAAAAATAATTTTAACAAGCACTTGAAATTCCGGCAGCTTCGAATAAGACTCCTTTAGATATACTATCCAGCACCCGATAGTTGCGTCCGGATAGTAATAAAATATTTTTAACTAAATAAAAGGAGATTGTAATGAAAAACAATCGAACTAAATATAACGAATCCGATTTCAATCTCACGGAAATCGTAGAAGAAACTTTCTTTAATAGGGGAAAAATTGTAGACTGCAGAGATAGCAATCACAAACCCTATGATGGTGAAGCACACCAATCAATATATTTATTCAATGATGATTTTCCTTTGTACGTTGAAGAAAAAGGATCAGTAAAAGGCTATAAGGGCCCTCACTATTCTTCCTCATTGCCAATCGATTTTGATGGTGATACATATGAAGATTCCCTGAAGGAAGTCATCCGGTTATTAGAGAAGCTTGATACGCATTATAATATTCAAGAAAATGGAATCAAAATATACTACTCGGGCAACCGTGGAGTTCATATTGTAATCAGCAGATCATTGATAAATACTTGTTCTCCCTCAAAACATCTTTTCAAAGTTGATAAGAAGTTTATTCAAAAACTAACCAGAGGAATTAAATTTGTTGATCTCTCAATCTATAAAACTACTGGATTGCTCAGGAAAATCAATTCACGTCATCCGAAAACAGGATTATTTAAAATACCATTAACAAAAGATGAACTTCTGAACCTATCTACAGAGGAAATACGGCGACTTGCAGCAGGGCCTAGAACGATTGAAAATGAAAATACTACTGTTGTGGAACCGAGTGAAAATCTATCAGAATTGTTCAATCGTTGTGAAGCGGAGTATCTTAAAAAATTAAAGGCTTCTTCGCTGGAGTCAGATGCAACAAAAACTTATACTCTTACAGATGAAGGGAATCGAGATCGTTTCATCGACATGAATAGTAATGAATTGCGATATAATATTAATACTGATCGGTGGATCTATTGGAATAATCAAATATGGATGGAAGATAAGGATGGAATACTTAGCAAAAGTGCTGATAAAGTTACAAGTAATATGGCTTTAGAATTTCAGCGTAATTCTAATAGTACTTTAGCAGATGCTAACAGGAGACATCTGAAAAGAGCGCGCTCGGGGATTGGTCGTAAAGAAATGATTGGACTAGCAAAATCAGACTCAAGAATGATTATTAAGATTAGTGAGTTAGATAGGCAGAAGGAATTATTCAATTGTCAAAATTGTACCATAAAATTAAATGTTGATGGGAGCCATAGTATATATAATCATAGCAGTGAAGATTACTTAACAAAAATTTCAGCTGTTAAACATGACCCAACTATTCTCTGCACACAATGGATAGAATTTCTAAAAATGATTTTTAACGATGATGAAGAACTAATTAAATATATCCAAAAGGCACTTGGGTATTCTCTTACAGGATATACAGATGAAGATTGCTTTTTTTTCTTACAAGGTGACGGTGCTAATGGAAAATCGACTTTTCTTGAAGGGATCGAACCAGTATACGGTGATTATTGGGCAAAGTCTAAAATAGATATTATTATGAAGAAACGTGGTGAGTCCACAGGTATGGATGTTGCGAGATTAGTCGGTGCAAGATTAGTAGTCCTATCAGAAGCGGGAATAGGGATGCAATTCGATGAAGCCAAACTCAAAGATTTGACAGGGGGTGATACGATGACAGTGAGGAACCTTTTTAAAAGTTTTTTTCAATTTAAGCCTGAATTTAAATTGTGGATGTATGCCAATTTTATGCCTAAAGTTAAAGGTATGGACTATGGAATAAGGCGAAGATATAGAATAATACCATTTAATATTGTTATCCCGATGGAAAAAAGAAAACCTAGGAGTCAAGTGCTATCAACATTTAAAAGTGAGCAAAGTGGCATTTTAAACTGGATACTTGAAGGTTATAAATTATATAGGCAGGAAGGATTATTAGCTCCTAAATATGTAGAGTCAGTCACAAATGAATACTTTGCGAATCTAGACATAATATCAAGGTTTATAGACGAATGCATAATAATAGATCCACATAAAAAAATAAAAGTTCTATCTTTATACGAATCCTATAGAGGGTTTTGTACGAATGTTGGAGAATTCCCATGGTCAATGAAGGTGTTTAATGTAGAATTCGAAAAAAAAGATTTCGAAAAGAGAAGAATTGGTAGTGGTGGATACTTTTGGTTAGGTGTTGATTTTACTCCTCGGCCGGATACATTCATTCCAGGATCATCAACTCTGGATCCAACTGATGTTTCGCCAACTGTTGAAACCGATTTACCAGGATTAGAATTCCCAAAAGAATCGTAGATAAATAAATGTTAAGCACGAACTACACGAACTATTTTTTAAAAATGTTTTTATATAATATAAATTTTTATACAGTATTAATAAGATTTTCCTTCGTGTGGTTCGTGTTACAATAAAAATTAGGAAGTAAGACAAAAGGGAAAATGAAAAATCAAATAAGACTAAGCAAGAAAGAAATAAGAATTTTTTACAAAGTGCTTAATATTGTAAAGGAAAGTCAAGGTGAAAGTTTCAAGACAATTGAAGAATTTTATAAAGACTTCCTTAAGTATTTATCTACAGGATTTGCAAAATCCTATTACAGATCGCACCTAACAACATACAAACATCTGATCTCCCACTTTAGGAAAGATATGTTGCTGAGTAAGATTACCAAAAAATCTGCTGAAGATTTTATACAAGTAATTAAACGCTTAGCACCTCGAGGTGTGAACGTATATATACGCAACTTAAAGGCTGCATTTAACAAAGCTGTTGATTGGGAATATTTGGAAGAAAATCCCTTTAAAAAAGTAAGGAAAGCAACGTTTCAGAAGGAGGAAGAGAAAGTATTAACAACAGATGAATTCAATTTAATATTTGATGAACTTAATATGAATGAATCTATTCGTGCTATTGCTGCATTCGCTTTTCATTCTGGCTGTAGGCTCGGTGAGGTTGTTAACTTGAAGTGGGGAAACATTGATATAAAAAACAAAAATGTGACGATTGGTGATAAGAATTTTACTACTAAAAGTAAGAAAATTAGAAAGATACCATTAATGTTTTGTATGGGCATTTATTTGGAACTGTTTTTTAGAAACAGAGGTAAATTCGATTATGTGTTTTGCAAAAGTAATGGTTATCCATTTACAGGCAATCATGTCTCAAAGAAATTTAAGAAGGCTGTGAAAAAGTTGGAGATGGATAATTCAGTTAGATTCCATTCGCTTAGGCATAGTTATGCAAGCAATCTTACTGCAAAGGGTGTGCCTCTACATTCTGTAGCAAGATTACTGGGCCATAGCAGTCAGTCAACAACTGAAAGATACTCCCATACAAACGTGGAGGAATTAAGAAAACAATTAGAATGCAGACTGTGATTTTTAATTAAAATCGAATGGTGTGTTTTGAATGAATCACTTTTTAAATATTATAAATAATGTCGGTGTCATCCTCGAAAAGGTCTTTACACACGAATTTACTTACTGCCTATTTTAAGTCACTAAAGGGGAATCCCTTTTAGTGTCCTTTTAGTAAAGCGGTAATTTTATTCAAAAGCCTGTGTACTTTGAGATTTGATTACTGCAGAGTCGTAGAAGTCTTTGTACTCATAGATTAATCTTTTGTTGAAGATCTATCAATTATTCAATATATTAAAGTAAAAGAGGCAAATAATGAAAATTTATTTAGATGATGAAAGAGAAGCTCCACAAGGTTGGCATTTAATTAGGACAGCTACAGAAACTATTGAATTACTAAGGAAAGAAAAAGTCATAGAAATAAGTTTAGATCACGATCTTGGCGATGACATTTCCGGAACTGGTTACGATGTTATTTTGTGGATAGAGAACGCAGTCATTGAAGGAGGATTTACCCCGCCAAAGATTCATATTCATTCTGCAAACGTTTCGGCTAGAGTAAAGATGGAGTTGGGTGTAGAAAAGATAATTCAACTAACAAAATCAAGAAATTAAAAGTTTGACTTGTGTGAGCACAGAAGCTAATCTATTTGTATGTGCTTAATTGGTTTTATAATAAACCCCTCAATATTAATTTCCGAATCTTTCTTATGCTCAACATACCTGGCAATTAAATATCTTTTCATCTTGTCTGAAAATTCAACTTCCTTCCCACAAGTACAAGTTCTAACTTCATCAATGAATCTGATTGCAACATCTCTTCCGCAGGAACATTTCACAAATGTGTTTGTGGTTTTTAAGTTCATATTAATTTAATTAAATAATTGAAACAAAATTAACTGAATAAATTTCTAAGAATTATATCAAATAATCACTATAGAAAAGTCAATTAGAGCGTATTAGTAACTATTAGTTATTAAATGTGCAAACAGGCTTGCGTTTTAAGAGTTAAGCCAGATCAACATTTCCCAATAGATTTAAACATCCCACCTCATTATCTAATCATGATGTTAATCGATAATTAAGTTGAAATTGTTTCAAATCAACTATCTACAAGGCGTGTGGATTTGAATTGGAAAGTGGTGGGCAATATGGAGTGTTTATCTTGGAGTCTTGTTATAATATCTGAATGATCAATTCACATTGGAATAAGTTTTAATGGAATTCTATTGTTATTATTGATTACGAGTGGTTAATTTAACTGTGGAATTATAAATATTTATGGAGTTCATAATGAAAGTAAAGAATAGACTGGCATTTGTTTTTATAATATCTACCTTACTCTTACTAACCAGTTGTGATAGTGAAAAAAACTCAAACCCAACTTATATCAATAACCCACCAGTTGCAATAACGGTTTCAGAAACATATGATTTGGGAGAGCAAATAGATTTAAACCTAAGATAACATGAGATTTTGTTGATTGATTATATTGAATTGTAAATACTCCTATCCCTTGGATAAATCTAAGTAATACATTAAAACATCACGTAATTATTTCAACAATTATTTTGTAATACTTTGGTTCTATTTTTAGGTTTTACTTTAGCTACATCCAATTTAATCTTTGGCATCTCATAACCCATTGATTTCAAATATTCCAATAGTTTTTCATTGATCAATTGATCTTCTATTGGGTTATCACTATAAATTCCCAAATCTTCAAACACCACCTTATTGCCTTCAATCCTTACCTTTTTATTTGCCATACAATTGATCTGCCTTTAAAAAGAGGTCATTCTTGCAAAAAGAGTTATTTAATTTCAACCAAGTTACTTTAGGCAAATTATTTTTGGGTGCGTATAAACTTGAATGTAGCAAAACAACATCTACATTTACTTTAAATTCTTGGGTTGACAATAATCCTTTTATGTCTTCTTCATCTTTCTCAAATTCTTTTAGTTGATCACCGTGAAATCCTTGTTGTGCTTTTGCTTCAATTATTACTATATGTTCATTGGAGAAAAGACATAAGTCAAAAGTTCTCTTGGGTGAGTATTGATTATCATTTGGAATTGCTTTATCCAATTTCTTCCAATGATGGATTAAATCTCTATAAAAGCAAACTTCATAACCAATTTCCCAATTGGCCTTTGGATTAAGTTCTAAATCGGCATGATTGTCTAACGTGGCAGATTTGTTTAGCCATTCAATAAATTCTTTTTCCTTACCTATTATAGTATGATAAAGGTGGGAACAAAAAAACTTTCAACCCTTGTTATGTCTTCCCATTTCTTATTTTTAATAAATGATAGTCCCATAAGACACCCTTACTTATTAATATTCCTTTTAAACTAATTATTAATTAACTTATTGATCATTCTAAAGACATTTCCTTTTTTATATTTTTAACCAGTTTTGTAGCCTCCTTTATCAAACATATATATTTTTTATCATTATTGGCTTGCTTAACAAAAGTTGTTAAATAATCAAGTGATTCTGGATAATTATTACTTTTATGATATTTTAGATATCCAAGAATAAAAAATGATTGTATATCTTTAGGATTACTCTTAACAAGTTCTATATTGAACTCATAAACATCTTCTAATAGGCCGTCCTCATTTTTAAATGAATTGCTTATAATATCTTTATACCAATCTAATGCTTCATCAAATCTTTCTAAGTGCATTAGTAAAAAAGCCAAATTATATTTCCATGTCCCATCTTCTTTTGCATATTTTTTAGCCTTATAGCAACTTTTTATAGACTCCATTGGATTATTATCATAGACAAAGTCATATAGGGATTTCAGTACGATCCCATCATAATTGTTAGGATCAAACTTGAATGATTTATTTAAGTAATCTTTGGCTTTAATTTCATCCTTATCTATGTAGCTTTTTCTAGAAAGAACTTGACATTCATCAATTAAATTAGATACAAGTTCTATTTTTACTTCTTTTAAATTGGGGGGCAAAGGATCGTATTTATCAAAATCTTTTAGTAGACCCTCATGAATTTTTAATGCAGAAATTGCATCCTTGGAAATAAATGCCGTAAGTCCAACAATATACTTTACGCCTAACATTATAACATCTGCAGCAAAAATGAATCCACTGGCTTCAAATATTTCTTTAAATAGTATTCTTTTAGTCCATACTTTATTAAATGCTATTTCAAATGGGTTGGGAAGATTTGTATTTAATGGGGGATGGATTACTCTACCTTTAATATCAAAAATATAGATTGGTTCCTTTTCTATACGCTCTTTTATAGTTCCCCATATGTAAAAATTACCTCTAATTTTTTTGGATATTTTAACCCATTTTTTTCTTGTTGGATGTTTACTTTGTAGATCTCTATCTTTGTTGTCAAGTTTACTATAATCAACCATTATGTTGTAATACTTTTCTGTATGATATTCACTTAATGGAACTATTTTTATTATCTCATTTAAATTGTTCTCGTCAATCAATTCCCCCATTCTTGATACAAAATCATTTTTCAACCTAATTCTTTGCTTATCATTTTCTGTTTTAATGCATATAACAATTCCAATTTTGTCTTTTGTATTCTTGGAAGGATTAATTCTATGGTAAAACCAAAAAGATATCCATATAACAATTAAAGAAACATAAATTATTATTCTAATTTCTTTTTCTACTATGTAGGAAGTTAAAAAGCCATCAATTACTACATAGAAGAGAATTAATGGCCCGAGAACATAAATTAGTGAGGGATAGTAAGGGAAAGTATTCTTGATTTTATCTAAATCAAGATCTTTAAATGATTCACTCAAGAGTTAATTAAACTTGTAATAAGATAACCTAAATATACATTTATTCTAGGATTAATTCTAAACAACACGAAATTTTATTAAACAATTTATTCAATTATCAAACACTCCATTTATCTAATAGTTGCTATGATATTCTTGGACTTACCTTTGTATTGTTGTTTGAATTGTTGTTTGGGTCAACATTGAATACAATGTCAACTTTAAAATAAACCCTGCCTATGTTATTAAGCAGGGGTTGGGGGAAAAAGAAATTAAGTTGTTGGGATTTATTTTAATAAAATCATCTTCTTTCTTTCAACAAAAGAACCCGCTCTTATTTCATAAATATATGTTCCACTTGGAAGTCTGCTAGCATCAAAATTAACTTCATAACTACCCGCCGCTTTTTCTTCACTTAGTAGGGTTGAAACCTCTTTACCTAATACATCATAGATCTTTAATGATACTGAAGAAGCTTCAGGAATATTGAAATTAATAACAGTGCTCGGGTTAAATGGGTTTGGAAAGTTTTGGCTAAGTCCAATTGTAGTTTGTGAAATTATTCCACTTAGATTAGATTGCATTAGTAGCATAATCGCTGCTATCAAATCGTACGCTTTGTTGTTAAGCATATTGCCTGTTTCTTCTGATAAAATTCTGCCATTGATAAATGCGTTTACCTGATTTTGAAATGCTTTTAGCTTATTAACGGCTGCCTCATATTGTCCTTCATTAAATTTTCTTTGAGCACCGGTAATTTTTGTTATCAAGGAATTACCCTGCCCCTGATTCAGCATCCCTTGCTCAACTAAATCGTATATATCATCAAGAATACTTTCAAACTGTTCTTCGATAGAAGGTGGAGGTAATGAATTATAAAACTCAATCAAGCCAGAAGACACTAGACAGAGATCTGGATTGGTAGGTTCGTGCTGCCAAGGATCCGTAAGGTTTTCTAAGTCTTTAAGAATTTCTATACGAGCACTTACATTGCCCGGGGGATTATGCCAAATATCATCATCGTCAAGCCATCTCCACGGCCAATCTCTGTTGAGGCAATCCGTACCACAATTTGGACTCGTCCTAACCCTGACTCCCAGAGGAACGACGTCTGGAAATACTTCTCCCCGGAATCCAATAATCTCCCCGTGTCCATCCCTATTCCAGCCAATTCCATTTGTGGAAGCACAACAAGCCTCCAACTCTGGAATGCCTAATAAAGGCCATCCTCCGGGATCACTTTCCCCAAAAGGCTTCATGGGTACTGGCTGCTGATAGTCTTCACCACTACCAGTAAAACCGAAGCGGTAAGTTTCTTCATAATCGAAGGGAAATAGAAATTCTTTCTGCCACCGGTGATGCAGGTTTACCACGTTGTTGCCAAAGGTCAACGTACTGGCTGGATCCACATACACTCCAATTAAATCTACGCAAATTGGATTACTCAACAATAACGCAGACGCATAAACACTCAGCCAATCGCCTTTGGGTACGCATCTTAACTGCAAATTCAATCCAACTCTTTTGTAACCGCGGAAATTATCACGAGAAACACGCCAACGATTCCAGTTATAATCCTTAGGTACTGAAATTGGAGCAAACCTCCATGGAAAATTTCTATTTCCAACGGGATCGATGGGTGCCAGGATGTCGATTTTTACATTCGTCTGCGATGCAAGATGAACCACTGCACCCCCTCCCATACTATGCCCAACAACAATGATAATGGCGTTGGGATTGTTCTGACGGATAGCGGAGAGCAATAGTTTCGCATCTGCTACGAATTGGTAATCTTCGCTTGGCAGTGCCTTGTTTTGGGCGGATATCGGATTTGAAAAAGCAGTAAAATCTTGCCCAAGATTGCCGGGGTACGATTGATCATTGTGAAGTGGGCGCTCCATATAGGGTGCGCATAGGTTGTTCCACCACGCGTAATGTACATAGGCGCCATTCTCCATCAAATGTTTCGCGAAATTATAAACCATGAGTTCATCAAAACTACCATTTTGTGAATAGCCAGATACAATCAGGGCGTAGATTGGACGACCGTTAGGAACCGTAATTGCATCATCGTATGCGGCATCGTTATATTCGCTCCACACTAGTGGTCTCTTGTAATCTTGCTCCTCCTCATCAGGAGGCTCCTCAAGCTTTGGCAACTGAACTGTGAATGTACTTTGGCTGAGTATGGAGGACGACAGGCATAACCATAGGATGATAACAGCAAGACAAGAAAAAAGTAAAGTATTTTTCATAGCTAAACCCTCCAAATTGTTTATTGATGAATTAGTGATTCTCGACAATACATATTAGGCAAAGGTTGCTAATTATACAAATATGTTTGCCCGCAAGAAATGTTGTTATTGGAAACAATGAAAAGCAAATAACTGTATAAGATATTGGTCAATTCTCATGCCCACGATTCCATATTCAAGCCATAAGACAGTTTTACCCTAACACACACTATATTATTCAAACGCAAACTCAAAACTCTCCCTACACCTTCCTAAATCTCTCAAACTCTCACTCCCTTAATTACAAAAAAATCCCCGACCCTAATGAAAAATCATGCCAGGCATGAACCTTGCTAACAAAAATCATTGTGACTTTTCCTTGATAGGCATTCCCCAAATATCTAATATTCAATTAACAATAAATCAAGAAACATGAATCAAAAACGAAATCATATGGTTGTAACTTGTTGTAATACTTGGGGAAAACTCTTGATTAAGAGTCAGATGCTCTACCAACTGAGAGGTAAAACATTCTATGTTATGTTTTTGTTTTTAAGAAATTAATTAGGAGTAATAATCCTTCCATAAACCTATGGCTTTAAGGAATATTCTAACATTTCTATGATCCGACATTTCCACTACAGAAAATCCATACCATAGCCCATCCCATTTACCATAAAATCAGCAGGGTTTTCGAACGCATTAAAAAGCAAAACCTTTGAAAAAACTATGTTCTCAAAGGTTTTTTGTGCACCCTGCCGGGATCGAACCGGCGACCTGCTGATTAAGAGTCAGATGCTCTACCAACTGAGCTAAGGGTGCGTTGCGAAATTAATAAAATTCAATTCGGTTTCAAAGAAGTTAGTATTTGTAATTTCTAATTAACCTAATTGCTCTAATTGACCTAAGCAAAAGTCAGTTGCAGATCATCAAAAATCTATTTACATAAATAGTTGAAATTTGATTAGAAGAATTTGGAACTTGTTTATTCGAAATT
>SMVB01228438.1_pt1 | contig 12031 bp, 9 predicted proteins | sample 2456461 | NCBI WGS metagenome assembly SMVB01 (sample SAMN11095934, study PRJNA526329) | marine sediment metagenome | biome: Marine sediment; feature: Surficial sediment; material: Deep marine sediment; isolation source: Hadal surficial sediment | place: Pacific Ocean | collected 2014-05 | depth 0-1...
GAGGTGCCGATCATCTACGGTACCTATCCCGAATATGGGGCCGCGATCCCGGCCAAGGAGCTTCGCAAGATCAAGCAGTCTGATTCGGATTTTGGAATGCTGACTTACGATCCGGGCTTCACGACGACGGCTTCATGCCGCAGTGCGATCACATTCATCGATGGCGAGAACGGAATTCTGCGGTATCGCGGTTACCCGATTGAGCAACTTGCACAGAACAGCAACTACCTGGAATCCTCGTATCTGACGATGTATGGTGAACTGCCAACCCCGGATGAGCTAGACAAGTGGATCTGGGATATCACCCATCACACCTACCTTCACGAGAGCATGAAGCGCCTCATGGAGGTGTTCCGGTACGACGCACATCCGATGGGGATATTCGTGTCCATGGTAGCGGCGTTATCGACGTTCTACCCTGAAGCGAGCGACATCCACGATCCGGAAAATCGGATGAAGCAGATTCAGCGGCTGATCGCCAAAGTGGCGACGATTGCCGCGTTCGCATACCGGCACAGACGTGGCCTGCCGTACGTGTATCCGGACAACGACCTGAGTTATGCCGGCAATTTTCTCAGCATGATGTTCAAGACGTCGGAGGCGAAGTACGAAGCGCATCCAGTGCTTGAGCAGGCCCTGGACGCACTGTTCATTCTTCACATCGACCACGAACAGAATTGCAGCGCCAACGCCATGCGCAGCGTTGGCAGTTCGCATCCCGACCCATACGTGGCGATTGCTGCGGCGGCAGCAGCCCTGTATGGCCCGTTGCACGGGGGCGCCAACGAAATGGTGCTGAGGATGCTGCGGGAAATCGGTGATGTACGGCACATTCCCAAGTATATCGAGCGTGTGAAGAAGGGCGAATTTCGGTTGATGGGCTTCGGGCATCGGGTGTACAAGAACTACGATCCCCGCGCGAAGATTTTGCGTGATCTTGCACCAGAAGTGTTCGAGATCACGGGAACCGACCCGCTGCTCGACATCGCGATTGAGTTGGAGAAAATCGCGCTCGAGGATGACTATTTCGTCAGTCGGAACCTCTACCCGAACGTCGATTTCTATTCGGGGATCATTTATCAGGCACTGGGCTTTCCGGTGTCGATGTTTCCGGTGCTGTTCGCTGTTCCGCGCACGACCGGCTGGCTCGCCCAATGGTTGGAAATGCTGAATGACCCGGAGCAGAGGATCGCACGCCCGCGGCAGGTCTACACGGGGTACGATGAGCGCATGTACGTGACGCCCGATCAGCGGTAGGGGAGAGCTGCTGCCGCTGAATTGCCGCTTCCCGCTAGCCCAACGGCTTGGTAGGCGTTGGGTTTTCCTACGGGCTGAACCAGACGTTTCCACTCTCAGGTCTGAGAGGTGACCTTGTCATAGCGATCGAGATCCCTAATCCCGACAAACGGTATCGCTCGGACTGGAAGATGCAGGAATTGTGCAGGCAGGTATCGAGCTGGGCAGCGGCGCCTCAGTTTGGTCCTTCCGGGGCTCGTAGTGCTGCCCGGGTGTTCGACGCGATGTTGAGGTAGGGCTAAACCTGACCCAATCCGCCGCTTACCGGTAGCTCGATACCTGTTATGTAGGACGAGTCATCCGAGGCGAGAAAAAAAGCCGCAGCCGCAATTTCTTCGGCACGCCCGAAGCGCCCCATCAGAATCTGTTTGGACATCGACGCCACGAACTTTTCCCGCTCCTCGCCCTCGATGCCGGTGCGCTCGAAGATCGGTGTGTCGACGAATCCGGGGCTAATCGCGTTGACCCGAACGCCCAGCGGCTGGAGCTCCACGGCCAATGACCGGGCGAGTGACCGGACGGCGGCCTTGGTCGCCGCATAGACCGGGGCGTCGGCCAGTCCGACTCGATTCGAGCCCGAGGTCATGAGGATCACACTGCCACCTTCACGCAGGTAGGGAACAGCAGCCTGAACGGTAAAGAACACGCCAGAAAAGTTCACGTTTGAAGTTCGGTCAAACGAAGCCTTGTCGATGGCGGCAAGGCGGCCGAATTCGAAAATGCCTGCGTTGGCAACCAGGATGTCGATGCCCCCGAATCGCTGATTCGCCCCGTCACAAAGTCGCTGCAGATCTGACTGGTTTGTCGCGTCTCCTTGAATGGCGAGACAGTCGGAGCCGAGTTCGGAAGCCGCAGCGTTCAGAGTCTTCTCGTCTCGTCCGAAGATCGCGACCGAAGCGTTCTCTGCCACGAACCTCCGTGCAATGGCAAGCCCGATCCCGCTGTTGCCGCCCGTCACGACTGCGACCTTGCCCGCCAGTTTGTCAGCCATCACCCGTCCGCCTCGACGAATCCGGACACATCCCGGGCAATGGCATCGAGTGTGGCACGCACGCGGCCAAGGATTTCATCGCAACCGTGAATGGAATGCCGTTCTGCGAGCCAATCAGGGTCATTGTATGCAACGTGGACGATGGCCTGTCCACCCTCCCACACATGAATCTTCTGGGGCAGGTCAATGCCTGCACTAGGAGCACATGTCATGATCTGGCTGCCGACGCGAGGATTACCAAACAACACCACCGTGTTGGGGCTGAGCTCATATTCCATCTGCGCCGCTGCCGCCGCGTGGTCTACCGTGCGCATGAGGAACAGGTTGCGTATCGTCACCGCTGCCTCGATGCGTCCGACCGTCTCTTCGAACGAGGCGTCACTCACATACTCCACGAGGCCGGTGTCATCCGTCGATTGTCCGACGACCGCGCCCGGCGCGAGGCCGATTGCAAGGCAGATGATCCCCGCCAGAAAGAACTGGACGCCTTGAGAACGTGAATCCATGCATGACGCTCCTTGTGCAGAAATACGGCTGGACATCCTGATCCCAATCTATCCAAGGATCGTACATTGACACACTTACTCCAGCGGTATCGGCATGGTCCGGTTGCCAGGATGTGGCATTCTCGTTCCGCGTAGCCGCGTCAGCGTGACTCCTCCGAGAATCAGCGCTGCGCCGACGAGCTGAATGAGCGTCGGAGTCTCGCCAAGCGCGAGCCATGCGAATACCAGGGCGACGATCGGTACGGTATTGGAGAATACAGCGGTTCGCGAGCTGCCCAAATGTTCAACGCTATAATACCAGAGGACGTACGACAGGCCGACCGCAAGAAGTCCACTGACGACTAAACCCGTCCAGGCGAGTGGGGTCGGTTGGGTCCAATCCTGGGCGGCCATGGAGGGGATGGCGACGATGAACAGGACGACGGCGCCGATCCACATCGTTGCAGCGGTGACCGGAAGTGCGCCGTGTCGCTTGACCAGCGGGCTGGACCCGACCGTGTAGACGGACCAGGCAACGGCGGCCGCGAGCATCGTGAGGTCTCCACGCAGCGTCTCCGTCCCGAAGCGGACCATCGATCCGCCCCACACCACGAGGCCGATGCCTATGGTCGAGATTCCGATGCCTGCCCATCCTTCCAGCGTAACCGTTTCCTGGCCCAGACCTGCTGAGAACAGCGTAATGAACACGGGAGTCATCGCCAGGATGAGTGCCGCGTTACCGGCCAGAGTACCGTCGATTCCGGTGATGAACAGAAACTGGTAAAACGTATTGCCCACCAGGCCGAGCACGGTGATGGTCAGCCAGTCGCGACGGGAAAACCGCTTGAGCTGTCCGCCCCGTAGCGCGAACGGCGCAAGCACCGCCGCACCGAGTGCGAAACGCAGGCTATTGAGCGCCAGGGGATGGAACTGCTCCAGGAGGGCCTTGACCACCGAGAAGTTCACGCCCCAGATAATGACCAGCGCCAGGATCGCGAGGTCTGGCGAGCCGCGTGGGATCACGCCGTGCATCGTCTCCGGGTTAGCCAGGCGTTGTGACACGGCGTCTCCTGATGGTAGGGCGTACATAAATTCAACTCCACGTCATACGTTCGTTGCACGGCCTACGGCAACCCGTGGATCCGAACGCCTACGAACGGAATCGAGGATTCGATATGCAGATCGCGTTGATCCAGCAGCACATGGGACCGGATCGGAACGACAACTTGGCTCGCGTTCTGGACGCCATGGGTAGAGCGGGACAGCAAGGCGCCAAGCTCTGTGCCTTTGCCGAACTGGCGATCGACAGGTTCTTTCCGGCCGAAAAGGGGTGTTCCTGGGCAGCAGATCTGGCCGAGCCCATCCCCGGGCCGAGCGCCGACGCGATAGCGATGCGAGCACGTGAACTTGAACTCGTCACTGTGTTCAATCAGTTCGAAAGAGCCCGAGACGGCCGGACGTTCGATTCATCGCCCGTGTTCGATTCGGACGGCTCACTGCTCGGCATCACACGGATGGTGCACATCACCGATTACGAGATGTTCCACGAGCAGGAGTACTACGCGCCTGGAGATCACGGCGCTCCGGTATACGATACGGCGGTTGGCCGGATCGGCGTCGCGATCTGTTACGACCGGCACTATCCGGAGTACATGCGGGCCCTGGGCGTCGCCGGCGCCGAACTGGTCGTGATCCCGCAGGCAGGGACGGTGGGCGAGTGGCCCGACGGCATGTATGAGGCGGAAGTTCGCACCGCGGCATTCCAGAACGGGTACTTCATTGCCCTATGCAACCGTGTGGGTGTCGAAGGCGGACTGACATTTTCCGGTGAGTCATTCGTGTCCGATCCCGAGGGCCGCATCCTTGTGCGAGGACCGTCCGGCGAGGATGCGATCATCAGCTGCGAAGTGGATCTCGGCGAATGCAGAAACAGCACTGCGCGTCGGCTGTTCTGGCGAGACCGTCGTCCCGAATTGTATGGAAACTGGCTTCAGGGCAGGTAGCCGATCGCCGTTTCATGGAAGGTGGCCGTCTGCGTCTCGATCCAGGTCTCGTCGTGACCCAGTTCTTCAGCCATTAGTCGGGCCGCATCATTGGCGGCCTCGCTAGCGGAACGCGCATCGAGAAGCAGCGCTCGGGTACGTCGTGCCAGTGCGTCGTCGACTGTCCGGGCCATTTCATTCCGTGCTGCCCAGACAATCTCTCCTCGCAGGTAGGGAAGTTTCGGATGCAGGCGCTCCGACAGTCGTCGCGTTTCGTCTGCCGCGCACATCGCCAGCAGATCCTCTACTTCGGATCCGTAAACGCTCAGGGGATCCGACGGATCGACGCCCTGCCTCCAACCATGCAGGTGAAGGTCCTCGGTCAATGACGAGCGTTCGTCCAGACCACCCACCATGGTGGCACGATCGATGGTGTCCTCGCCCATCTTTCGATACGTCGTCCACTTTCCGCCGCTGATCGTGACCAGGCCCGAACAAGAAACCAATAGCGTGTGATCCCGCGAGATCGATGCTGTCCGTTCTTCATGGCCGTCTGGGGACACCAGGGGACGGAGGCCGGCGAACACACTCAGGATGTCAGAGCGGTCAGGATCCTTGGTCAGATAGCGCACCGCGTGGGTGAGGAGAAACTCGAGTTCCTCCTCCAGCGGACGTGGCTCCAGGGAAATGTCGTCCATCTGTGTGTCGGTCGTTCCGACGATTACCCGGTCATGCCACGGGACGGCGAACAGGACGCGTCCGTCGTCCGTGTGCGGGACCATGATCGCGCTGGTACCGGGGAGGAACGAGCGGTCCAGTACGATGTGGACTCCCTGGCTCGCACTCACGATCGGAGTTGCCCCCGGCTCATCGAGCTGCCGTACGAGGTCCGTGAATACGCCCGTCGCGTTACAACGACGCGGGCAGATATCTCAAACGTCTCGCCGGTTTCCTCATCACGGGCCGTGACGCCGCGCACGAGACCGTCTTCCTTCAACAAACCGGTGACTGGTGCGTAGTTGATCAGGGTAGCGCCGTGTGATTCAGCCGTACGTGCCAGCGTAATGGCCAGACGGGAATCGTCGAATTGTGCGTCATAGTAAATGACGCCGCCGCGCAGACCTTCGGGCTCTATTGTCGGAATGCGCTCCAATGTTTCGTCTCGCGACAGGTGCTCCGAGGGGCCGAGACCGAGCCGCCCGGCCAGCATGTCATACAGCTTGAGTCCCACGCCGTAAAACGGGCCTTCCCACCAATCATAGTTGGGGACGACAAACGAGAGGTGGTGAACGAGGTGTGGGGCGTTATGGAGCAGGAGACCGCGCTCGCGAAGTGCTTCCAGGACGAGCGAAACGTCTCCCTGTTGCAGGTAGCGGACACCGCCATGCACGAGCTTCGTACTGCGACTGGAGGTTCCCTGGGAAAAATCGCCTGCCTCCAGCAGCAACGTATCGTGGCCTCGCGACGCCGCCTCCACCGCGGTTCCGAGACCGGTCGCGCCACCACCGATAATGACGACATCCCAGGTCCGCCCGTCGCGGGCGGCGGTGACCATCAAATCGCGATTCATCGATCCCAGCACCCGGTGTCAGCTACCGGTCGGGCCGGCGTCCCGGATTTCATCGCTTACATGATTCTCGAAGGCAGTAAAGTTGTCCCTGAAGAGCTTCGCCAGGTCTCGGGCGGCGACATCGTACGCCTCCGGGTCGTCCCAGGTATTGCGAGGGTTCAAAACGTCGCTTGGTACGTCCGGACAGTTGACCGGTACATGCAGGCCGAAGATCGGATCTACCCTCGTCTCGATGCCGACCAGCGTTCCGTCTAGAGCCGCACTGACCATCGCCCGCGTATAGCCGATCTTCATCCGGCTGCCGACGCCGAACGGTCCCCCCGTCCAGCCCGTGTTGACGAGCCAGCAATCCACGTCATGCTCGGCGATCTTCTTGCCCAGAAGGTCTGCGTAGACCGACGGGTGAAGAGGCATGAACGGTGCGCCGAAGCAAGCGCTGAACGTGGCCACGGGTTCGTCCCCGAGTCCTCTTTCCGTTCCGGCCAGCTTTGCAGTATAACCTGAGATGAAATGGTACATCGCCTGTTCAGACGTGAGCTTAGAGATCGGAGGCAGTACTCCGAATGCATCGGCCGTCAGCATGATGATATTCTGCGGATGCCCCGCAGTCCCCGTGTCCGAGGCGTTGGGAATCAGATGAATCGGATAGGCTGCCCGGGTATTTTCCGTATAGCGGTCGTCGTCGAGGTCCAGCTCACGAGTGTCAGGATCAATCACGACGTTTTCCAGCACGGTGCCGAACGTCCGGGTGGTCTCGTAAATCTCGGGCTCAGCTTCTTCGGACAGATGGATAACCTTGGCGTAACATCCACCCTCGAAGTTGAACACGCCCCGGTCACTCCAGCCGTGTTCGTCATCGCCAATCAGAGTGCGCCCTGGATCTGCCGACAGCGTTGTCTTTCCGGTTCCCGACAATCCGAAGAACAGCGCCGTGTCATCCGAATCACCGACGTTGGCCGAGCAGTGCATGGCCATGACGCCGGAGGCCGGCAGCAGGTAATTCATCACGGTGAATACGGATTTCTTGATCTCACCCGCGTAGCTGGAGCAGCCGATCAGGATGAGGCGCCGACCGAAATCAAGGAGGATGAATGTTCCGGAGTTCGTACCGTCACGTGCCGGGTCTGCGTCGAATCCGGGACACTGGATGACCGTGAATTGAGGCTCGTGTGCCTCCAACACATCGAGTGGCGGACGAATAAACATGTTCCGAGCGAACAGGCTATGCCATGCGCGTTCGCAGATAATACGTACAGGAAGACGATATTCGGGGTCGGCGCCCGCCCAGAGATCCTGAACGTAGAGATTTCTGTCCACGAGGTACGCCAGCATGCGCTGGTGAATGTCGTCGAACGTCTTCTGATCGAACGGACGATTGACATCGCCCCACCAGATGCGCTCCTGACTGCTGTCTTCACGCACGATGAATCGGTCATTCGGCGAACGCCCCGTGTGAACGCCGGTCCGAACGACAAGGGGACCGGACGCCAGGACGGCATCTCCCTCGGCCAGCGCGCGTTCGTACAGCTCAGGCGCTCGAAGATTCCAGCGAACCGTTCCGGCCCGAAGTATGCCGTGGTTGTCGATCCCGTGCCGGCTGACTCGGGGTCCCTTGTGCTCCATATGTGATTCCTACTCGACTTGCGATGTGCCCATTCTGGGCAGCCATCCGTAAAGCCGCCGTCCCAGTTCTTCAACGGGCTTCCTGATCGTGCCTCGTTATGCCGGAGAACGCAATGCCGCTGCCGACATCCCGGTCCCGGTGCGCTGGTGTGGCTCGCCCGGGATGGCCGCGGTAGGTTTCCGGCCCGAGCTGGAACCAGACACGAAAAGAGGGTCGATGATCGAAATTACTGGTACGGGCCTCCGCCTCGAACAGGTCGTCGAAGTGGCCCGCCTGGATGCAATCGTGTCCGGTCCGGTCGATGCCGCGCGGGGACGAATGATGGCTAGCCTCAAGTGGGTAGAGGAGAATCTCGACGGGGACCATACCGTGTATGGCATCAACACCGGATTCGGTGCTCTCGCCAGCACATGTATCGCTTCTGAGGATGCGAGCCAGCTGTCCCGCAACGTCATCGTGCAGTGCTGTGTGGGCGTAGGACGGCCGCTGCCGATCGATGTGGTAAGGGCAATGATGGTCATCCGGGCGGATACTCTCGCGCATGGTACATCGGGTGTGCGTCCGGTTCTCGTCGAAACTCTGATTGCCATGCTCAATGCCGGCGTAACGCCGTTCATTCCGTCCAAGGGATCTCTCGGTGCGAGCGGGGATCTGGCGCCACTTGGTCACATCGGAGTTGTGTTGACGCGCGATCCGGACGGGTCTGAGCGCCCCGGGCAGAGTGGGAAGGCCTGGTTCGAAGGAGAGCTTCTCAACGGAGAGGAGGCGATGCGCAAGGCGGGAATCGAGCGAGTGATTCCGGGCCCCAAAGAAGGACTCGCACTCACGAACGGCACGACCTTCATGCTTGCGGCCGCTGTGTTGGCGGTGTGTGACGCTGAGAATCTGCTCGATCACGCCGATGCTGCAGCAGCTCTCAGCCTCGAAGCCTTGCAGGCCCTGTCCGCCGCATTCGATCCCGAATTGCATGCGGCTTGTTGCCAGCCCGGTCAGGAAGATGCGGCAGCCCGTTTGCGGGTACTATTCGCCGGCAGCCGCCTCATCGATAGCGACAGCGCGAGGGTGCAGGATGCTTACAGCTTGCGTTGCATCCCGCAGGTGCATGGCCCCGTCCGGGATGCGGTGGGTTTCATTCGGTCGCGCGTAGAAAGCCTGCTGCTCGGTACCAGTGATAACCCACTGGTGTTCGTAGCAGAAGACGGTTCCGGGCGAGCTATCTCGGGGGGTAATTTTCACGGACAGGGCCTCGCCTTCTGGCACGACATGATAGGCATCGTGATGGCCGAAATCGCGAGCCTGTCGGAGCGCCGCACCTTTCGTTTGCTGACTCCGGAACTCAGTGGCGGTCTGCCGGCGATGCTCGTGCCGAATCCCGGGGTCGACGGCGGATTGATGATGGTGCAGTACACACAGGCGGCCCTGGTGGCCGACAACAAAGTGCTGGCACACCCGGACAGCGTCGATTCGATTCCTTCAAGCGCCAATCAGGAGGATCACGTGAGCATGGGGGCGAATGCCGCCCGGCATGCGAAGGAAATCCTGGACAACGTGCGGTATGTGTTGGCGATAGAACTCATGACGGCCGCGCAGGGTGTCGACTTGCGACCGGACGGCCCGGCCCGTCTCGGCAGTGGTACCTCGGTCGTCTATGCACAAGTGCGGCGTTGCGTCGAGAAGCTTGTTCACGACAGGTCACTCAGTGATGACATCGATTCGCTGACAGAGTTGATACGATCCGGCTCGCTCCGGCAGGCCAATTCACTGACATGGGACGAGGCAGATTGATGAGCGTAGCGACGGACGCCGAGATAGAGGCATTCCTGAAGGTCATTGATCCGAAAGACAACGCGACAGGTGGGGGAACCGCGTCGGCCGTAGCAGGCGCCATGGCCGCAGGTCTGGCGGGGATGGTGGCCAGGGTGTCAAGAGGCAAACCCGATCTCGAGTCAGAGCAGTTCTATGATGAAATTGACCGGGCCGCTCGACAGCTGGCGCGCCAGCTGTTGGCAGGCGGCCGCGAGGACTCCGAGGCGTTCGGCGAAGTCATGCTAGCCTATCGGCTACCGAAATCGACGGAGAGTGAGAAGGCGGCGAGATCGGTTGCTATCCAACGCGGCCTGGAAGGAGCTACGACTGTTCCGCTCGAAAACGGTGAACGCTGTGCGGATGTGATCGTCCTGGTGAATCGACTCACGCCGAAACACAATACGAACGCCACGTCGGATCTCGATGTGGGTCGCCGGCTGGCGATCGTGGCACTCGAGGGTTGTATCGACAACGTCGAGATCAATATGGGGAGCCTCAAGAGCGAAATCGTGCGCGAGGGATTCACGGAACGACTCAACGGATTGCGGTCCGTGGTTGCGTCCGCAACGATAGGAGAAGCCGATGTCTGAAGTGTTGATGTGCCAAGCCAACGTCAGCGAAGGGCGGCGCGAGGCTCTGGTAGAGAAATTCGTGGACGCTGTCCGCGCGGTTAACGGCGTCATCGTTGCGGACTTTTCGTTGGATCCGGACCATAATCGGTCGGTCATCACGTTTCTTGGGCCTCCGGAGAGCGTACTCAAGGGGGCCCAGGCGCTCGCAACCGCCGTCCTTCCGGAAATCGATATGCGACAGCACACTGGAGAGCATCCGCGTCTGGGTGCCCTGGATGTCGTGCCGTTCATTCCCCTTCGCGGGATGGAGACGGAGCGGGCCGTCGAAATTGCGCGTGAGTTCGGCCGCTGGCTGGGTGAACAAGGCGTCCCGGTCTACTACTACGAGGATGCGGCGACGCGCCCCGACCGGCGGAGCCTCCCCAAGATCAGAAAAGGGCAGTACGAGGCTCTGCCTGAGAAGCTGGCCGACCCCGAGTGGCTTCCAGATGAAGGGCCGGCCGAATTCAATGCTCGCTCCGGCGCGACAGTCACGGGCGCGAGATTTCCCCTCGTCGCGTTCAACGTGAATCTGCGCACCGACGATCTCGAGATTGCTCAGACCATCGCTCGCGCCGTGAGGCACATCAACGGCGGATATCGTTATGTACGTGGCATGGGCTTCGCCCTCGACGACAAGGGCATGGTACAGGTTTCGATGAACCTGGTGAATTATGTGGATACGCCGATTCCCCGTGTCCTGGAGACTATCCGTTCGGAAGCTGCCCGGTATGGTGTCCAGGTGGCCGGTACTGAGTTGATCGGATCGGTTCCACTCGGGGCCCTCGAGGAAGTCGTCAGGCATTATCTGCAGACCCACGATTTCAGAATCGACCAGATCGCCGAGACGGCACTGCTGCCGTGAAACCGGCCGATTTGCTCCACGCGGACTTGCTCGTCGCGGGGGCGTCGGAGCTGGTGACGCCTGATCCGGCCATGCCCGGCTCGGTTCGGCGGATACCTGACGGAGTCGTGGCCATGGGCGGTGGGAACATCCTTGCTGTTGGCACAAGCGATGAGGTGGCCTTGCTCGTGGATAGCTCGCAGGCCAAGCAAGTAGATGCGGCAGGCGGACTGGTGATGCCAGGCTTCGTGGACTGCCACACGCACCTCCTGTTCGGCGGGTCCAGGGCGCGCGAGTACACGGCGCGCCTGACTGGCGATCCTGCTGCGTTAGAGTCGCTGGGTGTGCCCACGGGGATTGCGGCCAGCGTCGACATGACGCGAGCAGCGTCTGATGAAGAATTGCTCATCGCGGCGATGGGTCGGCTGGACGCGATGATGGCCCAGGGAACCACGACTGCCGAAAGTAAGACAGGTTACGGACTGAGCGCCGTTCAGGAGCTTCGGTTGTTGTTGCTCAATTGCCGACTCGAGGCTGACCATCCGGTCGACGTTGTTTCGACGTTGATGGCGGCCCACGATTTTCCACCAGGGGCGACGGGGTCACAGCGCGATGCCTACGTGGACTTGATCGTTGGAGAAATCATTCCTGCGGCTGCGGAGGAGGGCGGCGTAGAGTTCAACGATGTGTTTTGTGACGAAGGGTACTTCACGGTAGACCAGGCGCGGCGCGTACTCGAGGCTGGCCGGGCCGTGAACCTCGAACCCAAGATCCACACCGATCAATACTCCCACCTGGGCGGAGCCGCGCTTGCTGCCGACC
>SMVB01369668.1_pt1 | contig 12030 bp, 13 predicted proteins | sample 2456461 | NCBI WGS metagenome assembly SMVB01 (sample SAMN11095934, study PRJNA526329) | marine sediment metagenome | biome: Marine sediment; feature: Surficial sediment; material: Deep marine sediment; isolation source: Hadal surficial sediment | place: Pacific Ocean | collected 2014-05 | depth...
GGCTCTCGTCGAGCTGGCGCTCCGTGTGCTTGGGGTTCTATTGCACACGCTCGGCATCGAGGCGCCGGAGAGGATGTAATCGCGGAGAGGGGAGTAACGAAGCTGCGACGCAGAGGTGGCTCTGGGGCGTGGGCGATTGTTCGTCTCTCCCGCGGAGCGGGGGAGACGCGGAGCAGCGAAGCTGCGACGCAGAGGGGGCTTTGGGGGCGCAAGGGTCCCATGAGCTCAATCAACCTTCCGGACTCCCCCTCCGCTGCGCTTTGGCCTTCGGCCTAGGTTTCGGGCCCAAATAGGGCCAGAAACGCGGCAATCATTGTCGAATCCGGCCCAAAGGTGCTGACAGCCCCCGCCTCCGGGAAGGTGATCTAGGCAGATGTACCATAAGGGTGACGTTATGATCATAGCCACTTTGCATAAGGTCTACATTGTTGTTGTTCACGAAAGTGATAGTGTATAGGTTATGTCTAGGAAGAACCAACGCCGCGTGCGACAGCGGTTGGACGAGCACCTTGTTCCACTCCGGGAAGCAAACGCGGTGACCATGCCGCCTCGCGGATGGATTCGAGCCTACCGGGACGCCCTCGGAATGACCGCTGCCCAGCTCGGCTCGCGAATGGGGATCAGTCAACCCGCGGTCACCCAACTCGAGCAGAGCGAAGTGGACGGGACCATCACCGTCGAGTCACTGCAACGCGCAGCCCAGGCGATGGACGCGACGGCTCACTCCGTCTTTCTCCCTAACTCCACGTTGGAAGACACGGTCCTTCGGAGAGCGCGCGAGGTAGCCATCAGGGACCTTGAGGGTGTCGACCGCAGCATGCGTCTGGAGGATCAGGCAGTTGACCGGGGAGCGGCGGAGCGGCTTCTACGGGAGCACATCGACGAGGTGATTGACAGCCGAAGACTGTGGGCCAAGAACCGATGATGCGCGCCTCGGGCACTTCTTGCCCCCGCAGGGAATCGACCGATAGCCGACTTCGATCAAACGCCTGGATTGATCTATGAATGGGGGACCGACAGAACCGAACGGAGCGTTCGGGATTCATTCCGACGATCTGCCAGATGGCGCCACACCTCTGGATCCCGATGAAGCAGAAGCGCTCATTCCGACCTGGATCGCAACAAAGGGCGCACTCAACGAAGCCGAGCAGGCGAACATCGCGACGGCCGTAGCGTGGCTGGAGAGCCGTACGTGGACCCTCGGGGAGGTTCTTGCGGTCGATTGGCTCCTTCGGCTACACCAGCACATGTTTTCGGACGTATGGGATTGGGCCGGAAAGATCCGGCAGACCGGGAAGAACCTCGGAGTTCCCGTGGAGGACATACGCCCTCAGCTGGTAAACCTCGTAGCGGACGCCACGGTTTGGTTCTCTGAGTCTGCGGCGGACCTTGTTCCTGACTTGGCGCTGTTCCACCACCGACTGGTGTGGATTCACCCATTCGCGAATGGCAACGGTCGCCACGCTCGGCTGGCCACTGACACGCTCGCCCGGACAGCAGGATCCGACCTGCCACGGTGGGGTAGCGAGAGCCTTGATCCGCCAAGCCAGACCCGCACGTCGTACATAGCCGCGCTCAGAGCAGCAGATAACAACGATTTGGCCCCACTGGTTGTTTTTCTGCGGGGTTAGCGACAGTCAGACTGCTATGCGGCATCCGGGTAGCCAGTGGCTAGCTACCGAGACTTGCTACCTGCGATCTGCGACTTGCTGCGACTCCTGACAAGGCCGCCATCACCCCGGCCCACACCGCAAACAGCAGCAGCCCGACCGGCTTGTTGTACAGCAGGACATCGAATACGACGAACGCCAGCGGAGCCGCATACAGCAGTAGCGGTCGATACCCCGCTTTGGTCGCCTGGACACCGGCCCATACGAGCAGCAGCGTGACCGCAACGGCCGCTGGGATACCCAACTCGGCAGCCAGCATCAGCGACTCGTTGTGCACCACGTACGGGTAGGTCTCGTCAACGGTGTACTTCGCCTCCAGGACTGCCATGTACCGATTCGGCCCGACTCCGACAATGGGGTGGTCACCGGCCATTGTGATTGCTTGCCTGGCCAGGGTGATTCTGCCCAGCGAGGCGTCGTCGAGGTCAGAGCTCACCGATTCGTCGAACCGGACCTGCCACGCGGAAGCGGTGAGCAGCGCGGGGATGACGAACGCAGCCGCCACCACAACGAGTCCGGTACGAAGCCCGCGGTCGCCACGGAAAGCGGCGATCGCGGCTACCAGCAACACCAGCAGCAGGCCGAGCAGCGCCGACCGGGAGTGGGTCAGCGCGATCGTCGTCGCCGCCGCACCGACCCCAACAAGAAAGACCATTCTGAGCCGGCCGCTCTCCGGCAGCAAGGCGAGCCCGATGCCGATGGTGATCAGGGCGACAGCGGCAGGCTCGTACACGTGGTCGAACATCCCCTGTGGGCGGACGATCGTGTCGTTGGTAACCAGCAGGGTGCTCCCCGGATACAGCAGGCTGTAGCCGACGGCGCTTTCCGTCGCGGTCTGGGCGGCGACGAGAAACGCCTGGATCGCCGTTGTGGCCAGCAGCGGTAGGGCGACGTAGCTGCGGAGCTCCGATATCGAGTACCGCGCTACGGACAACACGATCCCGATCGGAGCGACGATCGAGAATGCCAGGATCGCCCCTGCGCCGGATGGATTGAAGACGAATGCGATGATCGCCCCCACCGCAAGCACCGCATACAGGATCACCGTGGCGGGTCGTGTGCGCAGTCCGGCAAAGGTCGCACCGTCGATTGCCGTTGCCAGCGCTAGCAGCACCGCTACCACGGTGATCATCGTCAGCCCGAAGCCCCGTGCGCTCTCGGCGAACGAGAGCGACCAGGCGGGCAGCATGGCAACGGTGACGGCAACCGCCATCCGGTTGAGTCGCCGCTTGGTCGGCTGGGTGGTTGCTTCGAGAACGGCCCTGGTTTCTGTCATGAGGGAATCGCCGCGTTATCGTCGCGCGACTCGGGGGAGTTGAGTCTACGGATGGGGGCGTTTGCCTACCTATCGTGGCCGGTATGGACCTCAATCGCTGGCCTGGAGTCATCGCTGAGTATCGAGATCGGCTTCCGGTCGGGCCCGACACCCCGATCGTGACCCTGCTCGAGGGCGGTACGCCGTTGCTGGAGGCTCCCGCCCTCTCCGAGCTGGTTGGGCGCGACGTGTACCTGAAGCTCGAAGGATCCAACCCCACCGGATCATTCAAGGACAGGGGGATGACGTTGGCGGTGTCGAAAGCGCTCGAAGACGGTGCCACGGCGGTGGCGTGCGCCTCGACCGGAAACACGTCGGCATCGGCTGCCGCCTACGCAGCCCGCGCCGGGATCGCAGCCATCGTGATCCTCCCTGCCGGAAAGATCGCCCATGGCAAACTCGCCCAGGCGATCGTCCACGGGGCGACCATCGTGCCCATAGAAGGATCGTTCGACGATGCGCTCAATCTGGTGCTGGAACTGACGGCGACGCACGATGCGACTCTGGTCAATTCCATCAACCCGTACCGGATCGACGGCCAGCAGACGGCAGCATGGGAGGTGATGGATGCGCTCGGCGAGTCCCCGGCCGTTCACGCCCTGCCCGTCGGCAACGCAGGGAACATCACCGCCTACTGGAAGGGCTACACCGCGGTGAAGGCGGCTCCTCAGATGTGGGGATTTCAGGCAGCGGGTGCTGCCCCGATCGTGCATGGAGCGATCGTGGACGACCCGGAGACGATCGCAACCGCGATCAGGATCGGGAATCCGGCGTCGTGGGACGGCGCCACTGCGGCCCGAGATGCATCGGGAGGACGAATCGAGGTCGTCACCGATGAGGAGATCCTCGACACCTACCGGTTCCTCGCCACCGCAGAAGGCGTGTTCTGTGAGCCCGCATCGGCGGCGGCTGTGGCTGGGGTCCTGAAGCACCGCGATGCGTTGCCGCCGGGACCCGTCGTGTGCACGTTGACCGGCCACGGGCTCAAGGACCCGGAAACGGCCCTGACGACAGCACAGCTTGGTGAGCCAGTGGCGCCGCGCCTCGATGCGGTGCTGGAGCGGATAGAGCTGTGAGCTCCCGGCATCGCAGGGAGCAGTCTTCAGTCCTAAGTCTTCAGTCCTCAGGCTTCAGTCCTCAGTCTTCAGCTTTCGGTCTTCGGGCTTCAGTTCTGTCGCCTGGCTGACGACTGATGACTGACGGCTGACGACTCTCATTGGTTTGAACTAGATTCACCAGTCGTTACACTCAACGCATCCACGCCCACCGGCACGCCTCAGCGCGTTGCTCGACGGGCATTCCAGGCGACCGGGATCGAACCCGCGTCCCCGTGACCCCAGGGTCTCCGACCCGAACCGCTGAAAAGGGGAAACCAGCAACTATGACCACGACCACGACCAGAACCAGGCTCCAGGAACTCGGACTCGACGACCTACGCGCCATGGCGACCCAGGTAGAGATCGAAGCGGACGGCCTTCAGAAGTCAAAACTGATCGCCGCCATTCTCGAAGCCGAGAAGTTCGACGACTCCATGCTTCCCGAGGCCACACCCGCCGCGCCGGTCGAGGCGAAGACCCGGTCCGAGCCGGATCGGCGCGACGACGGCGACGGCGGCAATCGCCGTCGCAACCGCGGGCGGACCCGTGGTCAGCGTGAGCCGATCGATGAGTCCACGCTCGAGACCCGTGAAGGGATCCTCGACATCCTGCCCGAGGGGTATGGGTTCCTGAGGACCTCCGATTACAAGCCGGGGGACGACGACGCGTACGTGTCGGTCAACGTCATCCGCAAGCAAAAGCTGCGCAAAGGCGACCTCGTCTCCGGGCCGGTGCGGCCGGCGCGGGGTCAGGAGAAGTTCCCGGCGCTGGTGCGGGCCATCACCGTCAACGGTGTCGATCCCGAGGTGGCGATGGACCGGCCGAAGTTCGCCAAGCTGACGCCCCTGTTTCCCGACCAGCGGCTCCGCCTCGAGGTCGATGGCGAGCCCGAAGGCATGATGGCGAGGATCATCGATCTCATCTCTCCCATCGGGAAGGGCCAGCGCGGATTGATCGTCTCCCCGCCAAAGGCTGGCAAGACGACCGTGCTCCAGGAGGTCGCTCACTCGATGGCGACCAACAACCCGGAAACCCACCTCATGGTGGTGCTCGTCGACGAGCGTCCCGAGGAGGTCACCGAGATGCAGCGGTCGGTCAAGGGTGAGGTCATCTACTCAACCTTCGATCGCCCCGCCGAGGAGCACACCCAGGTCTCCGAGCTCGCCATCGAGCGAGCCAAGCGCCTCGTCGAGCAGGGTGAGGACGTGATGATCCTCCTGGATTCGATCACCCGTCTGGCGCGTGCCCACAACCTGGCGACACCGGCGTCGGGCCGGATCCTCTCCGGCGGTGTGGACTCGACCGCCCTGTACCCGCCGAAACGATTCTTTGGTGCGGCTCGCAACATCGAGGAAGGCGGAAGCCTGACCATCCTGGCGACGGCACTGGTCGAAACCGGGTCTCGGATGGACGAGGTGATCTTCGAGGAGTTCAAGGGCACCGGCAACATGGAGTTGCGTCTGGATCGGAAGCTCGCCGACAAGCGGATCTACCCCGCTATCGACATCGAAGCTTCGGGAACAAGACGGGAGGAACTGTTGTTTGATCCTGATGAGCTCACCGAGGTGTGGAAGCTACGGCGGGTGCTGATGGCGCTCGAGCCTGGCGCCGCCCTCGAGTTGCTCATCAACCGGCTGAAATCGACCAAGTCGAACGCCGAGTTCCTGCTCAGCGTCGCCAAGTCCGGCCAGTAAGACTCGTTACGATTATTAGGAGAGACACCGTGAAGACCGGAATTCATCCCGACTACGTGGAGAGTGCTGTCACCTGTTCGTGTGGCAACACGTTTACGACGCGCTCGACCGTACCCGAGCTCCATGTCGAGATGTGCAACCAGTGCCATCCCTTTTACACGGGTAAGCAACGACTGGTTGACTCCGGCGGACGTGTGGAGCGTTTCCGCAGACGGTACGGGGGTACCGATGTCAAGGCCGCGAGCGCAAATGTGGGGCAGCGCGAGAACGAGACCTCCGACGCGGAGGCCTGATTGAGCCGCCCACCGGGCGTCACCGTCGGCGGCCAGGCCGTTATCGAAGGCGTCATGATGCGTGCCCCGAATGCGTGGGCAGTCGCCGTCCGCCGCCCGGACGGTTCGATCGAGGCCAAGCGAGATGATCTGCCAGGGCTGACCAGCCGGTCGCGTCTTGCCAGAACACCGTTCGTTCGCGGGATCATGGTCCTCGCCGAGTCGCTCACCCTCGGGTTCAAGGCGCTGTCGTGGTCGGCGGAGAAGGCAGCAGGCGAGGAGCACAAGGTTCGGCGGGGTGAGGTGGCGCTCACCATGGTGATCGCCGTCGTGTTCGCACTCGGGCTGTTCGTTTTCGTCCCCGTGCTCGGCGCCGGATTTCTCAACCGGTTCGTCAGCGACTCGAACATCGGCTTTGTGATCCTCGACGGGCTGATCAGGATTGTGCTCATCGTCGGATACATCTGGCTGATCGGCCGGAGCGACGACATCCAGCGGGTGTTCCAGTACCACGGTGCCGAGCACAAGACCATCCACGCCTACGAGAACGGCGACCCACTCGACATCGAGGCGATCCAGCGCTACAGCCCGCGCCACCCGCGATGTGGCACGTCGTTCATCGTCATCGTGGCCATGGTTGCCTTTTTCGTCTTCCTTCTCCTTGCTCCGCTCGAGTTCTTCTGGCAGGTGATCGCCAGGCTCGCGCTCATCCCGGTCATCGCCGGGATCTCGTACGAGGTGCTCAAGGCCGCCGTCGGGCGACCCTGGCTCGTCTGGGCTTCGCAGCCCGGCATGTGGATCCAGTCGATCACCACCAACGAGCCCGACGACCATCAGGTCGAGGTTGCGGTGGCATCCCTGCTCGCCGCCCTCGACCCCGAAGCCGTCACCGAGATCCATTCCAGGGGTGCGGTTGCCGCGGGTGCCCTCGCGGTGCAGTACGAAGAGGATGGTGGTGGCGATGGATGACAGGGTGGCCGCCCGCCTCGACAGGGTTGTCGCCGAATACGAGGACACCGTCGATCAGCTGGCCTCGGCTGAGGTTCTCGCCGACCAGGCACGGTACAGAGAGGTCGCGGAGCGCCACGCCCAGCTGAAGCCGATCGCCACGGCTTTCGCCGAGTATCGGGAGGCTGAGGCCGAGGCTGCCGAGGCTGTGGAGCTCGGCTCGACCGAGGATGACCCTGAGATGGTGGCCTACCTCGTATCGGTCGCAGAAGCCAAGCAGATCGAGCTCGTCCAGCTGGAGGGCGACCTGCAGAAGCTCCTCGTCCCCAAGGACCCCAACGCCGACAAGGACGTGATCGTCGAGCTCCGCTCTGCTACCGGCGGCGAGGAGGCCGCGCTGTGGACCGGGGATCTGTATCGCATGTACGAGCGGTTCGCCGAGCGGAACCGGTGGACGATCGAGCCGATCGATGTGTCTCCATCCGATACCGGTGGGCTGAAAGAAGCAACGTTCGCCGTCAAGGGCAAGGGCGCCTACTCGCGGTTCAAGTACGAGGCCGGACCGCACCGCGTGCAGCGGGTGCCGAAAACCGAGTCCCAGGGTCGGATCCACACCTCGATAGCGACGGTGGCGGTCCTCCCCGAGGCGGAGGCCGTCGAGATAGAGATCAACGACAACGATCTCGATATCGAGACGTTCCGGTCGAAGGGGCCAGGAGGTCAATCGGTCAACACCACGGACTCCGCGGTGCGAATCACCCACATTCCCACCGGTATCACCGTGTCGTGCCAGGACGAGAAGTCCCAGCTACAAAACAAGACGAAGGCGCTGCGCGTGCTGCGGGCCCGGTTGTTCCAGCAACAGGTCGAGGCACAGCTCGGCGAGCGGGCCGATGTCCGCCGGTCCCAGGTCGGCTCGGGGGAACGCTCGGAAAAGATCCGGACCTACAACTTCAAGGAAAACCGGGTGACCGATCACCGCGTCGGGCTGACCGTCCACACGCTGCCGCAGGTTCTCGACGGCGACCTCACCGTCCTTCATGATGCGCTGATCGCAGACGAGGCCGCCAGGGCGTTCGCAGGGGAATGAGCGCGAGTCGCGAGTCGCAAGTCAGGCCCTTCCGAGGACGAAGCGGTCTTTGCCGGCCAGGTCCTTGCGAACCTCGCCGCCGAGAGCGGCGAAGAGCTCGGCCATGGCGGGGCCGCGGAACTCTGAGATCTCACAAACGATCGTGCCCCCGGGGGCGAGCCAGCCGGGTGCCTCCGAGGCGATAACAGCCACAACTTCGTCTCCTTTGGGCCCTGCTACCAGGGCGATCCTCGGTTCGTGATCGCGGACATCGGCGGGCAGCCCAGCGATCTCGGCTTCGGCTAGGTAGGGGGGATTGGAGACGATGAGATCGACGTTGCCGCGAAGATGTTCGGGTATCGGGTCGAACAGGTTGCCGTCGAGCACGGTGACATCGAGATTGGCGTCGCGGGCATTCTCCCGAGCCAACGTTGCCGCCCCTGGGGAAATCTCCGTCGCATACACCACGGCATCGGGAAAGGTGTGCTTCAGCGCCAGAGCGAGGTTGCCCGATCCGGTGCCCAGGTCGAGGATGACCAGTGGCTCGACCACCGCATCGACTGCCAGAGCGAAGAGCTGTTCGGTCTCCGGGCGCGGGATGAGGCCCCTCCGATCGACCGTTACCTCGATCGGCCCGAATGGGATCCGTTCTTCGAGATACTGGAGCGGCTCGCCGGCGCGTCTCCTGGCAACGAGGGCTTCGAAGGTCGCCAGTTCGGTATCGGTGATAGGTACACCCAAGAGCAGGTCGGTGCGGGGGCGGTCGGTGGCCTTGGTGAGGAGACGCTCGGTCTCGTGCCGCGGGAGATCGCCGACGGAGGCGATCAGATCAGCGGAGTTTCTCGGGTCCTGGCTCAGTTTGTTTTCTCCTGGGAAGTCCGCTCCGCTCAGGGCGGAGCAGAGACTCAGTCCAGGTTAGAAAGGGCACGGCGGGAACCAGCGACCTGCGACTCGCGACTCGAAAGGCGCGACTCGCGACTCGAAAGGCGCGATCCGCGACTCGCGACTACCTTGTAGCTATGGATAGCAAAGTCCTGTCAGATGCCTGCGCCGCGGTCCGCAACGGGGATCTGGTTGGGGTGCCCACAGACACGTTGTACGGGATCGCCGCCGATCCGTTCAACGAGGATGCCCTAGCCCGTATCTTCGAGGTCAAGGGCAGACCCGGTGTGAAGCCGCTGGCGATCCTGGTCGCCGATCTGGACCAGGCCCAGCAGCTGGCCGCATTCAGCGACCGGGCAATCGAGCTCGCAGAAACCCACTGGCCGGGAGCCCTCACCCTGGTCTTGCCCAAGCTGGCCACAACGCCAGAGTGGCTCGGCGACCGCGCCCGTAAGACCATTGGTTTGCGCTCTCCCGATCATCCGGACACGAGGGAGTTCCTCCGTGCCGCCGGCCCCCTTGCCGTCACCAGTGCCAATATGGTCGGGCAGTCCGCCGTCGGCGACAACGAGGCTGCCCAGGAGCTGTTCGGTCCAGACATCGCTGTCTATCTGCCAGGCGAGGCGCTCGGAGATGCGGCGTCCACAATCCTCGACCTCACGCAGCCCGCGGAGTGGGTACTCAGAGACGGTCCTGTCATTCCGTGACCGACCGGGAGCGGTTGGCAATCGGGTCTGGGACCGCGATCGCGGCCACCGGGTTCTGGATCGGACTGTTCGTGCTCGGGAAAAGTGTGCCGCTCGGGGTCGGGATCCTTGCTGTCGGGGCGATAATGTCGTTGCTTGCCGTTGCCGGGTTCAGCCGCGAAGCGGACCAGCTCAGAATCGGAGTCAGGTCCGCGATCGCCGGGCTGTCGGTGGGAGCGTTGCTGTTTCTCGTCGCCGGCATCACCACCTCGCTGACTATCACCCTGCTGGTCCCCGCCGCCATCTTGGGGGTTGGGGGACTAGGCGCGTTGCCGGGCGGCGACGATCCACAACGCTCGACGATGCGGATCGTCGTGTCGGGGATTGCCGCCGCCGGAGTCGTGTTCCTCGGCCTGCTGGCGGCGGAGCTGTGGGCCTTGTCCGCTCCCCTGGTCCCGTTCCCTGCCCTTGCCCTGGCCGATCGGATTTGGGCGCGGTCACAGGACGAGGATGACCCGGGCTGAGTGGCGACTACGCTCGCCGCATCGTCAACGGGGGACGCATGACCGACATAGGGTTGTCCGACGCCGACCCGGCACTCGCCCAACTCATAGCCCGCGACGCCGAACGACAGCGGACCCACATCCAGTTGATCGCATCGGAGAACATCGTCGACCGGGCGATGATGGAGGCCGCAGGATCGGTGCTGGCCAACAAGTACTCGGAGGGGTACCCGGGCCGGCGCTACTACGAAGGCTGCGAGATCATCGACCTGATCGAGCAACTGGCGATCGATCGGGCGAAGTCATTGTTTGGTGCCGAGCACGCCAACGTGCAGCCCCACTCCGGATCTCAGGCCAACATGGCCGCCTACCTCGCCGTTATCGACCCCGGGGACACCATCCTCGGCATGCGTCTCGACCAGGGGGGCCACCTCACGCACGGGTCCCCGGTCAACTTCTCTGGGGCGCTGTTCAACATCGTTGCATACGGACTCGACGAGGAGACCGAGTTCATCGACATGGACGAGGTGCGTCGCCTCGCCATCGAACACCGCCCCAAGCTGATCATCGCCGGGTATTCGGCCTATTCGCGGATTCCGGATTGGGCGGCGTTTCGCGACATCGCCGACGAGGTCGGTGCGGTGTACCTGGTCGACATGGCACACATCACCGGTCTCGTCGCCGGAGGGGCGCATCCGAGCCCGGTCCCGCACGCCGATATCGTCACAGCCACCACCCACAAGTCGCTGCGTGGCCCGCGCGGCGGGCTGATTCTGTCCACAGAGGAGCTCGGCAGGCCGATCGACAAGATCGTGTTCCCGTACAGTCAGGGCGGAGCGATCAACCACCAGATAGCGGGCAAGGCTCTCGCCTTCGAGCGGGCGGCACAACCGGCCTTCGCTGAGTACGCCAGCCAGGTGGTCGCCAACGCTCGTGCCCTTGCCGACGCCATGGCCGCGGAGGGAGCGCGAATCGTGTCGGGAGGGACGGAAAACCACATGTTTCTCGTGGACCTGAGGAGCCTGGATGAGGAGCTGACCGGCAAGGAAGCGGCATCGTTCCTCGACGATCATGGGATCACGCTCAACCGCAACGCCATCCCATTCGACCCGCGCTCCCCGTTCATCACCTCCGGTGTTCGCATAGGCACCCCGGCGGTGACGACGGTGGGGATGGGTGAGGACGAGATGGTGACGCTGGGCCGGTCGATCGTTCGGTTGTTGTTGGCGCGAGAAGACGCGGACGCCGTGGCAACCATCCGCAAGGATGTCGACGGTCTGATCGAGGCCTTCCCCGCCTACCCCGAAGGCTTCAAGGGGCATGTCTAGGGAGCCAAGGGTCTTGAGTCCAGAGTCAAGAGTCAAGCGTCCAGAGTCAAGAGGGTTCCAACCGAAAGCCCCGTCTGATATGAGTCCCGTATGCGTGACTTCCGAAAGCTCGACGTGTGGGACCGAGCTCATCAACTGACCTTGGATGTCTTCCGAGCTACGGACTCCTTTCCATCCAATGAGCGGTTCGGTCTAACCACCCAGATGCGGCGCTGTGCCATCTCCATTCCGTCCAATATCGCCGAAGGTGCTGGCCGCGAGTCAAGGCCCGACTACGCACGATTCCTGGGAGTAGCCATTGGCTCCGCTCATGAACTGGATTACCAACTTCAGCTTTCGAAGGACCTCGGCTACCTAGGCCTCATTCGGCACGGGGAACTCGCGAACGATGTCGTCGCGGTCCGCAGCATGCTCGCCTCGCTGAGAAAGAGGGTTCTTGCCAACGGAGGCATTTCGGTCGATTCCTGACCGCGGACCCAAGACTCTGGACCCAAGACTCTGGACTCTGGACCCAAGACTCTGGACTCTGGACCCAAGACTCTGGACTCTGGACCCAAGACTCTGGA
>SMVB01241229.1_pt1 | contig 12027 bp, 12 predicted proteins | sample 2456461 | NCBI WGS metagenome assembly SMVB01 (sample SAMN11095934, study PRJNA526329) | marine sediment metagenome | biome: Marine sediment; feature: Surficial sediment; material: Deep marine sediment; isolation source: Hadal surficial sediment | place: Pacific Ocean | collected 2014-05 | depth...
GCATAGAGGATACCGGCGGCGGAATTCCGCAGGATATTTATGAAAATATTTTCAATCCTTTTTTCACCACAAAGTCTACAGGAACCGGGTTGGGATTATCCATTTCCCGCAAAATAATTGAAATGCATGGGGGAACTATCCGGATCGAAAACAATATTGGCCGTGGAGTCGCCGTGTACCTTCATTTACCGTTGCAAAATGGTCCCGATTAATATAAAAATTAGTGTCCAATTAAGAATATGCACTGGAATCATCCATCAGTTTTTCGCTTGCAACATAACTAAGAAAATTGTTTTGCCAGTCATTCCATGAACGCTGTTTTCCGAACTGGAGGGAGCTATGAAAAAAATACTGGTAATTGACGACGAACAAAACATCCGTTTACTTTACAAGGAAGAGCTGGAGGAACAGGGCTATCAAGTCACCGTAGCGGCAACGGCGGAAGAAGCCATGGGGAAAATCGAAGCAGATAAACCGGACCTCATAACCCTGGATATTAAAATGCCGGGAATGGATGGCATTGAGTTCATGAGAAAACTGAAGGAAGAAAAAAGAGATATTCCGGTCATTCTTTGTTCAGCTTATGGACGTTACAAACAGGATTTTCGCGTCTGGGCTTCCGATGCCTATGTGGTGAAATCCGCTGACCTCAGTGAATTGAAGCTGACCATCAAGGAAATTCTCGGCGAAGTTAAGTCTCAATGATCCCCTTGCGCGACAACCCCCCATCCCAGGATCGCCGATCGCCATTTTGGCTTGCACTCGCAGACCGTTATTATTAATCGGTAATGATATTGCCTCTGCCATGGAAACTGTGATCGAGCCTAAATTCATTGCCATAGAAGGCGCCATCGGGGCTGGTAAAACCTCTCTCGTCAATTTATTGGGAAAACAGCTTGGCGCCAGGATGGTTTTTGAAAATGACGAAAAGAATCCCTTCCTCCCCGATTTTTACAAAGACAGGGACTCGTTTGCTTTTCAAACTCAAATTTTTTTTTTACTGAGCCGATACGCCCAGTACCTGGATTTGGCCCAAAGAGACCTCTTCCACTCCGTGCTTTTAACGGACTTTTTATTTCAAAGAGATCCGATCTTCGCCAATCTCAACTTGCGGGATCATGAACTTCAACTGTACCATCAGATTTATAATCTGATAAAGCTACGGATTCCGAAACCGGATCTGGTGATCTATCTGCAAGCCGATACCAAAGTTCTTCAAAAGCGGATCGAAAAGCGTGACCGGGATTACGAATATTATCTTGATTGGGAGTACCTGGAAAAAGTCAACAAGGCATTCAATAATTTTTTCTTTTATTATTCAGAAACACCTCTTTTGGTCATCAATACCAATGAGATCGATTTCGTGGAAAAAAAAGGTGACCTGGATGAGTTGATTTATAAGATCAATCATCATAGAATTGGCAGAGAATATTATAATCCGCTTGGATCCTGAAAGGACCGGGACGGGGCAGGTAAAATTATTCACTTTTGATCGCATCTTCAAGGGGACCTTTTGAAAAGGCCTCAAGTCAACCGATGTGATTCATAACGTGATTAATAATTGATAGTCGCATGCCCATCGATCCTCTTTGGTGGGCTTTTTTGATTGACGAAGTCCCCGCATGAGTTTCGATTCACCTGTTTTCAAGATCCAGGGTTCTTGAGTTTATTAGGAGAACTGTCATGGACAGAAAACCGGTAACCATCCCCGCCATCATTGGCAAAAAGAATTCTCGATCAAAGATTACCGCTCTGACGGCTTACGATTTCAGTTTCGCTAAAATACTTGACGCCACGGAAATCGACATCATCCTGGTGGGAGACTCTCTCGCAATGGTCGCGCTCGGTTTCCCCAACACGCTCCCTGTCACCATGGATGAAATGATCGCGCACACCCGCGCGGTCAAACAAGGCATCCAAAACAGCCTTCTGGTGGGAGACATGCCTTTTATGTCGTACCAGGTTTCCAGCGAACAGGCGATAGCCAACGCGGGCCGTTTTCTTCAGGAAGGGGGCGCCGCGGCTGTCAAACTTGAGGGCGGCCTACGAGTCGCTCAGAAAGTGCGGGCCATCGTGCAGGCCGGCATTCCCGTGATGGGACACATCGGCCTGACGCCGCAATCGGTGCACCAGTTCGGCGGCTATAAAGTCCAGGGGAAAAACCTGCTTCAGGCCCGGCAAATCAAACAGGATGCCCGCGAACTGGAAAAGGCAGGCGCGTTTGCCATCGTCCTCGAAGGAATTCCCAGCGACCTGGCCGGGGAAATCACCGAGTGCCTGAAGATTCCTACCATTGGAATCGGAGCGGGACCGCATTGCGACGGGCAAATTCTGGTCCTGCACGACCTGCTGGGACTGACCCAGGATTTCACTCCCAAGTTCGTCAAACGCTACGCGAATCTGGACGCGGAAATTAAAAAGGCGGTGGGTAATTATATTGATGAGGTTCGTTCCGGCCTGTTTCCCGACAAGGAACATTCCTACCACACTGAGAAAAAACCGCTGAAAAAGGTGGAAGGTTCCCTTGGAAATCATTAAGTCCATACCCGAAATGAAACAATGGTCCAACCGCGCCAGGGAATCGCATAAAACCATTGGTTTGGTTCCAACCATGGGCAGTTTGCACGAAGGCCACATGAGCCTGGTGCGAAAATCGGTTTCCACCTGCGATGTTACCGTGGCCAGCATTTTCATCAATCCCGTGCAATTCGGGAAAAATGAGGATTTGGACACATATCCGCAGGATCTCGAAGGCGACCAGCGTCAATTGGAATCCGCCGGAGTGGATGTTGTGTTTTTACCCTCGCGGCAAGACATGTATCCCGAAGGCTATAAAACATTTGTCTCCGTGGAAGGCATTACCAATCATTTGTGCGGGAAAAACCGTCCGGGATTTTTTCAGGGCGTCGCCACGGTGGTTTTAAAGTTATTCAATATTGTGCGTCCCCATACCGGCTTTTTTGGCGACAAGGATTGGCAACAGGCGACCGTCGTAGAAACTTTGCTCCGCGACCTGAACATAGACGCCGCCATTGAACGCCTGCCCATTGTAAGGGAATCAGGCGGGCTGGCGAAAAGCTCCAGGAATCTTTATCTATCCCAGGAAGAAATGGCGCCTGCTTTTTCCCTTAACTGCGCCCTTGAGCGGGCCAGACAGCGGGTGCAAAATGGCGAGTTCTCCGCGGACGTCATCCGGCAGGAAATTCGCCAAATGATTGAAAAAAATCAGGAAGCTAAAATTGATTATATATCGGTATGCGACCCCGAAAATTTTATCGAGCACGACGAAATCAAAGATAAATCCTTGATCGCCCTTGCCGTCCATATTGGCAAAACGCGGTTGATAGATAATTGCATAGTTAGGAGAGCGGAATGCAAAGAATAATGTTAAAATCCAAACTGCATCGGGCAAGAGTCACCGATACGAAAATGGATTATGAGGGAAGTATCGAAATTGATGAAAATCTGTTGGAACGGGTCGGGATTTTACCCTATGAACAGGTGCATATTTATAATATAAACACGGGAGGCCGTTTTATTACCTATGCTATCATCGGCAAACGTGGGAGCGGCGTGATATCCCTTAACGGCGCGGCGGCCCGCCTCGCACAGATAAATGATCGCATCATAATCGCCGCTTATGGTATCATTGATGACGATTCGGAGCCGCATGTCCCAAAGGTCGTTTTGCTGAACAATGACAATGAAATTGTTGAACAGTAGTTTCCTGATTTCGCAATGGTTAAAAAAACCCGCCATTCCTGTAGTTTGCAGCAGGGTTTTTAAATTAAATTTTTAATTGAAAAGATTTCAATTTTATGGATATTTTCATAACGATTGGCCTGGTGTTCATGGTCTGGATGTGTATCGACTGCATTCAGCGTAAGGAACACTTTATCTGGATCGTCATCATGGTGGTGTTATTCCCCGTGGGCGCCGTCATTTATTATTTTGCGGTCAAAAATAAAGGAAAAGGGCGAGGCAATCTCTTCTCCCTGCCCTTCAAGACGAAAGAGGTGGAATCGGAAGAAACCTTGCAACTCAAGGAACTGATTAATATAAATCATAAAGCCTACCATTATGAAAAATTGGGCGATGTTTATCTGGATCAAAAACAGTATGACCTGGCCATTCCCCAATTTCAGGAAGCGATCAAAAAAGATCCTGAAATGAATGATGCCAGGTACGGGTTGGGCAAGAGCCTGCACGGATCAGGAAAATACACCGAAGCGGCAGAAGTTCTGGATGAACTGATCAAAATAGATAAAAAATATGATTACGGCAACGCCATTTTTGGCTTGGCCGAGTGTTACCGGCTCGCAGGAATGGAGTCAAAGGCTATGGAAACTTACAAAACGGTGATCGATTCATTTGCGTTTTTCAAAGCCTATTATCACTATGGCCGTCTGCTTGACAAAATCGGGCAAAAACAGGAAGCTATCGATCAAATGAAAAGTCTGATAGGATCTTCCAAGGATTTACCGGAATACAAATTGGAAAAAGAACGGTATTGGATTGAAGAGGCCTACAAGTTTTTAAGAAAAAATGGTGTTGAACTCGCCTGACCGTCAACCACCCTTTGTTAATTTTTGAAAAAGAAGAGGAACTCGGCTCAATGACTATCCTGTCGCAAAACCTAAAAGCAATTCGCAAAAATCTCGGCAACACCCAAATGGTCCTGGCGAATGAGCTGGGCATAGGCTTTCGAACCTACGTCCGTTATGAAGCAGGGGAAAGAGACGCGCCTATTTCCATCATGATTCATTTAGCCAAATTAGGCAATATGTCCCTGGACCGCCTACTGACCACCGAAGTGAAAAAGCAGGACCTTGAAATTACGGATGTCGCATCCACACCCAAAACTTCCCAAAAAATGGAGGCCATCGGCGGAAGTCTGGATGAAGGACGCCTGGTGTTCAAAGGCTTGAAAAATGATTTTTTAGTCAGTTCCAACGGCGAGGAAAAAAAGCTCCTGACCAAGTTCCGTAAATTGGACAAGGCCAAACGTGACAGGTGTCTCAGTGATATGGAATGGATGCTGGGCAATAGCAAGCCAACTAACCCAGGCAGGAACAAGAAAAAAGTTTCCAAAAAAGATCTCAAGGCTAAAAATGCCACCCGTTTGAAAAAAATGACCAAGGCCATCAAAAAAATCACGGTCAAGGGCTGAATGGAGAGGGGCCGATGTGAGGATATTCTTCCTTTGGCCAACGCTGTTGCAGGGTACGGGCTCTTCCACCAGTGGGTTTTATACCTCGTGACTGGCTTGCCACGGCTTTTAAATGAAAACTCTTGTCGGATACCCCGCCTGCTTGTAACGGAGTCGTTCATTTACGTAAAAATTTCCTCAACATATCTTCCATATCGAAAAAAAGCGCGATCGGCCTGCCATGCGGGCAGGTGAATGGCATTTCCGTCTGCTCCAAATCAGATATCAGTTTGGCGATCTGATCCGGACCGAGCGGGTGATTGACTTTGATCGCATTCCTGCACGACATCATGATCAGAATATCCGCGAATTTTTCCTCTAAAATATTTGGGTTTTCCTGACCTGGTAGCAGTCCCACAATTTCCGCGAGAATTTGAGCGTGATCGTTGTCTTTTAATATCGCGGGAACCGACCTCAAAAGAAATTCGTTTTTCCCAAAAACCTCTACCTCCATCCCCAGTTCCTTGAGCCGCTCCAGGTGCGGGGTCAACAATTCAGACTCAGCGGGAGAAAATTCTACCGGAACGGGAAAAAGCAACTGTTGAACTTCTATCTTTTTATTTTTTGCCGCGTTGCGGAATCGTTCGTAAAGGATTCGTTCGTGGGCCACATGCTGATCCACAACCACCATCCCCTTTTTCCCCTGCAGGACAATGAATGAATTGTCCAGTTGGCCCAACGGCTGAAACTCGGAGAAAATCAGGCTGGAAACAGGCATGGGTTTTTGGTCGAAATAAACCGGTTCTTGTCTCCTATTTTCAGAACCTTGCGAGGGAGAAACCGTTCCGTGGGGTTTGTACAGAGTCTCCAACCCTTCTGAAAAGTCGCGGCGCGGAGGGGCGGAATAGTCATTCATGATCGTCCGCGATGGAATTTGCGGGGAGTGGGTTGGCGGAACCTGCGACACAACCGTCCTTTCGCTGCTATCGGTATCCCAAGGGGAAATTTCCTCAGAAGCGCTTTCCAATGCAAGCGGATCGGCTTTTTCATTCCTGCTGAGGGCGTTCCGCACTCCCTCGCTCACCAACTGATGCACTTCCTGCTGAAACGCAAACCGGACTTCCGCCTTGCTCGGATGCACATTCACGTCAAGCAATTTGGGGTCCATGGTCAGGTCCAGAAAGATCACCGGATGCCGCCCTTTGGGTAAAAGGTGACTGTAACCGTGCTGGGTGGCGTGCTGGATGACTTTGTCGCGCACAAACCGCCGGTTGATGAAACAATATTGCGCCGACCGGTTGGCGCGTGTGTAAATTGGACTGGAAACGTATCCTTCAAGCTTATAATCCCCCGTTTCCTTTTCGACCTTGACCAGTTCCTTGACCAATTCGGCGCCGAACAACTCGGCGATGCGGTAAAGCAATTGCTCGGCTGGGAGCGTGTTGATGATCTCCCTGCCATTGTGCTTCAAATTAAAATGGATGTGCGGATAAGCCAGGGCCTGATGCGTCACCACCTGGGCGATGTGGGAGAATTCGGTCGAATCTCCTTTAAGGAATTTCCTGCGTGCCGGGGTATTGAAAAATAATTGCGCCACTTCAATGGTGGTTCCACGCGGACAGGCAATGTCTTTAAAAGACCCCCCTGCCCCGCCCTCGAAAACCGCCAGAGTTCCGCCCTGGTTTTCATCACTGGCGGTGGAAAGACGGACCTTTGCCACCGACGCGATGCTGGGCAAGGCTTCGCCGCGAAATCCCAAGGTGTGAATCCCTTCCAGGTCTTGAGCAGACGCGATCTTGCTGGTGGCGTGGCGCGCGAAGGCCAGTTGCGCGTCTTCCCCAGACATGCCCATGCCGTTGTCGGCCACCTGGATGAGGTTTTTACCGCCCTTTTCGATGTCGATCAAGATCCGCGTGGCGCCAGCGTCGATGGAGTTTTCGACCAGTTCCTTGACCACCGAGGCGGGCCGCTCCACAACCTCGCCGGCGGCAATCTGATTGGCCAACGCGTCGGAAAGGATGCGGATATTGTTGAGATTTTTCCTTGGGGATAATTGGGAAGACATGAAACTGGGTCGGTTAAAAAGCAGGTTATTTCTAATGGTTATTAAAAACGATTCCGATCTAGTTGCAAGGTTACAATAATTAGCATCGGCAAAGCAATTTTAGAATAGACCCCACACTAGCAGAATGAGCCCATTCTATAAAAAAAATATCTCCGCCCTCAAACTGCGGTGGCCGTCAATGGACTCGCTTCCCGAGACCCTCTCGGACCGAGTTGAAATCCTCTCCCCCACAACCAGACATTTGCATAATTACAATATCCCCTCATCCCAGCCTTCTCCCCAGAGGGGAGAAGGAGTTTCCTCCTCTCCTCCATTGGAGGAGAGGATTGAGGTGAGGAGGGATTTAGAGTCTTTACCATATTTAGAAAACCTTTCCGCCTCTACCGGTGACCCAACCCTGCGTTTCGACAAGTTACTCATCCACAGCAGTTATGATCCGGTTAAAGAAGGACGGAACTTTGCCAAAAGCGTACAACCGGGAAGCCGGGTGTGCCTGTACGGTTTCGGTCTGGGATACCATGTCCAATCACTGTTGGAGCAAATCGGACCCAAAGGTCGGCTGTTGGTCATCGAACTGAATGCCGATCTGCTGAACGCGGCAATCCATCTTAGGGATCAGACGGAGGTATTCGCTGACCCACGATTGCATCTGATTTTTGGCTGTGAGGAATCCGCCGTCTCCAGGGAAATTTCCGGGCGAATGGCGCAGTGGACCCAATCTTCCGCCGCGCCGTTGGAGGTTTTATTCCATTCCCCCTCCTTCAAATGCATCCCTGCAAACTTTCCCTCTCTGACCAACGCCCTGGAAGTGTTGTTGATGGAACGCAGGTTTCCCGCGGTTCTTGGGGATCTGGAAAGCCAAAACTATTCTTTCAACCGGGAAATGGTCCGGCAAAGTCCGGGAATCAATTCCCTGGCGGGGACGCATCGCGGCCAACCGGGCATTCTTGTCAGCGCCGGGCCATCGTTGGACGATCTGCTTCCATATTTACAGCATATCACCCACTCCGCTGTCATCGCCTGCGTCGACACGGCCCTGCCCATTCTAGCGCGTGAAGGTATTCACCCCCAATACGTGTTCACTCTGGACCCGCAGGAAGAAAGTTTCCTGTCTTTCCGGGACAATCTTGAAAACCTGTTCAAATTAATATATACCCCTACGGCGCACACCAAAATTCTTTCCAGCTTTCAGGGAGAAAAGTTTGTGGTGTTCAAGCATGGGCATTCCCTGTACCAAAATCAGGACTCACAAATGAAGGAAAAAGGAACCACCAAAGCGGGAGGCTCGGTTTCCTGCCTGGGGCTCGACTGCCTGATTCAACTGGGCTGTGATCCCATCTTCCTGATAGGTCAGGACTGCGCCTACTCCGGCGGGCGAACCTATTCCCATCATTCAAACATGAACGTGCAACTTCTCGACCGGATTTCACAAAGGGTTACCCTGGCCAATGCCCATGCAGAAAAAGCCGGATTGAAAAAACAAATCAGGGTAAAGGGGAATTTTGGTGGGATGGTTTCAACCAGCCAATCCATGTATAGTTATAAACGAACGATCGAAGAAATCGCCATGCAAAATGCCGGGACCCAGATATATAATCTGAGTTCTCATGGCGCGGAACTTGAAAATATCACGCCTTTAAGTTCCGTCAATGAATTTGCAAATAAGTTGAGTGTTGGAACCACAGATAAACCAGCGTGACGCTGGATCCAGTGTAACGTGCAAGAGAATTTGTGGCTGACCGAATCTTCCATAGTGCTGAATTTTTCCACGAGAAATTCCCAGGGGCTCGTGAGCGAAGCGAGGGTTAGCCCCACATCTCCCCCTCGCGGGAGCGAGTATGAAAAAATATTTTCCTGTCCTTTTACTGATCACCATCGTTTTATTCTTTGTGACCGACCACCTGAAACTTGACCCTTCAAAGGACCACGATCATGCGGAACACGACGAGCACCAGGACATGGACCATTCCGACCCTGAAAATATCAAACGGATGGCGATCTTCCATTTCAACGAGGGCAACAAATTTTTACAGCAGGAGAAATGGGATGAAGCGGCAAAAACCTACCACAAGGCCCTAAACCATAACCGGGAATTCCAGGAAACCTATATCAATCTCAGCACCGCCTATCTCAGGGCCAAAAAGTATGACGAGGCTTTGGACACGCTGAAATCGCTTGAAAATATCAATCCTTCCGCCCCGCTGTTGCATTACAACCTCGCCTGCTATTACTCATTGACTGAAAAAACACAAGCCAGCCTGGACGCATTAAAAAAAGCTGTCGAATTGGGCTATAAAGGATTTAACGAAATCCAGATCGATCCTGACCTGGTAAATTTGAGACACAATGCGGAATTCAAAACGTGGTTCCAATCAACCAAAGGGGACAATTGAGGCAAGGGAGTATTCTAACGATGAGCCGGGGTGAGGTTATTCTTTCTCGGAGGGAATCAACTGCACCTTGCCGTTTTTTCCGATGGTAAGGGCTTTACTGCCATTCAAAATAGATTTCAACAAATCTCCCACGTATTCTTTTCTCCAACCCTGCATTAGAAAGTGCTCCTCAAGATTCTCCTTCTGTTCGAAACATTTCACAAAATCGTGGATTCGTTTTCGATGCGCAAGAACGCTGGGTTCGATTTTCAACTCTTCCGATCGAATCTGGATGTACGCCGCCAATAATTCCTCCACCCCTTTTCCGGTGGAGTAGCCATCGAATTCCGGCAATTCCGGAACCTGATCCTCCGGCATGGCCAATCCTTTTTTAACCGCATCTAGGATCGCGGTGCCGCTTTTGGAAACCTCCTTGCGATGGAATCCCCGAATATTGGCCAAGTCGTCCGGTTTTTCGGGCAAACTCCTGGCGATTTCCAGGAGAGGTTCATCGCGCACCACCGATTTCGGCAAGCTATCCCTCCGAATCGCCTCTTCTTCGCGCCATGCGGCCAACTCAACCATAACTGCCAAGTTCTTGCGCTTTAAGTTTCGGACATTCTTTATTTTTAGAAATTGCCGCCTCGGATCGGGAAGGTCATAAACTTGCGGTTTCTCCAATTTTGCAAACTCCGCCTGAATCCAATCCTGGCGATTCATTTTTTTTAAAACCTGGCCGAGCCTTTCGTAAACCGGCAGAAGAAACCGTGCATCATCCAGGGCATAATCAATCTGACTTTGACGCAATGGCCTTCGGCACCAGTCAGTATATGTTTCCGCTTTGTTAATTTTTTTACCCGTGACCTTTTGCACGATCCTGGCGAAAGAAATCTGTGCCCCCCACCCCACCAAAGCCGCGGCGACCTGCGTGTCGAAAACCGGCGTGATCACCTGACCGGACAAGCGGACCAGAATTTCCAGATCCTGCCGGGCGGCGTGGAAAATTTTTACAACCTTGGGATTTGTAATTATTTCCAGAAAGGGACCGATGTCGGAAATAAGAATGGGATCGACCACGGCGCAAATATCGTCGCCAGCAACCTGAATGAGGCCAAGACGGTGAAAGTAAGTTCGCTCTCGGACAAATTCCGTGTCCAAGGCTAACACTTCACAGGACTTTAACTTCTCACAGAGGACAGCAAGTTCATCCTCGGTGGTAACATACATAACGATCTCCAAAGAGTTTTAGTTAAGGGGAATCGGCAAATGCTATATCTAGTACCACATTTACAGGCATATTGCGCAGAGAATCGGGGGTACGGGCGTAAAAATTTTATTTCCGTGCCCAAGTGGGGAGATTTTCAAACAAGGGGATAAAAAAATTAAAAACAAAAGGGGCCGGACCCTGGTATCCCATTAAAATTAAAATAATCAAATAGTTATGAAACAGTCCGGCGCATTTTGTCTTTTGTGAGGGGCTGTCACCCCATCAAACATCGGGATCTTCCACCTGAACCTTATCCCAGGTATTTTTGTTTTCCAAATTATCCTGATTCAAATAAATGTCATTAAAATCAGGCAATCCGTTACTATTTTCCTTCCAAAAATTTTTGCTTAACTTCTTTGGAGATACCACGCGTTTCAATTCTCCATCCGAATTAAAAATTCTTACTTCGAAAAACATATCGCTCTCCCATGTCCGAAATAAAAACCCTGCCTCCTCCTTTTTTATTTCCACAAGATTCAATCGGCCATTTAAAGATTTACTGCGAATTACACGATAAAACTCCATTTAAACATTGTCAAGCAATTAACTACAATGAAATCAATGGTTTTTAATCTATAATTACACTTACACCATAATTATTTACGGCAAAAATGGAAAAATCTTAACCAATGAGAGATCAATCGCTAGCCGAAAACCTGGGTCCGGCAATGCACAAACAGGGAACGGTCCGAAAAAAATAAAATTAGTTTAATAAATTCAATTAGTTAGTGAAGTTTCCCTTTGAGCCCATCTCCTGCTTTAACATTAACTTTTTGTTTTAAAAGGTATTAGTGGAAAGCCAGGTCATTGGCTAAAAAAAGAAAAACCAGGGTTTTTATTTGACATTTTCATTCCGATAACCTAATTTTAGGATGAAACAATATGCTATGGGGTAAGCCATTTCATGGTATTTAAAGCCGGAATTTTCGCAGAAAAATGATGAGAATCCTGGGAATTGACTCATCGGTCCCACAGGGTAGTGTCGCCCTCCTTGAAAACAATCATATTATTTCCGAAACATACTTAAATAAGAGTTCTGGAAACCATTCGGACGGTCTCTTGAGAATGGTGGACGAAGTTTTGTCCGGAGCACAATATCAATTGCGAGATATTGACGGGTTCAGCGTCACCGCCGGGCCAGGCTCTTTCACCGGACTGCGGGTAGGGGTGAGCC
>SMVB01429125.1_pt1 | contig 12024 bp, 9 predicted proteins | sample 2456461 | NCBI WGS metagenome assembly SMVB01 (sample SAMN11095934, study PRJNA526329) | marine sediment metagenome | biome: Marine sediment; feature: Surficial sediment; material: Deep marine sediment; isolation source: Hadal surficial sediment | place: Pacific Ocean | collected 2014-05 | depth 0-1...
ATGGAATACTGAGATATCGTCCCGGTCGACCAGGCTGGCCACCCGTTCCGTATCCGAAATATCGCCGACGACGATTTTGACGCGGTCGTCCAGACCCTCGATCGGCACCGGTGGTTCGAAGGCGTCGAATAACGTGATCGCGTCGATTTCTTCCTGGCCGCCGCCCGGCCCGGTCAAGGTGCCGCGTTCCAGAATAGCGCGGGCCAGCATGCGGCCGATGAATCCGGTGCCCCCGGTGATAATGACTTTCATGTTGATTCCACGCTTATTTTTGGGATGGACTCTAAAGCGCTATGGTCAAGCCGCCGTCGGCGACCAGCAGGTGGCCGTTGACGTATGAGCTGGCATCCGAGGCCAGGAACAGCGCCACCGCGCCGATTTCCTTGGCCTCGCCCCAGCGGCCGAGCGGCGTGCGCTCGCGTACGAAAGAATCGAATTCCGGGTTGTCGTGCAGATCCGCGGTCATCTCCGAGACAATATAACCCGGCGCGATCGCATTGCTGGTGACCCCCTGAGGCCCGAACTCGACGGCCAGCGCGCGGGTCAGCATCGCCAATCCGCCCTTGGAAACAACATAGGACGCAACCCCGGGGCGCGCCACAACGCTCATGATCGAGGCTATGTTGATGATCCGGCCGTGGCCGGCTGCCGCCATGTGCCGGCCGGCGTCGCGGGCCAGCCGGAAGGCCGCGGTCAGGTTGGTCTCGATAATCCGGTCCCAGTCCTCGTCGGCAAGCTCGGCGATAGGTTTACGCTGCACGATTCCGGCGTTGTTGACCAGGATATCGAGGTGGCCGTGCTCGCCATGGACCGCGGCCACAGCCTCGGCGCCGGCAGCCCGGTCGCTAACGTCGAAGGCGCGCGCCTGGGCGGAGAGGCCACGTTCCTTGAGATCGGCGGCGCGGGCGTCCAGGGCCGCCTGATCGCGCGAGCTCAGCACCACATGGGCGCCATGCTCGGCAAGCGCCTCGGCGATCGCCCAGCCGAGCCCGCGCGAAGCCCCGGTCACCAGCGCAACCCGGCCTTCGAGCGAAAACAATTTCGGCATGGCTTGGCCCTAACCCAATCTCGGTCCCGCCGCGGGGGCGGCGGATTGGGCCATCCTAACCGTTTCGCGACCGGCTAGAACAGGCCTTCGATCTGGCCTTGTTCGTTGAGGTAGATGGAATTGGCGGCAGGGACCCGCGGCAGGCCGGGCATGGTCATGATCGCGCCGGTGACGACCACCAGGAACTCGGCCCCGGCCGAGACCCGGACTTCGCGCACCGGCACCACGTGGCCCTCCGGCGCGCCCTTGAGGTTGGGGTCGGTGGAGAAGGAGTATTGGGTCTTGGCCACGCACACCGGGAAGTGACCGTAGGGGCCTTGCAGCTCGGCGAAGCGCTTGCGGACCGCATCGTCGGCGGTGATCCCGGCGGCGCCGTAGAGCTTGGTGGCGATACGCTCGACCTTGTCCCAGAGCGGCAGCGAGTCCTCGTAGAGCAGCTTGAAGTCGGCGGTCCCGGAATCGGCCATCTCGGCCACGTGGCGCGCCAGTTCCTCGGTGCCGGCGCCGCCGTTGGCCCAGTGCGAACAAAGGATCGCTTTGGCGCCCAGCGCCTCGGCCGTCGTACGCACCGCTTCGAGCTCGGCCTCGGTATCGCCCAGGAACTGGTTGATCGCGACCACCACGGGCACGCCGAAGCTCTTCACGTTCTCGACGTGGCGCTGAAGGTTGGCACAGCCGGCCTTGACCGCATCCACGTTCTCCTGGCCGAGCTCCGCCTTGCCGACCCCGCCGTGCATCTTGAGCGCGCGCACCGTGGCCACGATAACCGCGGCGGCCGGCTTGAGATCGGCCTTGCGGCACTTGATGTTGAAGAATTTCTCGGCCCCCAGATCGGCCCCGAAGCCGGCCTCGGTGACCACATAGTCGGCCAGTTTCAGCGCGGTTTTGGTGGCGATCACCGAATTGCAGCCGTGGGCGATGTTGGCGAAGGGTCCGCCGTGGATGAAGGCCGGGTTGTTCTCCAGCGTCTGCACCAGGTTGGGCGCGATGGCATCCTTGAGCAGCACCGACATCGGACCGGGCGCCTTGAGGTCGCTGGCATGCACCGGCTCGCGCTTGCGGTTCTGCGCGACCACGATCCGGCCCAGACGCGCCTCCAGATCCTTGAGGTCGGTGGCCAGACAGAAGATCGCCATCACTTCGGACGCAACCGTAATGTCGAAACCGTCCTCGCGCGCAAATCCGTTGGCGACCCCGCCCAGGCTGCCGACGATCGAGCGCAGCGCGCGGTCGTTCATGTCGATGACCCGGCGCCACGCGACGCGGCGGGTATCGATGTCGAGTTGGTTGCCCCAGTAGATGTGGTTGTCGGTGAGGGCTGCGAGCAGATTGTTGGCGACGCCGATGGCGTGGAAATCGCCGGTGAAGTGCAGGTTGATGTCCTCCATAGGCACGACCTGGGCGTAGCCGCCGCCGGCCGCGCCGCCCTTCATGCCGAAGCAGGGGCCGAGCGAAGGCTCGCGCAGACAGACGGCGGTCTTCTTGCCGATCCGGTTGAGCCCGTCGCCCAAACCGACCGAGGTCGTGGTCTTGCCCTCGCCCGCCGGCGTCGGCGTGATCGCGGTGACCAGGATCAGCTTGCCGTCGGGCCGATCCTTCAGGCCGTCGATGAAGTCGAAGGAGATTTTCCCCTTGTGCGGCCCGTAGTGCACGATCGCATCCGCCGGAATGTCGAGCTTGGCCCCCACCTCCGCGATCGGCTGCATGGTGGCTTCTCGCGCAATTTCGATGTCGCTCTTTGGCATGGGTCAATGGCCTCTAGGTTTTCCCGACCGGCGTGGATCGAAGTTATGGGTGGGTTGGTGTTTCTATGCCGGCGCGCTAGCCGAGGCGCGCGCCCGCGGTAAGTGCGGCATTGGCGGCGAACTCGGCGGCGGCGATCTTGCCTTCACCCTCCGGCCGCACCCGCTTGACCAGGATCGCACCGCCCTGGGCCGCAACGGTAATGCCGTCGCCGCTCACGCCGGTGATCTCGCCCGGCGCGCCGGCGCCGTTCGCAAGCTTGGCGGAATCGAAGATTTGCAGGGTCTTGCCGGCGCAGGTGGTCCAGGCGCCCGGCTGTGGATTGGTGCCGCGGATCAGGTTGTAGACCTCATCGACCGGTTTGCTCCAGTCGATCTCGGCGTCTTTGCGCTTGCACCAAGACTGGTAGCTCGCCTTGGCATGGTCCTGGACGCTGCGCGGCGCGTTTCCTGCGGCGATGAGATCCACCGCTTCGAGCATGGCGTCGACGCCGAGCTGGAAGATCTTGCTGAAGTAGATCGTGCCAAGCGTATCGTCGGGGCCGATCTCGACCTCTTTCTGGAGCAGGATGTCGCCCTCGTCCAGGCCGTCGTCGGGATAGAAGATGGTCAGCCCGGTTTGGGTCGCGCCGCCGATGATCGGCCAATTGATCGAGCTCGGCCCCCGGTGCAACGGCAGCAGCGAAGGATGGAAGCAAATCGAGCCATGGGTCGGAATATCGCGGGCGGCCTCGGGCACGAAAATGGTGACGAAGGCCATGACGCAGAGATCGGCATTAACGCCACGCATCTCCGCGAGTGCCGCTTCGTCCTTGAACGACGCCGGCTGGTACACCGGCAGGCCTTTTTCCAGCGCGGTCTCTTTGATCGGATCGGCCGGGCGGCCCTCCTTGTCCGGCGCGCAGTAGACCGCGACCACCTCGTCGCCGCGCTCCAACAGCGCTTCGAGCACCGCCTTGCCGAAGGCCTGCTGCCCCATCACGATTAGTCGCATTCTTTTGTCTCCGTCCAGATACCGGTCAGACCGCTCAAATTAAATCGCGCCGTCTTCGCGGGCCGCAGTGATCTCGTTGTCGCCGAAACCGAGCTCGTGCAGGATCTCATCGGTGTGCTCGCCGAGCAGCGGCGAGCGCACGACCTCGGTCGGCGAATCCGACATCTTGATCGGGTTGCCGACGGTCAGGTACTTGCCCCGGGTCGGGTGGTCGACCTCGACCACGGTCCCGGTCTCTCGCAGGCTCGGCTCCTCGGCCAATTCCTTCATCGACAGGATCGGCCCGCAGGGTATGTCGAGCGGGTTGAGCACCTCCATGACTTCGAACTTGGTCTTGGTTTTGGTCCAATCCTCGATGGTATCGAAGATCTGCTGAATCTTGGGCAGGCGCGCCTCCGGCGTCGCGTATTCCGGATCCTCGATCCATTCGTCCTTGCCGATCACCTTGCACAGCTTGCCCCAGATCGCGGCCTGGGTGATGACGTAGACGTAGGAATTGGGGTCGCTCTCCCATCCCTTGCACTTGACGATCCAGCCCGGCTGACCGCCGCCCGAGGCATTTCCGGCACGTGGCGCAGCGTCGCCGAAGTTGCCGTTGGGATACTGCGGGTACTCTTTCAGCGGGCCGTGGGCCAAGCGCTGCTGGTCGCGCAGCTTGACCCGGCAGAGGTTGAGCACCGTGTCCTGCATGGCCGTCAGCACGCGCTGGCCGCGGCCGCTCCGTTCGCGCTGATAAAGCGCGGTGACGATGCCGAGCGCGAGGCTCATGCCCGTGCCGGTATCTCCGATCTGGGAACCGGTCACCATCGGCGGCCCGTCGTCGAAGCCGGTGGTGCTGGCCGAACCGCCGGCGCATTGGGCGACGTTCTCATAGACTTTGAGGTCCTCGTAGGGGCCGGGGCCGAAGCCCTTGACCGAGGCATAGATCATGCGTGGGTTGATCTCCTGGATGCGCTCCCAGGAGAAACCCATGCGGTCGAGCGCGCCGGGCGCGAAGTTCTCCACCAACACATCGCAATGCTCGACCAGGCGCTTGAGCACCGCCTTGCCCTTCTCGCTTTTGGTGTTGAGCGTGATCGAGCGCTTGTTGTGGTTGAGCATGGTGAAGTAGAGGCTGTCGACGTCGGGAATGTCGCGCAATTGGCCCCGGGTGGCATCGCCGACGCCGGGGCGTTCGACCTTGATCACGTCGGCGCCGAACCACGCCAGGAGCTGGGTACAGGTCGGACCCGATTGGACGTGGGTGAAATCCAGGATGCGAACGCCGTCCAAAGCACGGGCCGCTCCGTTCATCGCATTGCTCATTCTCGCCTCGCCGTTTGAGAAGTCGGTTCCCGGTTCGAAAATCCAACCGTCACTTGTACATGGTCTGGGCCTTGGTCCCCGGTGCGTATTCGTTGGGATCGACCCAGATGTTGATCACGGCGGACTTGCCGTCGCGGCGTACCGCCTCGCGGGCGCGGCGCAGAGCCGGGCCGACCTCGCCCGGATCGCGCACCTCTTCGCCGTAGCCGCCGAGCATCTCGGCGAAGGCGCCATAGGGCACGTCGCCCAGCTTGTTGCCGACATTGCCGCGCTGCTCACCGTACTTGGCGACCTGACCGTAGCGAATTTGGTTCATCGACGAGTTGTTGCCGACCACGGCGATATAGGGCGCGCCGAAGCGGTTGGCGGTCTCCATGTCGAAAGCGGTCATGGAGAAGGCGCCGTCGCCGTAGTAGCACAGCACTTCTTTATCGGGATGGGCCAGCTTGGCCGCCATGGCGAAGCCGGTGCCCACACCGAGAGAACCGAGCGCGCCCGGGTCCATCCAGTGGCCCGGCGAGCGCGGCTGCACCGCCTGGGCGGAAATCGTGACCACGTCGCCGCCGTCGCCGATGTAGATCGTGTCCTCGGTGAGGAACTCGTTGATCTCCCAGGCAACCCGGTAGGGATGGATCGGCGAGGAGTCGGAGAGAAAAATCGGCATCAACTTGTCGGTCGCCTTGGTTTCGGCGGCGCGCAGCTCCTCGAGCCAGACCTCCCGGCCCTTGGCGCCGTTGTCCGACGCCGCCGTGGTGGCGTCGTGGACCGCCTTGAGAATCGCGCCCGGATCGCCGGCCAAGCCAAGGGAGATGTCGCGGTTCTTGCCGACCGTGCGGTAGTCCATGTCGATTTGCACCACCGTGGCCTCGGCGCGCAGGCGCCGGCCGTAGCCCATGCGGAAATCGAACGGCGTGCCGACGATGACGATCACGTCGGCCTTGTCGAAGGCGTAGCGCCGGGTGCGGTTGAAGTGATGCGGGTCGCCCGGCGGCAGCAGGCCACGCCCGGCGCCGTTGAAGTAGGCCGGCAGGTTGAGCCCACGCACCAGCGCCAGCGCTTCCTCGTGGCCGCGCGACATCCAGACTTGGGAACCGAGCAGGATGCAGGGCCGCTCCGCCTTGATCAAAAGATCGGCCAGCTTCTCGATATCGGCCGGATCGCCGATGGATTTCGTGGAGGCGCGATAGCCGCCGGGCTTGGGAATGCGGGCGGTCTCAATCGGAATCTCCCGGTCGAGCACGTCGCGCGGGATTTCCAGATAGGCCGGCCCCGGTGCGCCGGAAAATGCCTCCCGCGCGGCCATGGAGATCATGTCGGCGATGCGTTCGGTGCTGCGCACCCCGGCCGAGAATTTGGTGATCGGCGCCATGATATCGACGTGGGGCAAATCCTGCAGCGAGCCCATCCTGTGCTGGGACAAGGCGCCCTGACCGCCGATGTGAAGGATCGGGCTCTCCGAGCGGAGCGCGGTCGCGATCCCGGTGATCGCGTTGGTGCAGCCGGGGCCGGCGGTGGTCACCACGCAGCCCAGCTTGCCGGTCTGGCGGGCGTAGCCGTCGGCGGCGTGGGCGGCGACCTGTTCGTGGCGCACGTCGATGATGCGGATGCCCTCGTCCAGGCAACCGTCGTAGATATCGATGATGTGCCCGCCACAAAGCGTGAAGATGGTATCCACGCCCTCGTTTTTCAGGCCCTTGGCGACCAAGTGGCCGCCGGAGATGGTGGCGCCGGAGGTGTCCTTCCGTGCCAATGTGTCGGTTGCGGTATCAGACATGCCTGCTCTCCCGATGTCCTGGGGATTGGCGGCCCGGCAGCCTCGCCGGTCCCCTCCCCGTATCAGTCCAAATAATCGACGTTGGCGTCCACGTGGGCCGCCAGGTTCAGGGTATGCTCGCGCACCAGGCGCTCCGCCAGCTCGGCGTCGCGCGCCTCCAGTGCCTCGATGATGTGAATGTGGTCGATGATCGAGCGCTTGGCCCGGTCGCTCTCGGAGATCGTGCGAGCCCGAATCGAGCGCATGTGGATGAACAGATTGTTCGCCGTCTCGTTCAGCAACGCGCACTTGGAAAGTTGCAGCAGGCGCGAGTGGAAATCGATGTTGCGCTCGGAATACTCGTCGATCTGGGCGCCGACTTCCTCGCCCTCGAAGGTCGTGAACAGGCGGCGCAGGCTGGCGATCTCTTCATCGGTGGCATTTTCGGTGATGAGCCGCGCGGCCATGCTTTCGAGCGCCGCCCAGACCGTGATCATCTCCAGGATCTCGCCCTTGGTCTTGCGCACGATGAACACGCCTTTGCGCGGCGCGATGCGGACCAGACCCTCCTGCTCGAGCCGGGCCAGCGCCTCGCGGATCGGCGTACGGCTGATCGCCAACTTGACGGAGAGCTCGCGCTCGTCCAGGCGCAACTCCGTATCCTCGGCATAGATGTTCATGGAGGTGATAGCTTTTTTAAGCGTCGTGTAGATCCGGTCCTTGAGGCTGAAGTTCGCCTCGATCGGTTCCACGTCGATATTTGCGGTGGCCATCGTATCGTTCCGTATCTTGCTGTCCGGAAATGCCGGATGTCCGCTTCATGGCGTGTCTTGGTATACGATATACCAAAGACCAGTTCCATTGCAAGCCGCTGTCGCAGACAGAGCGATCTAAGCCGGCGGGACAGTCGTGACTAGGCGTTCTTGGCCTTGTTGACCAGTAGCTTGATGAGCGGCAGCAAGATGAGCAACAGCGCGACGACCAAAATCGTGCCCGATATCGGGCGCTCGATAAAGATCCACACATTGCCTTGAGAACCGATCAGCGACTGGCGTAGCGCCGGCTCGGCCAAGGGGCCCAACACGATGGCCAGCACCGCCGGCGCCAAGGGGTAATCGAGCTTGCGCATGAGATAGCCGACGACGCCGAAGATCAACATCAGCCAGACATCGTGCAGGTCCTGGGTCGGCACATAGCCGCCAATCACGCAGAGCATGAAAATGATCGGCGCGAGGATGGTGAACGGCATCTTCAGCACCCAGATGAAGGCGGGGATGAAGCCGATATTGATCAACAGCGCAAACAGATTGGCGACATACAAGCTGGCGATCAGGCCCCAGACGAAATCGGGGTGGTCGGTGAAAACCAGGGGGCCCGGCTCCAGGTTCCACATGACCATGCCGCCCAGGAGAATAGCGGTCGTGGGCGAGCCCGGTATGCCGAGGGTCAGCATAGGCAGCATGGAGCCGGTGCTGGCGGCATTGTTGGCCGCCTCCGGCGCCACCACGCCGTCGATGTTGCCCTTGCCGTAGGTCTCCGGCTCCTTCGACATGGTCTTGGCGATGCCGTAGGCCATGAGCGATCCGGGCGTGGCCCCCGCGGCCGGCAGGATGCCCACGAAGTAGCCCAGGAACGAGCCCATGATCATTATTTTGATGCTGCTTTTGAGGTCCTTCAGGTTGTCCATGATGCGCCGGAACGAAACGGTGGCCTTCGACATCAGCATCTCGCCCTGGCTGACCTCGATGGTCCACAGCATCTCCCCGATGCCGTAGATGCCGATGGCGAGCACCAGGAAATTGATGCCGTGGTAAAAACCGGTGAGACCGCCGAAGATCAATCTCGGTTCGCCGCTAATGATATCCAGCCCGACGGTAGAGAACACCAATCCGATCAAGATCGAGAATAACGTCTTTGGAATGTCGTCGCCGCCGAGCCCGACGAAAGTTGAGAAGGCCAGGACCATCAACGCGAAGGTCTCGGGCGGACCGAAGGACAGGGCCACTTCGGCGAGCGGCAGCGCGAACAGGGTGAACAGGATCACCGATATGGTGCCGCCCGCGAAAGACGCCGCCGCCGCCGCCACCAGCGCTCTGTCTGCTTCGCCCTTGAGCGCCAGGGGCCGCCCGTCGAAGGTCGTCGCCACCGCGGTCGATGCGCCGGGAATTCCCAGCATGATCGATGAGATGGCGCCGCCATACATGGCGCCGTAATAAATCGCAGCGAGGAAAATGACCGCCGAGGTCGGTGGCACCAGGAACGTCAACGGCAGCAAAATCGCCACCCCGTTGACGGAACCCAGGCCCGGCATCGCGCCGATAAACAGTCCGGCAACCACACCGGCGACGACCAACGCCAGATTGAGCGGCTCGAAAGCAATTGCGAAACCGTTGAGTAGGAGCCCGATAACTTCCATCCGCCGTCAACCTTCCGGAATCGCTCGGGCGAGAACACAAAAACACGTCATTCCGTTCTCCGTCCCGGTTTAAGGGCTGCTCGCAAGCGGCCCCAGGTGCGCCTAGTAAAATATGTCGTAAAGCGGATAGAACAGTTCTTCGGTGAAGCCCTTGGGAAGGGTCTTCCTCAGGGCAATCTCGAAAAAGAAAAACGCGGCAATCGGCGAACAGATGGCCAGTGAGCCGGTGAGGGCCCAAGAATGCCCGCCCAGATACCGAATGTAGAAAATAAGGAATAGGGGTAACGATCCGTAGACGCCGATGACATGGATCAGGCCGATCATGACCGTCAGAGAACCGGCCACAAGCAGAAACATCTTAAGCGTCTGCGGCGTCATGAAGGGCTCGGTCGATCGCGACGGGGGGCTTGTCCTTCTAACCCAACGCAGGAGCATCCAGAGGCAACACAACAGCATGCCAAACGACAGCCAGAACGGAAACGCCCCACCGCCCGGTCCCTTTTCGGGGATCCAGCCGATGGGGAGTTCCGAAGACTTCCACATCAGGTAAAGGGAGAACACCGCCATGACGATGGTCATGACGAGCTCCGCTCTGCGCATGACGTTCTTCCTCTAACCCGATTCCTTAGCGTTTTTCGGCTTACTCGATTTCGCCCGCGTTTTGCAGCAATGTGCGATGCGCCTCGAGTTCGGAGACGAAGTAACTGGTCAGTTCCGGACCGGTTAGCCAGCCAGGGACCATCCCCTTCTTCGCCATGTAGCCTTGCCATTCGTCGGATTTATAGACCTTCTCGAACACGCCGACGTAAAACGCCTGAACGTCCGCGTCGATGCCCTCGGGCGCGATAAAGCTGCGCTGCATGTAGTAGACCATATCCGACCCATAACCGAGTTCCTCGAAGGTCGGGATGTCGCCAAAACGCCCGGTCAGCTTGCCCTTCGGCGTGAAACTGGCCAGCGGACGAGACTTTCCGGCCTCCCAGAATCCGGCCTGCTCGGACGGGTTGTTGACGGTCGAGTCGATGTGCTTGCCGATCAGCTCCTTGGCAACCGTTCCGCCGCCCTTGTAGGGCACATAGGTGACCTTGATGCCGAATTTCTTCTCGAGCATGGCGGTGACCAGGGAATCTTCGATGCCCGTGCCGGTGCCGCCCATCTTCCAGGACGTACCTGCTTTTTTCACCGCTTTCACGTAATCATCGACGGAATTGATGTCGCTTTCCGAATTCACCCAAAGCTGGAAGGTGTCTTCGGCCATCCGGGTGATCGGCGTGAATTTGGATATATCGATGCCCAGATTGGGTTGGCGAAGCGGCGTCAAATAGTAGCTGTTGAGCGTCGCCATGATGACATGGGGGTCGCCCTTGTGCTGCTTCAGATAGATCAAGGCCTCGGCTCCCGAACCGCCGCCCTTGTTGACAGGGACGAAGGGTTTGGACGCGAAGCCATGCTTCTCGATGATACCCTGAATGAAACGGGACAGCCGGTCGGCACCGCCGCCCTTGCCGGCCATGATGACGAACTCAACGGGCTTCTTCGGCTCCCAGGCTACAGCGTCTTTCACGACGGCGGCGGTCGCGCCGAGGCCAACGCCGAGGGCGACGGCCGCACTCAAAAATTTGGTTGTGATTCTTTTCACCTTAACCTCCCTAGTTGATCGATGGGCCTAGTTGATCGATGGGCCTAGTTGATCGATGGGTTAGACCTTTCTTTCGTGGTCCATTATGGCCGGATTGAGGGGTGATCCCGCAAGCCAAAATTCACCACACCCTTAACACAGCCAGACAAGAACTTGTGGTCTCAAGAACTTGTGGTTTATTGTCTGTGGAATATGGTATACCAATACTACTCTAAGGGTGCGCTTCCCGGATGTACAGCCGATTCGTCCATCCGGCGACAAAACCAGTTGCGCCCCTCAAATGAATTGGTATAAGGTATACCACAGATCGAGGGCCTGCGATAATGCCGTCCCTGGGCGCTGGAAAAGTCCGGCCCTAAGGGCGCTCAATTGGGCGGGCGCTGGGGGGCGGACGCGGTGCCCCGGGAGGCCGAAGCATGTACGTGCATGAATTTCAGGCCAAGCAACTGCTGAAAGGCTACGGCGTGCCGGTGCCGCGCGGCGCCCTCGCGCGCAGCCCCGATGCCGCCCGGGACGCGGCCCGCGATATCGGCGGCGGCGCCTGGGCGGTCAAGGCCCAGATCCTGGCCGGCGGCCGCGGCAAGGCCGGTGGCGTGAAGATCGCCGAGTCCCTGGATGCGGCGGCATCGGCGGGCCGCGCGCTTCTGGGTTCGACACTGATCACCGAACAGACCGGCGCGGCCGGCCGCAAGGTCGCCAGCGTCTACATCGAGGAGCGGGTCGCGGTGGCGCGCGAGCTCTATCTGGCGGTCCTGGTGGACCGCGCCAGCGGCCGGGTCGCCTTCCTGACCTCGGCCGAGGGCGGCGAAGACATCGAGGAAGCGGTCGCCCGCGATCCGGCGCGCATGGACAAGCTGATCGTCGACTCGGCGGTCGGCCCGGACGATGCGGACCTGCGCAAGGCCGCCGCGGGCCTCGGCCTGGACGGCGCGGCCGCCGAGGCCGCCGTTGCGCTGATGCGCGGGCTTTACCAGGCGTTCCTCGAACTCGACGCCAGCCTGATCGAGATCAATCCGCTGGCGGTGACCGAATCCGGCGCGTTGCTAGCCATCGACATCAAGCTCAACTTGGACGACAACGCCTTGTTCCGGCATCCGGAACTCGAAGCCCTGCGCGACCCCGACGAC
>SMVB01322398.1_pt1 | contig 12019 bp, 11 predicted proteins | sample 2456461 | NCBI WGS metagenome assembly SMVB01 (sample SAMN11095934, study PRJNA526329) | marine sediment metagenome | biome: Marine sediment; feature: Surficial sediment; material: Deep marine sediment; isolation source: Hadal surficial sediment | place: Pacific Ocean | collected 2014-05 | depth...
ACCAAGTACCGGCCCTGTCCGCTCCTGGTGAAGTACGTCGAGGCGGGCTGGCTCGGCCGCAAGGCCGGCCGCGGCTTCTACGATTACTCCGGCGACGAGCCGGTGCCGACGCGCTGAAGCGCGGGCGCCGCCATGGCTGACAGCTTGGGCATGGATCCGGCGCGGATCGAACGGCTCCGCAGCCCGGAACGGCTTGAATATTTTCATCCCGACCGAATTTGGGAGGTATTGAAGCCTGCGCCCGACTGCACGATGATCGATATCGGTGCCGGGGCCGGTTACCTGACCCTGCCGTTCGCCGAACGCTTCCCGCGGGCCATAATTTATGGATGCGACATCTTGGAAGGTATGGTGGATCTGCTGCGCGCGGACGCCGCCGAACGCCGCCTCGACAATCTCGTCGCCCTCCTGATGACTCCCAACGCCATCGGCCTCCCCGACGACAGCGCCGACTTCATCGTCATGGGCCAGCTCCATCACGAATTGGACGCACCCGAACCCCTGCTCGCCGAATGCAAACGCCTCCTAAAACCGGGCGGCATCGTCGCCATCATCGATTGGGCGGACGCCGACAACGGCAAAAGCCCTCCCGGCGGCCGCCGCGTCCCGGTGTCGCGGATGCGGGCGGAATTGGAAGATGCCAAGTTCAGCGCTATCGAGACACATGAAGTTTACGAGTATCACACTTTCATGACCGGGAAGGCCTAAGCTGCCTTTTCAGCCACGCGCCAACCTTATCATTTGACGTTCCGGCCCCCCATGAAAAATCCCAACCTCCTCATTTACTTTGCCATTGGCCATTTCGCCAACGATCTGGTGCCGATCGGGATGTACATCCTGATCCCGGCATTCGGGATTGGCATGGGCCTGTCGCCTGCCGAGATTGGGTTGCTATTCATGATCCATAGTCTCGGCGCCGCGATCGCCTTTTTTCCGGCGGGGTTGCTGGCCGATCATGTGGCCAATCGCGGCATCCTGCTGGCCGCGACGTTCTTCTGGGTCTGTTTCGGCTATCTGACGGCGTCCTTTGCCGACGGCTTCTGGGTCTTTGCCATTCTGATCGCCGTTGCCGCTATGGGCGATGCGGCCTGGCATCCCATTGCCACCGGCGTTCTGGCGCAGATGCATAAAACGAGACGCGCCTATGCCATCGGCATACACGCCGTTGGCGGGCACATCTCGGAGGTTGTCGCGCTGCCCGCCACGGGCTTGCTGCTGACCATATGGGACTGGCGCACGGCGATACAGGTCCTGGTCGTCCCGACATTGCTTACCGGATTTTTCTTTATCTTTCTCGCGCCGAAGGTACCACGCCACGTCACCTCCCGGCCGACGCGGGCAGATTTCGCCGATATCTGGCGGATCTGGACCACGCATTCGGGTTTGCGGGTTCTCGCGCTCATTATCTCTTACAATATGGGCCTGTTCGCGATCATCACCATGACGCCATTATATCTCAGGGCCAATCATGGTTTCGATTGGATGGCCACGGCCTTGGCGATGGCGGCGATGATGTTGCCCGGCGCGCTGTTGCAGCCTTGGATGGGCAAGATATCCGATAGGATTGGGCGGCGGCCCTTGATCGTCCTCGGCAACGCGGCTGCAGCCGGGGCGGCATTTGTCGCCTGGCTGCCGACCACATTCGTGCTCTCTGTTATCGCACTGGGGGTCGCGCTGACAGTCCTCGTGGCGATCCGGTCCGTGCTGCTGGCAACGGCGGTCGATCATGCCGGCGGGCGCGAGGGGACGAGTCTCGGCCTGGCGTTCGCCGCTATGGACGGTTTTGCCGCATCGGCCGCGGTGCTTGCCGGCTTGGCGGCAGAGAGCGGCATCGCAAATGCATTCCTGCTCGCCAGCGGTTTCTCATTGGTTGCGGTTATCCTCGCCGTCACCACACCGAAATCCGCAGGGGCGGCGCCAGAAGCGGCGGCCCGGCAACATGACACGCCTTAGACCGCGCCCCCTCACCCCCCGGTCTTCGTCACCGCGGCTGCGCGCTCCGGGCGGTTCAGGTAGTGCTCGATCAGGGCGCGGGCCTCGGGGCCGTCCCATTCGGCTGGGCCGGCGTAGGCGCCGACGATGGCGCCGCCCTGGTCGATCTGGAAAGTGACCGCCGGATAGCCCGGCCGCATCACCATCCGCTCCTTCGCCGAAGGGTTACCCCGCCAGGCCCGCCTTGCGCAGGCCATCGGTGAACTTCTCGGCGTCCGCGGGGTCCCGGAACGGCAGCCGGCCGATATGATCCACGGGGGAGTATCCAGGATTGATTTCCTTGAGCTCGCGCCAGATCCGGCGGGCCTCGTCCAGATGACTCAAATGGCCCAACGCCGATGCGAGGAAGGCGCGGGATAAATCCGTAGTCGGATTGATCGAGATACGATCCCTAAATAGCATCGCCGCGGTCTCGTAGTCGCCGGCCACGAAATGGGCAGTGCCGAGGAAATGCAGGTACTGCTGCTGGTAAGCTGGGTCGAGGCGCATCGCCCGTTCGATGTAGGGGATCGCCTTGGCCGGCTCGCCCGTATAGACGTACACGACGCCCCGGGCATTGAGCGCGAGCGCGAAGTTGGGGTTGAGCGACAAGGCCCTATCGGCCTCCCGGGCCCAGCGCTCGTGATCCTTCCCGAACATGGCGACCAAGGCCGCCACGTAGTGGCCGAAAGGATCCTTGTCGTCCCTTGCGATCGCCTCGCCGACGAAGCGCTCGGCCTGGTCGAGCGACGTCTCGGGGGTGTCGCTCCAGTGGTTCTGATGGTCCAGCATGTAGGCCATGCCCAGACCCGCGTAGGGGCCGGCATAATTCGGATCGAGCTCGATGGCGCGCCGGAAACAAGCCGTCGATCGGTCGAACATCTCGCGATCCTTCTTGGACCCGAAAATCAACCCGCGACCCTTGAGGAAAAAGTCATGGGCGTCCACGTTCTTGGTGCCGCCACCGACGATCAGGGATTTCTCGGCCGCGCTCAACTTGACCTCGAGCGCGGCGACGATCTGTTGCGTGACGTCGTCCTGGACCTCGAAAATATCGGTGAGATCGCGGTCGTAGCGCTCGGCCCAGAGATGTCCGCCGCTCGATCCATCGATCAACTGGGCGGTGATGCGAACCCGGTTGCCGGCCTTGCGAACGCTGCCTTCGAGCGCGAACCGGACGCCGAGCTCGCGGCATACCTCGGGAACGTTGAACGCCTTGCCCTTGTAGACGAAGGCCGAGTTGCGCGCGATGACGAACAATCCGGACACCTTCGACAGATCCGTGATGATGTCCTCGCTGATGCCATCGCTGAAATACTCCTGCTCCGGATCCCGGCTCATATTGTCGAAGGGGAGGACGACGATCGACGGCCGGTCCGGAAGCGGCCCGGGCTCCTTCGCCCCGGCCGCCTCGGGCGACGGCGCCGCGGCGTCGCGAACCCAGCGCCAGACGCGCAGCGGCCGGTCGATGTTCTTGACCTCCCGTTCCCCCAGGTCCTCGAAGCTGAGGTCGATGCGGTCGCGCACCTGCTCGTGGACGCTCCCGGAGATGCAGATGCCACCCGGCGCCGCCAGCCCCTCCAGACGCGCCGCGATGTTGACTCCGTCGCCGTGGATATCGTCACCATCAATGACCACGTCGCCCAGGTTGATGCCGACGCGAAACTCCATTCTCCTGTCTTCCGGAAGATCGGCGTTGCGTTCGGATACCGCCCGCTGCGTTGCCACGGCGGCGCGCACCGCGTCCACGACGCTCGCGAACTCCACCAGCATGCCATCGCCCATGAGCTTGATGACGCGCCCATGATGTTCCGCGATCTTGGGATCGATGAGCTCTGCGCGCAGCGCCTTGAGCGCCGCGAGCGTGCCTTCCTCGTCGGCGCGGATCAGGCGGGAGTAGCCGACCACGTCGGCGATCATAATGGCGGCGAGGCGGCGTTCCATCGGTTTCCCCCTGCCAAGGAGCTTAGCGGCGAATTCCGGTGGAATCTATACGCGTTGGCGGTACTCCCGGGCCGCCTCACCCCCCGGTCTTCACCACCGCCGACGCCTCCGCCAGGCCCAGGTAGTGCTCGATCAGGGCGCGGGCTTCGGGGCCGTCCCACTCGGCCGGGCCGGCGTAGGCGCCGGCGATGCCGCCGTTGCGGTCGATCACGAAACTGGCCGGCAGGCCGGCGACTCCGAAGGCTTGGAACAAGGCGCCCTTGGGGTCGTGGTAGAGCCCCAGGTGGGCGAGCCCCAGGCGTTCGGCGAAGGGCCGGATCGACTTGGCCCCGCCGCGGTCGATGGAGACCGCCACCACACGCAGGCCGCGGTCGCCGAGCGCCGCCTGCAGGCGGTCGAGCGACGGCATCTCGCGCACGCAAGGCGCGCACCAGGTGGCCCAGAAGTTGAGCAGCACCACCCGGCCTTTGAAATCCGCCAGCCGGACGCGGTTCCCGGTCAGGTCCGCGAACGCCTCCAGCGGTGTTGGCACGGGCGGGTCCAAAAGAGTAAAGTTCTGGCCGAACGCGCCCAGTAACGGCGGCGCCGGGTCCGCGGCGGCGGTCATTCGCGGTTGCGCGAAGGCCACGGCGAGGGCCAGCACGATAGCGACGCGGAATCGACCCATGAGCACCATACCTACCGAAACGCCAGAACCTACCGAAACGCCAGAGGATGCGGCACCGGACGCCGGCGGCGAGAACCGGGCCAACCTCATGTGGGGCGGCCGCTTCGCCGTCGGCCCGGCGGAGGCGATGGCGCGCATCAACCCCTCGATCGACTTCGACCGGCGGTTCTACGCCGAGGACATCGCCGCCTCCAAGGCGCACAGCGCCATGCTGGTGCGCCAGGACATCATCTCGGCGCAGGATGGCGCGGCCATCGCCCAGGGTCTAGACACAATCGCGCGAGAAATCGAGAGCGGCGTCTTCCAGTTCCAGACCGCGCTCGAAGACATCCACATGAACGTGGAGGCGCGGCTCAAGGAACTGATCGGCGAGGCGGCCGGGCGCCTGCACACGGGACGCTCGCGCAACGACCAGGTCGCGACCGATTTCCGGCTCTGGGTGCGCCAGGCGATCGATGGCCTCGATGGACAACTGCGCGGGATGCAGGCGGCGCTGATCGACCAGGCCGAGGCCCATGCCGCCACCGTCGTGCCCGGCTATACCCACCTGCAGGCCGCCCAGCCGGTCACCTTCGGCCACCACCTGCTGGCCTATGTCGAGATGCTCGGCCGCGACCGGGGGCGCCTCGCCGATACCCGCAGGCGGCTCAACGAAAGCCCGCTCGGGGCCGCAGCACTTGCCGGCACCTCGTTTCCCATCGATCGGGAAGCGACCGCCGCCACGCTCGGCTTCGACCGGCCGATGGCGAATTCCATCGACGCTGTCTCGGACCGGGATTTCGCGCTCGAGTTCCTGGCCGCCGGTGCGATCCTGGCGACCCACCTCTCGCGCCTGTCCGAGGAGTTGGTGCTCTGGTGCAGCCAGGGTTTCGGTTTCGTCGCGCTGTCCGACGCCTTCACCACCGGCAGCTCGATCATGCCCCAGAAGCGCAACCCGGACGCGGCCGAGTTGGTGCGCGGCAAGGCCGGCCGGGTGTTCGGTTCGCTGACTGCGCTGCTCACGGTGATGAAGGGACTGCCGCTGACCTTCTGCAAGGATATGCAGGAAGACAAGGAGCCGGTCTTCGACGCCTACGATACGCTGTCGCTGTGTCTCGCGGCGAGCACCGGCATGATCGCCGACATGCGTCCCGATCCGGCGGCCATGGAGGCGGCGACCCAGGCCGGATTCCTGACCGCGACCGATCTGGCAGACTGGCTGGTGCGCACTCTCGGCCTGCCGTTCCGCGAGGCCCATCACGCGACCGGCGCAATCGTGCGCCGCGCCGAGGACCGCGGCTGTTCCCTGGCGGAGTTGCCGCTCGCGGAGATGCAGGCGGTCGAGCCGCGCATCACCGAGGAAGTCCGGCAGGTGCTCTCGGTGGCAAATTCGGTCGCCAGCCGCACCAGCCTGGGCGGCACGGCACCGATCTTGGTGCGCGCGGCCGTGACCGCGGCGCGGGAGCGTTTCCTGTGATCCGCCCCGCCTCGCGAATCGCGCTTGCGCTTGCGCTCCTGATCGCTCCAGGCGCTTGCGGCAAGGAGGGCCGGCCCAGCGCGCCCGAGGGCGCGGAAAGCAGCTACACCTATCCGCAAACCTATCCGAAGCCGTCCTCCGTGGTGCCGTCAGAGGAAGAGGACGCCGTGAAATCCGGCGAGGCGCCGACCCATGCCGGCGGAATCAAAGTTTTTCCATCGGACACACGCAGCAAGACGACCTACGATTCGGGTCCTATCCAATGAATTCGGCTCCCATGAATGTGGCCGAGACACACTTTCACACCCGCAATGGCCGGCTGCACGCCGAGGACGTCGCTCTCGACGACTTGGCAGAGGCGGTCGGCACGCCGTTCTACTGCTACAGCAGCAGTGCATTGGAATCGGCCTACGGCGCCTTCGCGCACGCGCTCTCCGGCCTGCCGGCACTGATCTGTTACGCGCTCAAGGCCAATCCCAACATGGCAGTGGTCCGCAGCTTCGCGCGCCTGGGGGCCGGCGCCGACGTGGTCTCGGAGGGCGAATTGCGCCGGGCGCTGGCGGCCGGTGTGGCGCCCAGCAAGATCGTCTTCGCCGGGGTCGGCAAAACCGCCGGCGAGATGGCCTCCGGCCTGGAGGCCGGCATCCTGCAGTTCAACGTCGAAAGCCTGCCCGAGTTGGAACTCCTGTCCCTTGTCGCGCGCGACAAGGGGATGACGGCCCCGGTCGCCTTGCGCTTCAACCCGGACGTGGACGCGCGCACCCTCCCCGGCATCTCGACCGGCAAAGCCGAGAACAAATTCGGCATCGATCTGGTTCAGATGCACGCGATATTGGACCGGGCGGCGGCGCTGCCCGGCATTTCGATCGAGGGCCTGGCGATACACATCGGCTCGCAGTTGATCGAGGTCGAACCCTACCGCGCCGCCTTCGAGCGGGTCGCCGCGCTCTATCGCGAGCTCAAGGAAGCCGGCCTGGGGTTGCGGCGGCTCGACCTTGGCGGCGGGCTGGGCATCCGCTACCGCGACGAGACGCCGCCCGATCTCGCGATCTACGCCGAGGCGGCGCGCAAGGCGACCGCCGGCCTCGACGCTCAACTGGTGTTCGAGCCGGGCCGCTTCCTGGTCGGCAACGCCGGCGTCTTGGTCACCCGGGTGCTCTACGTCAAATCCGGGGTCGAACGCAGGTTCCTGGTGGTGGACGCCGCCATGAACGACTTGTTGCGCCCCAGCCTCTATGACGCCTGGCACGACATCGTGCCGGTGGCCGCGCCGAAGCCGGGCGCCGAAATCGCGCCGGTGGATGTGGTCGGGCCGATCTGCGAGACCACCGATACCTTCGCCCGCCAGCGCCCGATGCCGCCGGTCGGCGCCGGCGACCTCTTGGCGTTCCACTCCGCGGGCGCTTATGCTGCAACCATGGGCTCGACCTACAACTGCCGCCTGCCGGCGCCCGAGATCATGGTCCGTGGCGGCGACTACGCGGTGGTGCGGGCGCGCCCCAGCCACGACGATTCGATCGCCCAGGACCGCATACCGGACTGGCTCGACGACGCGGGCGCCGAGCTGTCCCGAGGCGCGGCATGACCCGGCCACCCGGGGCCGGGCGGATCGCGGGCCTGCTCGCGCTCGCCCGCGCGACGCTATTTTGGGAACGGCTGTGGCCCGCGCTTTGGCCGCTCACCGGCGTGACCGGCCTGTTCCTGGCGCTCGCCCTGGCCGACGTCTTGCCGCGGCTGCCCGGCTGGCTGCACGCCGCACTCCTGCTCGGCTTGGCCATCGCGGCCGGCTGGGGCGCAATCCGGACCCTGGCCCGCCTGCGCCTGCCGAGCCGAAACGAAGCGCGGAGGCGCTTGGAGCTGGACAGCGGCTTGGCGCACCGGCCGCTCTCGACCCGCGGCGATGTGCTCGCGGCCGGCGCCACCGATCGGGATTCGGCGGCGCTCTGGGAGGTCCACCAGCATCGGTTGAATGCACAGTTGCGCGCGCTGCGGGCGCGTCTGCCACGGGCCGGGTTGGCCACGGTCGATCCCTTCGCCCTGCGCGCCGCACTGATCCTGCTGCTCGCGATCGGGCTCGCGGCCGGCGGCCCGGACTGGCCGCAGCGATTGCAGCGCGCGGTCATGCCCGAGATCGGGGCCTTCGCCGCAACCCCGCCGGCCCAATTCGACATCTGGATCAATCCGCCCGCTTACACAGCGCTGCCGCCCCTGTTCCTGAAGCCCGCCACCGCTACCGCTACTGCCACCGCCACTGGGGATGCCGAAGCGGCGGAGCCGCTCCAAGTGCCACTCGGCAGCGAGGTCCTGGCCCAGTTGCAGGGCGGCAGCGGCCTGCCGGCTCTGGTTCTCGACGAGGCGCGCACCGCCTTCGAGCCGGTCACCGCGGGGACCTTCCGCGCGCAACTGGAGATTCGCGCGGGCACGCGCCTGGCGATCGTCCAGGGCGAAGCCGAACTGGCCGCGTGGGATATCGAGGTGCTGCCCGACCTGGCGCCGAGCGTGGAGTTCATCTCGCCGCCGGGGCGTACCGAGCGCGCGGCGCTGCGCCTCGAGTACCTGGCCGAGGACGACTACGGCCTGAACGCAATTTCGGTATCGATCCAACGCATCGACGACCCCAGCGTGCCGGCCATGGAGCTGGAACTCGCGTTGCCCGGCATCGCCTTACGCTCTGCAGAGGGCATGTCTTTCCACGACCTGACACCCCACCCCTGGGCCGGACTGGCGGTCGAGATTCGATTGCTGGCGCGGGACGCGCTCGGTCAAGAGGGCCGGAGCGACCCGGTGCGTACCGTGATTCCGGAACGCATCTTCAATCACCCGGTGGCGCGCGCGCTGGTCGAGCTGCGCAAACAGTTGACCCTCAATCCCGATAGGCGCCTGCCGGTCATTCGCACGCTCAGCGAGATCTACGACCGTCCCGACCATTACTTCCACGACATCGTCGTGGCGCTCGCCATTCGTTCGGCGGAACGCCGGTTGCTGCACGACCCCTCGCCCGAGGGCCTGGCCGGGGCGCAGCAGTTGATGTGGGACACCGCACTGCACTTGGAGGAGGGCGACCTGGCGCTCGCCGAGCGCGACCTGCGTGAGATTCAGAAGGAGCTGATGGACGCGCTGGCACGCAACGCAGAGGACGCCGAGATCGATCGCTTGATCGACGAGTTGCAGCAGGCGCTGGACCGGTTCCTCGAAGCGCTCGCCGAACAACTGCGCCAACAGCTTGCCGAGGGCGCCGAGATGGGCGAGTTGCCATCCAACGCCGAGATGCTGCAGAGTGACGACCTGCGACGTTTGATCGAACAGGCGCGGGAGCTGGCGCGGAGCGGCGCCCGCGACGCCGCGCGCGACCTGCTCTCGCAGCTTCAGAATTTACTGGAGAACCTGCGCGCCAATCCCCTCGCCCAGCAGATGGACCAGAACTCCCGCAACGCCTTCGAAATGATGCGGGACATGGAAACCATGATGCAGCGCCAGAGGGAACTGCTCGACCGCAGCTTCGAGCGCGCCCAGAACGGCGGCCAGGAATTCCAGGGGCGCGAGGGCGAGGGCGAGAGCCAAGACCGGCGCGACAACCTGGCGGACTCGCTCAGCCAAGAGGCGCTGCGCCGCCAACTGGGCGAGATGATGCGCCGCTTGGGCGAAGCCCTGGGCGATATCCCCCGGCCGCTCAGCCGCGCCGAACAGTCGATGCGCGATGCTCGCGATGCGCTGCAGTCAAACCGCTCCAGTGACGCGGTCGGTCCCCAGACCAGCGCCGTCGATCAGCTCATGCAGGGCATGCAGGCCATGGCGGAAAGCTTCATGGAGCAGATGGGCAACGCCGCGCAGCGCGGCATGGGCCAAGCCGGCCGCGGGTCGAGCCGCGGCCGCGATCCCTTCGGGCGCCAGACCAGTGACGGCCGGTCGGAAGCTATGGACGGAGTCGAAATCCCGGACCAGTCGGAAATCCGGCGCACCCGCCGCATTCTCGACGAGCTACGGCGCCGCCGCGGCGAGCGTCAGCGCCCGCCACTCGAACTCGACTACATCGACCGCCTGCTGCGTCGGTTCTGAACGGAAGACCTATCAGAAATCGGGGGTTCCGCCGGCCGATTCGGAGCGGCGGGTGGGCGGGCCTGCGGCCAGAACTTCCTCGGCCACCTTGCCGATTTGCTCCAGGCTGAATGGCTTGGTGATGACCCGGCAGACCAGGTGCTCCATATTGTGCGCCCGCTGGCGCTCGGCGGAATAGCCGGTCATCATCAGGATCGGCAAGTTGGGGCGGTCGCGCGCGACCTTGAGGGCCAGCGCGATGCCATCCAAACCGGGCATGACGATATCGGTGATCAGAATATCGAATTCGGCGCCCTCAAGGGCCTCGAGCGCCTCCAACCCATCGTCCACGGCCGTGACCGCGTGTCCGCGATGCGCGAGCGCGCGGGATACGAAACTCTGTACCGACTTGTCGTCTTCGGCCATAAGGATTCGCGCCATTTGAATTCCCAAGACTGCTACCGACCGCCCGCTTTGCCCGGCGGTTCCGGGCGCGCTAGCGGTTTCCGTTCATCTTGGGGTAATTCTAGTTAAGCAGTCGTTAATGGACATCGGTAGAGATGCCGCTGCGTCAAAATTATTTTAGTTCTCGGCCACAAAATCGATGAAAACATTGCCCCCGCGCGGCGTATTCTTGGCCACGGTCTCGAAATGGGTGCTGCCGCCGGGGGGCAGGCTGTCGCTGGCCGCCCGGAAGGTCCAGCGGTCCAGTTCGACGCCTTCCGCATCGGTCACCGAGGCATATAGCTGCGGGACCTGGCGGTCCCGGTCCGACAGGTTGACAACCAGGCCCTCGACCACCACGACCCGCCCGCCGTCGATCTGGCGAGTCACCGTTTTGAGGTCGCGCAACTCCAAACCGAGTTCGTAAACCTCGGGTTTCAGACCGACCAGGTCGTAGAGGCGGGTCATCTCCGGAACCATGGCAACCAGCGGTGCGCGGCCGTAGTAGAACCCGGAGACCAAGCCGATTACCACAACACCGTAAATGGCCCAACCCACCGCCAGCGACATCGATGATTGTTTGGGTTGCGGCCGCGTGGGTTTGGAAATGGCGCGTCGAGACAACCGCTCGCCGGCGGCGGCTTCCGCAACCCTTGGGGCGGGCCTCGGGGCGGCTGCCGCCGGCGGATCGGGTTCGACAGGCTCGGGCGCCGCGCCAGCATCGGGCTCGCTCGGCGCAAAGGGCTCGGCCGCCGCCTTCGCCGCGGACTGCTCGGCGGCGGGGTCCACAGGCGGCTCGGGCGCTGGCGCTGGCGCTTGCACGGGCACAGGCGACGGATTCTCAGCGAGCGCTTTCTGGTGCCAAGTATGGCGGCAATCGCCGCAACGCACCCGGCGCCCGGCCGGGCCCAACTGCGCAGACTCGACCCGGAAGGTCGCGCCGCAAGACGGGCATATAAGGTTCATGAGCGGACTGCTGTCCTGCCTGCATTTTTCAAGCAGTCATCTTATATGAGTCGGGTGAGTCCAAGGCAAGATGGGCGGGACGGCACGGCGCTTTACCCGATGCGGGTGCCTGTGTCATGCTTGGACTCGCCCACTGCCTAGTGGATAGAATCCAACATATGATACCCACTAGTGTGGTGGATCAGAAATACGCCCCATCTAGGATCGCTTTTCCGGTCCTCTGGGCAGGAAGCGTCGCGCGGGCGATGCCAATCGCATCGTCAAGCGGCGGTGACGCCCTCCAGAGGACCGGAAAAGCGACCCTCCGGGTGCGCTTGCAGGCCGCTCGGACGTCGTTGCGCAGGTCTTTGCGATGCGGACAGCATCACGGCGACCCACGCGCTCTAGCCGAGCAACCTGCAAGGGCGTCCTAGATGAGGCGTATTTCCGATCCACCACACTAGAGGAAGCCCAGGCCCTTGATTCGCTTCGAGGACGTTTCACTGCGCTATGGCGCGGGGCCCAAAATCCTGCACCAGGTCTCGTTTCATCTAGAG
>SMVB01020804.1_pt1 | contig 12017 bp, 7 predicted proteins | sample 2456461 | NCBI WGS metagenome assembly SMVB01 (sample SAMN11095934, study PRJNA526329) | marine sediment metagenome | biome: Marine sediment; feature: Surficial sediment; material: Deep marine sediment; isolation source: Hadal surficial sediment | place: Pacific Ocean | collected 2014-05 | depth 0-1...
ACACCTAAATTAAAAATTACTCTTATGGCGATCTTTCCATTTTTTTCTAACCCGCCTGCGGCCGGCAGGTCGATTGATGCTTAGGCATCAACTCATAGAAAGAAAATGAAAATCTCCTCCATAATAGTTCATTTTATAAAAGAAGGGCTGTTTTCTTAGAGACACTATTTATTGTATACCGTTATTTATTTCAGCCAGCTTTTCTTAATTCCTAAGGCTGAAAACCATACAAGAAAAACACCAAAAATAATTATGAATAAAGGCATAATTTCTGAGCCCGGACCATAGACTTCTCTAGTTATTGTAAAAAAAAGATTATGTGTCATTTGTGGGATTATAGCAATCAGCGAAACAATAAAAGCGGATTTCGCCCATTTTTTCTTCATAAGCAATCCAACTGAGCCAATTGTTCCTCCAAAAACGGCAATTGCAAATGCTATTTTTGTCCAAAGGGGATAATTGTTGTAAAGATCTCGTTCTGCTGCGGGTAATGTATTCAGAGCTTCATCTGAGATAAAGGTGTGTTGAAAAAATGAGCTGACTCCCATCAAATTCCATATTAAAAAAAATACTGCTACTGCCCAATACCACTTTTGGATAGTTGATTTTTGATTTTCCATTATTTTCTTAGTTAAAGATTAAATACGTGTTTACGGTTATCAAGCCAAACGTAAAATAAAAATCAAAAAATAATGATTAATTCTCAAGTGTAATTGATTATCTGATTTCAAGGAAAGAATACGGACTCTATAATGTCGCCGTTTTCAACTCCGAGTCTCATTTATGGATATGTCGTGGGCGGAGTCCTGATAACCATAATATTCACATGTTCAGAGGGCTTGCGATAAGGAATTCATATTTTCACCAGTATTCATTCAATTCATTTTATTAACAAATTGCAATGATGACCGTGATGATGATCACAAAAAAAAGCCCTGACTTGAAAAGTCAAGGCTAAAAGATTAATATTTCTTATTCTTCTTATTTAGTGCCTCTAAGAAAACACACCTAAATTAAAAATTACTCTTATGGCGATCTTTCCATTTTTTTCTAACCCGCCTGCGGCCGGCAGGTCGATTGATGCTTAGGCATCAACTCCTAGAAAGAAAATGAAAATCTCATCCATAATAGTTCATTTTATAATAAAAGGGCTGTTTTCTTAGAGGCACTACTTAGTACTTAATGTATCGGCTGCCGCTTTTACTTCTCCACCACTTTGCTCCACATCATAAGCTTCATTCAAACCTGCAAGGATTTGATCAGTTATATCCAATCCTTCGTTTGCATATAAAACGCCACTCCCTTTGGTATAGGTAAGCACGATCTGAAGGTTTTTATTTGATCCGTAAACATGTAAATAATCAGATACTTTATCATACAGATCAGCATTCATTTTCCCTTCTTCCTGCATTAATTGCTGCCCAAGCTGCTCTTGGTACATCATAAGATTTTGCTGCTTTTTTCTTAAGTCTTCTTCTACAGCTCTGGCCTGATTGATCGTCATATTTCCGGCTGTAGATTGGAAAGTAGCAAATTCCTTTTGTAGTCCTTCTGCTCTGTTTTGATATTCAATATTTAATTTCTCTCTCTTTTCTATTAATCGCTTTTCTAATTCCTTAAAGAAATTATAATTCTTCAACAACGAATCAGAATTGATATAAGCAATTGATAAATTACTCGGTTCAACAGTACTGCTTTCGGCTGACTCATGAGAATCAGAATCTGCACTAAAATGTAGCACGTACAATACAACAACTGCAATCAGTAAAACGACATTAAGTCCAATAGATATATTATTCTTCACAATTTTAAAATTTAATTAATCGGCCGCAAAGATAATGAAAGATTGTAAATATAAAATTGATATTCGGTGTGGAAATTATAAAACTACTTGATTTCGCCCTTTGGTTTATAAATATAAATGGTCTCCCTGGAATCTGTACTACTTGTGTGCCGAAAATAGTTTTCTTCATCATTATCATCTGATGCATCCTTTTTGCTTGTTTCCTGATCAAAATCAATCTTAGTTGTTCGAAAGAGAATGGACAATATTATACCAACCAGAACTCCCGTCAAATGCCCTTCCCAACTCACATCTAATTCCACCATCTCTGGGAAAATTCCATAAATTATCCCTCCATATAGCACAATTATAATTCCGGAAACGGTCATTAATTGTTTGCTTTTTCGTATGATCCCACTAAAAAACAAAAAGGAGGCCATGCCATACACAATTCCTGAAGCGCCAATATGATAAGCGCTTCGAGCCAGCATCCAAGTCCAAAATCCTGTAACCAAGTAAATCCAAATAAAAATTTCAATAGCAATTCTATGATAGAAATAGAATAATAAAATACCTAAAACAATAATTGGAAGTGTATTGGATATGAGATGGAATATATCCCCATGAATTAATGGACCGGTAATAATTCCAATTGCACCTTTAAAAGTTCTTGGCAACACACCCAAATTAGAGAAACTGGTGCCTGAAGCTAATTCGATAGCTTTGACAACCCAAAGGATTAACACAAAGGAAACTACTATGTACACAGCAGAGCGAAACTTGATGTGTTCAGTACGGTCATTGACCAATGGTGACATAATTACCTAAACGAAAATACGTATAAACTGATAATAGATTTTTCACAAAAACAACGAATCACTTTGAATCTAATAATTGAAAAGTAACAAATTAAACCTCATAAGTTGTTAAGCATAGACCAATTAATTATTTTTCGTGAAAATCACTAACTAGAGTATTTGAGTTTATAAAAAAACAATATTATGAGAAGAAATAAAATTTTGACTTTGTCACTAGCAGCTGCCTTACTGATCGCACTGCCCGCCTTTGCGCAAGAGGTGAACAAACTTTCGAAAAAAGAAAAAAAAGAAGGTTGGGAATTGTTGTTCAATGGTAAAGACTTCGAAGGTTGGAGGCAATGTAATGGCACTGCAATGCCTGATAATTGGGTTATTGAAGATGACGCGATGAAAGTATTTACCGGTAAAGGAAAAAAGGAGGGACAAGGAGCCAAAGGCGATATTCTTTTCCCAGGCAAGAAATTCAAAAATTTTGAGTTATCAATAGATTGGAAAGCGAGCAAAAAAGGTAATTCAGGAATATTCTATTATGTACAAGAAGTGCCTGGCAAACCAATATATTTTGCTTCTCCTGAAGTTCAGGTACTCGACAATGTGGATGCCTCGGACAATAAGGTCGATAGCCACCTGGCCGGATCACTCTATGATATGATTGCGGCTGATCCCAAAACAGTTAATCCTGCTGGCTCGTGGAATACCGTGGTCATAAAAGTAAAAGACGGTAATGCTACCCATACGATGAATGGCGTTGAAGTAGTTTCCTATACCTTATGGACGCCGGAATGGGATGCGCTGGTTCAAAATAGTAAATTCAAAAGCTTTCAAGGATTTACAGATGGTATTGCCAAAGATGGTTACATTGGTCTTCAGGATCATGGATATGCAATTTGGTTCCGTAATATCAAAATTCGTGAACTTTAGTAGATATTAAAAAAACAGATCTTTAGTTAAATTTAAGAAGAAAGGACATTTCAGAAATGGGGATGTTCTTTCTTTTTTGTAAACGGCACCTCAATTAATTTCTTTTGGAATACAAACGCAGGTATTTTTTTCAGATACAAAGCGCCAAAAACGCCAGCCTGCCGGCTAGGCAGGGAGTTTAGCATCGCTAAATGAGTATTTTGGGAACCTGCCTATGCCGGCAGGTAGGCGCAGTAGCTGGGAAAAAGCCCAAGTTGGGAAACGAAATGGAGTTATTAGAGGTGCCCTAAAATAAAAATCCAAGATCACGCAAGTAAATGTTCCAATCAGTTGACAATATGGAATAATGCAAGTTAGGAAATAAAAAAGCCCCGTTGAACGAGGCTTTAGACAATTTGTATTTTAAAATAAACTATTTGTACTCTTCCAAATAAGATACCACCTGGTTAAATACGTTTTCCGCAGTGTAACCAAATTTCTCATCCAGCACCTTATATGGCGCTGAATATCCAAAATGATCAAGGCCAACTACTTTTCCTTTTCCGCCAACTAATCCACGAAGTGTGACAGGCAAACCGGCTGTAAGTCCGAAAGCGGGCTTGTCACTTGGAATTACTTCCTCCTGGTAGGCCATATCCTGATTTCTAAATAATCCTTCTGACGGCGCTGAAACAATTTGAATTTTCAATCCTTTTTCTTGCTCAAGTTTTTCTGCGCCATCAAACAAAGTGGCTACTTCCGATCCATTTGCGACTAAAACTATATCTGGTTCTCCATCTGGAGATTTCACAATGTAAGCGCCTCTTGCTGATTTCAAAGCATCCTGATATCTGCTGGAACCATTCATTGCAGGTACATCGGCTATGTTTTGCCTGGACAGCAACAATGCTGTCGGGCTTTTTGTATTTTCCAATGCCAATTTCCAACTTGCGGTAGTTTCGATCCCATCAGCAGGTCTTAATACCACCATGCTATTTTTACCATCATGGTTTTTTAATTGTTCTAAAAGTCGAATTTGCGCTTCCTGCTCAACTGGTTGATGTGTTGGTCCATCTTCTCCTACTCTAAATGCGTCATGTGTCCATACATATTTTACCGGCAATTTCATAAGCGCTGCAAGTCTAACAGCAGGCTTCATGTAATCGGAAAACACAAAGAAGGTTGCACAAACCGGGATAACTCCACCATGCAATGCCATGCCATTTGCTATTGCTGCCATGGTCAATTCACTCACACCGGCTTGTAAGAATGCTCCCGAAAAATCGCCTTTTTTAAATTGGGTAGATTTCTTTAGAAAACCATCCGTTTTATCACTGTTTGAAAGATCAGCTGAGGCAACAATCATATTCTCCACATGTTCGGCAAAATAGCTCAACACAGTCGCTGATGCTGCACGTGTAGCTGAATTCTCCTTTTGAATAATTTCTTCATAATTGATACTTGGCGCCTTACTGCTTAGGAATTCATTCAACTTCACTGCCAATCCAGGATTGTCTTTTTCCCATTGAGCCTGCTCCGCTTTTTTATGAGCTGCTGCTGCTTGCTTTTTCTTTCGTATGTCAGCCCAGTAAGTCTCCACATCTTCAAAAATCACAAATGGATTTTCAGCATTTCCTCCAAGGTTTTCAATAGATTTAACAAATGAGGCTCCTGCATTTGTCAACGGCATTCCATGGGTTGAGCATTGTCTTTCAAAACTAGAACCATCATCAGTAACTGCACCTTTACCCATGATTGTTTTTCCGACAATAAGGAAAGGTTTGTCACTTTGTACATGTGCTTTGGTTAAAGCAGCTCTTATTTCCTCTGCATTGTTCCCGTCGATGGAAACTACTTCCCATCCCCATGATTTATATTTTGCTGCTGTATCTTCTGTAGTCACAGCGTCTGTATCAGTGGACAATTGGATATCATTGGAATCATAGAACATGATTAAATTACTGAGGCCCAAATAGCCTGCAATTCTTCCAGCTCCTTGTGATATTTCTTCCTGTACGCCACCATCAGAAATAAATGTATAGGTTTTATGTGCCATCCATTCACCAAAACGGTCAACTAAAAATCGCTCTGTAATGGCAGCGCCTACAGCACTGGTATGGCCCTGACCCAACGGACCAGATGTATTTTCAACGCCTTTTTCAATATCCAATTCTGGGTGTCCCGGAGTTGGACTACCCCACTGTCTGAAACCGGTCAGATCATCTACCGAATAAGTTCCCACCAAAGCAAGAATTGAGTATAACATTGGTGACATATGACCAGGATCCAGAAAAAACCTATCCCTATTTGCCCATGCCATATCCGAAGGGTCAAAATTTAAGAATTCAGAATAAAGGATATGTATATAATCCGCTCCTCCCATTGCACCACCGGGATGACCAGATTTTGCCTTTTCAACCATAGCTGCCGACAAAATTCTGATATTATCTGCTGCCTTATCTACGATGTTTTCATTCATATTAACTGCTTGTAATTGCATTTTAAAAAATTGCTGCAAATATACAATTCAAAAGTTAATATGTGGGGAATGCTTCATTTTTTATGATTATAAAAGTTGAGTGCTTTTTTGGAAGTAATTCGCAAAAAAGCACAACTTATAAACGTGATATTGCAATGATATTTCAACCACTACATAAAAATATAAGGATAATGAAGGCTGTCAGGTTGGTTACTATTTTTTTTCTTTTGATGAGCATCAAATGCTATTCGCAGGGGATTCAATGGGCGTCAGAAGTTGTTGATCACTCCAAACAATTAAGAAAAACTGATTATTCATATAGAGAAATTCTTGGGAAACCTGATGCAGAGCCATATGGACGAAAAAGTTTTAACGCGTTTTTAATTAATACTGATAGCACTAAACGAAGTATAACACTTGTATTCGAAAATCCTCAGCATGTAAGCCGGGTTATCATAGTCGAAAACTATTTTCCAGGGCAGATTCGCAAGGTATCTTTATATGATACAGAGGGTAAACTCCATGATATTTATGAGTCTCCAAGACAAATAATAAGTCAAAAATCCAATGTTTTGACAATTAAAATTGATAAAACGCCATATAAGGTTCAAAAAGTGGAGGTTCGTCTAATTGCCTTCATTAATATTGGTACGTCCCAAATTGATGCCGTGGGCATCTGTGAAGAAATGTGTAAATGGGAAATGATCTCAGACATTTCCAAACGTGGTCTTCCTTATTCATTCACTGGCAATTCAAAGATAAGAAAAGAGATATTAGGTGGAAATGTAAATACCGCCTACAATGAATCAAAACCTGTAATTTCCCCTGATGGAGAGCTGCTTTATTTTGTCAGAAAAAATGCGCCAAACAATGTCGGTAATATAAAGGATGACCAGGACATTTATTTTTCTGAATTAATCGATGGAACATGGTCAGATGCCCAAAATATTGGCTTCCCATTAAATGATAAGCTAGCAAATGGTGTTTGCTCAGTGGGTCCGGATGGAAACACTCTTATGGTAATCAATGCCTATTATGATGATGGTTCTGTAGAAAAAGGGTTTTCCATATCAAGAAAAACAGAAACCGGATGGAGTATTCCTAAAAAAAATGAAATTGAAGATTATTATAATATTAGTGAATATGAAGATTACTATCAATCCATCACCGGGGAAGTATTGATCTCTGCCGTAGAACGAGTCGATTCCAAAGGAGATCAGGACCTATATATCAGTTTTAAAACAGGTGAAAATTCGTGGTCTCCACCAGAAAACATGGGTGACGTAATTAATACCATTAAGGAAGATTTTTCACCGTTTCTAGCATCAGATAACAAGACGTTATATTTCTCATCAGCTGGGCATCCGGGATATGGAGAAAGTGACATCTTTTATAGCCTAAGATTAGATGATAGCTGGACAAATTGGAGTGTACCTGTAAATCTTGGAGAATCCGTTAACACAAGTGCCTGGGATGGGTATTATACCATTTCTGCCAAGGGTGACTATGCCTATTTTGTCTCCACTATCGAAAAAATTATCGATGCAAAATTAGCTCCAATAAATGAAAATATTTATAGAATATCCTATTCAAAAGAAGCACGGACTGATCCTGCAGCTTTGATAAATGGAAGTGTGATCAACCCTGTAACTACCAAACCGGTTTTACCTGAAATAATCAATAAAAGTGCTCCTCTCAAAGCGAAGGAGGGTAAGGTAAATTCTGATCCAAATACCGGGGACAATAAAATCGTATCCGGGACTAATGAAGATATCACGATGCGTGATGAATTTACAGAAACTTCAAAGAATCTCGATTTGGCGTCACTTATGGTTGACCAAACAATCCACTTGAAAAAAATACTATTTGTGTTAAATGAAGACGAATTGCTTCCGGAATCACTTCCTGAATTAGAGCGATTACTTTTCCTACTCAATGAGAAACCTTCACTTGAAATCGAGTTGCATGGACATACAGATAGTCAAGGCTCTTCGGCGGCAAATCTGAAACTTTCTGAATTGAGGGCTCTTGCAATAGTGAATTATCTGAGTCAAAATGGTATTGATAAAAATCGCCTGGGATTTACAGGTTATGGAGATACCAGGCCTGTCACCGATAGTGACAGCCTTGAATCAAGGAAAAAAAATCAAAGAGTTGAGATTAAAATTATTAATATATAACCAAAAGTAAGGAGATTATATAATTGATATTTTACAGAAAGTAGCCACAAGAAATTTACTTAAATGTAGTACCTCCTTATCTCACTAGTCAAATTTAAATTACTCAGTATAAAAATTAGGGAAAATGAAAACAACTTGGGTAGTTATTGTATTTTTTCTGTTAATGAGCATCAAATGTTTTCCGTTGAAAATCCAATGGGCTCATGAAGTTGTTTTTCAATATAATCAATTTTCTGAATCAGAATATTCAGCAAATACAGTTCTAGGAAAACCTGATGCGGAACCATTTGGTCAAATAAGCAAAAATGCCTTTAGACTTAATGCCGAATGTGGATATGGAACCATGACTCTTGGATTTGAAAATCCTCAACAGGTGAGCCAGGTCGTCATAGTTGAAAACTATTTACCTGGTCAGGTCGGCAAGGTAATCTTATACGATACAGACGGAAATACCTATATAATTTATGAAGCAACAGGAAAAAAGTTGAACCAGCGCTTCAATGTGTTGTCAATAAATATTAATAAAACTCCATATAAGGTTGAAAAAGTTGCTGTTCATTTAAATACCTACGTCAATAAAGGATGGTCACAAATTGATGCCGTTGGAATAAGTGAAGAAATTTTTGAAGGTGAGGTGATTCCAGGCAGCGCAGCTTCTGAACCGGAGGAAATCGTTTTTCTTGCAACAAAAGAGCGCTTAAGTAATAATGTAAATACCAAATACCTCGAATCAAAACCTGTAATTACACCAGATGGGAGAATACTGTATTTTGCCCGTAAAAATACGCCGGATAATATAGGCGGAAAAAAAGACGACCAGGACATATACGTATCTGACCTCAGAGGAAATGAATGGTCTTACGCGATCAATATTGGCTATCCACTAAATGATAAAATGGCAAACGGGATTTGCTCTGTGAGTCCTGATGGAAACAGCATCATGGTGATCAATGCTTATCATGAAGATGGCAATGTAGAGGATGGAGTTTCTGTTTGTAGAAAAACGAGGTACGGTTGGAGTGCTCCAAAAAAACAAGATATAGAAGATTACGAAAATTTAAGCGAATACCAGGATTATTTTCAGTCGAATTCAGGAAAGGTGCTTATCTCTGCAGTTCAACGAAATGACTCGAAAGGCGATCAGGACTTGTATGTTAGTTTTAAGACCGGTGCAAATTCATGGTCCAAACCAAAAAACATGGGTGCTGCGATTAATACCACAAAAGTTGAATTTGCGCCCTTCCTGGCATCAGATAATAAAACACTGTATTTCGCCTCAAACGGGCGTCGTGGGTATGGCGAAAGTGATATTTTTTATAGCAGAAGATTGGATGATACATGGTTAAATTGGAGTACTCCTACAAATATGGGAAGGTCCATTAATTCGGCAAGTTGGGATGGATATTATACCATTTCAGCCAAAGGCGATTATGCCTATTTTATTTCTACAGCAGGAGCCTTGAACAAGGCAGATTTCAATTCCAAAGATGAAGACATTTACCGAATATCACTATCCAAAGAAGCCAGACCTGATCCAGTGGTTCTGATTACCGGAAAAGTTATCAATTCAAAAACGAAACAACCAATCGAAGCAGATATTTTCTATGAAAGTTTACCTTATAAAAGTGAAAATGGTCTGGCAAATTCAAATCCAATAAACGGAAATTATAAAATTGTACTACCGGCGGGTAAGAAATATGGATTCAGAGCTGAAGCAAAAGGCTACATTTCCATCAGTCAAAATGAAGATTTTACGATGGTAAACGAATATATGGAGATCACACGGAATCTTGTTCTCACTCCATTAAAAATTGGCGAGACGGTTCAGTTAAGTAATATTTTCTTTGTGCAAAGCAAGGCCGAAATGCAGCCGGAATCTCAACCGGAACTCGAGCGTTTACTCCAATTAATGAATGAAAACCCAAAACTTGAAATCGAGTTGAGCGGACATACAGATAATCGTGGTTCCTCATCTGCTAATTTAAAGCTATCTAAATCAAGAGCTCTTGCTGTCATGACCTATTTGATTGAAAACAATATTGACAAAAAACGGCTGGATTTTAGAGGTTATGGAGGAAGCAGACCTATAGGCAGCAATGCCAGTATTGAATCAAGAAAAAAGAATAGAAGGGTCGAGATTAAGATTATTAAATTTTGACAATAAGATGTGGAGGTCGGTACGCAAAAGAAGGTGAACGGAAAGTGAGAAGTGTCAAAGATGAAGACGATTTCATTATCATTACACAATGATCTTGCTATTAAAATTTAGATTTTTCAATAATCTAAAATTGCTGTAATTTCATCGCTTAATAATGGTAATCAACTGTCCCTTTCTCATTCTGCATGATCATACAACCTATTGTTAATATCGCCGAAATCTGCGCTCGACATGGAATTGAAAAAGCAGTAATCTGCCCGGGATCAAGGAGTGCATTACTGACACTTGCTTTCGCCAGGCACCCAAAAATCGAAACATTTGTTATCCCTGATGAACGATCTGCTGGATTTATCGCCCTGGGATTATCGCAATCAAGCCACATACCTATAGCAATAATTTGCACTTCAGGCACTGCTGCAGCAAATCTTTACCCGGCAATTATCGAGTCATATTATCAACAAGTTCCGCTTGTAATCTTCACGGCAGACCGCCCGCCAGAATGGATTGATCAGCAAGACGGTCAAACCATCCGACAGCAAAATATATACAATAACCACATCTGCGCTTCCTTTCAATTTCCTGTTTCCTTCGATCATGTTGATGCAGTTTGGCACTCAGAAAAAATGATTTCTGAAGCTATTATTATTTCAACAGGAAAAACTAAAGGTCCTGTTCATGTAAATGTACCAGTGAGGGAACCCTTTTACCCATCACCTGATGAAATATTCCATTACTCAAAATCCATAAAAATTATTGCTCAACAACAATCGGGAATGCATCTAAAAGCAGCACAGGAGGAGACGCTACTAGAACATCTCCATAACCATGAAAAAATCATGGTGTTAGCGGGGCAATCTGAAATGAGTGAAGAAATCCTGGATCTGTTGAGGAAAATACAACAGAACCTGAAATGGGTAATTATCGGAGATATTATCTCTAATATCCATCAAGTGGAACATGCAATAACGCATCATGACATTATCCTAAGCAAACAAATTGACTCCTCTGAATTGGTACCGGATTTATTGATCTCTTTCGGCAAGAGTATCTTGTCGAAAAACTTAAAGACTTTTTTTCGCGAGAACAATCCATATTCCCACTGGCATGTAGGAGATAACAATGAAGTAATTGACTCCTTCAAATCCCTGACAAAAAAAATATTTCTAGATGAGCAGCTATTTTTAAAAATAGTTGCTAAAAGTCCAATAAAGTTGAACAATACTCAAAACAAATTTTTCAATAATTGGAAAGAAAAAGACTTGATATCCGGAAATTTCTTAAATCAATATCTATCGAAAGATACTTTCAGCGAATTTCATGCTGTTTATAATGTCATTAAAAATCTGCCGAAAAATACCGTACTTCATTTGGCAAACAGTATGCCTGTGAGATATGCCAACTATATCGGAATCGAAAACGATGCAAATATCCAGGTTTGCGCAAACCGCGGTACCAGTGGAATTGACGGCTGCATCAGCACAGCTGTTGGTCACGCTTTAAACTCAAAAGCCATTCACACGATTATCAGCGGGGACATGGCGTTTTTCTATGACAGAAATGCATTGTGGCACAATCATCTTCCATCAAATCTTCGGATAGTTATTCTTAACAATCATGGTGGCGGAATATTCAGATTGATCAATGGCCCCAAGCATCTGGATGAATTGGAAGAATTCTTTGAAACGAATCAAAAATTAAA
>SMVB01143206.1_pt1 | contig 12016 bp, 10 predicted proteins | sample 2456461 | NCBI WGS metagenome assembly SMVB01 (sample SAMN11095934, study PRJNA526329) | marine sediment metagenome | biome: Marine sediment; feature: Surficial sediment; material: Deep marine sediment; isolation source: Hadal surficial sediment | place: Pacific Ocean | collected 2014-05 | depth...
GCGAGAAGCGCCGAGGCGAACTCTATTGATCATGCCGTCCGCGAAACTGATCGTTCCGAGAGACTCGAGAGGTTGGAGAACGGTATCGATGGGGTACGCCAAGGTCAAGATTATCCAGGCCCGGGCCAACTTTCCAGTGCAACTCGTACCGGCACCCGGTTGCACGCAGTGCCCATCCCGACTCTTGGCTTGTCGCCTATCGCAGCCGTCGCAAAGGTCGAACCAGTAGTTCCAGAGATTGCCGAAGTCTACAGCCCGCGGAGGCGATCCTCGATGACGTCGAAGAAAGGGTTGTAGCGCAAGCGCATGAGCTGCGCCACCGAGACGCGCAGGAGGCCGCGTTCGCCCCGCGGCTGCATGGACCCAATGCTCAGTGGTCCCATGCCCATGTTCTTCCCGTCGCCCGCCCCGTAGATCGGGTCGTTGGGGGGGATGGGGATCGCGACATGCGAGAGCGAGTAGACGCCGGGCGGCCAGGACATCGCGGTGTTGTTGAGAATCGGTTCCGATGAGCCCGGCTCGTAGGTCACGAGCTCGACGGTGGGGGTTTCGTCGACGTTCGCGACCAGCGTAAGCTGGTAGACACGGTCTTCGTCCCGTTCGAGCCGCTCCAGGACGTCCCTGCCCTCGTCCCTCACGTACTGGCGGAGCTTCGCCTTGCGGTTGGTGTCGAACAGGACCAGCTCGCTTCCCGGGGTCAGCCGCGAGCAGAGCTCGTCGACGACGGCCGACGTGAGCACCGTCGCGTCGATCAGGGACTGGAAGGCGAGCATCGGCGGGAGCTCGGATCTGCGCCCCCCCGCCTCGAAGGACCGCAGGTGGTCCTGGACCGTCAGGGAGAGGTCGCGCATCTGCTCCCCACCGTTCTTCGGGAAGGAGTTGTACTTGAATGGGTCGTACTCAGGCTCGATCCCACTCCAGCGGAACTTTTCGAACAGCGGGATCCAGCTCACGAAGCGGTGCATGCTCGCCATTCTCGCGAGGGCGGTGATCCCGATCGCCGGCGAAAAGAGGATCAGCCTGTCCGCGCGCGGCAACCCATCCTCGATCGCGTCGACCGCGTAGTCGATGACCAGCGCACCGCCGCAGGAATAGCCGACGATCACGAACTCGCCGCCTCCCTTGCGCTCGCTGACGTGCTTCGCGGCGAGCCGTACCGCCGCCCGCCAGTCCCTCCAGGAGACCTCGGCCAGCGAGCCAGGAGTGGTCCCGTGTCCGGGTAGGCGCAGACCGAGAACGTAGAAGCCGCGCTCGTGCAGGATCTCACCGACACGCCGCAGGCTGTAAGGCGAATCGGTCAGGCCGTGGACGAGCAGGGCGGCGCCGCGGGGTGTCTCGGCCGGTTCGAGCTCGAAGGTGCGGTTCCAGTTGCGCTCGAATCCGCGCGGGTCCGAGACGCCGCCTGGATTGTAACGGCTGTAGGAGAGCTCCTCCGAGGGCTCGACCGCGCTGTAGACCTCGCGGTCCATCTGATCGAAGACGCCCGCCTCACGGGCGAGATAGTCGTCGAACGTGGTACCGGCGACCACTTCCCCGGCCCGGAAATCGTCGAGCGAGACCGAATGCCAGAGCTCGAGATCGGGCATCCGGAGCGAGTCGAAGGCGCGCACCATGTAAATGGTGATGAAGATGCCGACAGCCCATTCCACGGCCTTGCGAGTGAAACGCGCGAGGCGCCGTGCGAGGCTCGCCTTCGGGGCGGGTGCAGCGCTCTCTTGGTGCAAGTTGACCTCGGGGCCGGACCACGGCCGAGCGAACTCCGTCGAGAGAATCCACGCAGACTTCGAGTGTGATCGACTCGCCTCGAAGCGTGAGCCCTAGCGGTGTTCAGGGTTCGGGAAGTTGAATCGGCAGCCTGCGTCCCACTCGGCGCGCTGGTTACCGTGCGCAGGCATGCCGCCGGCGTCCTTGAGCAGGCGGGCCAGGTGCATGAGGTTCCAGGTCATGAATGTCGTGTTGCGATTCGTGAAGTCGTTCTCGGGTCCCCCACTGCCCTCGTCGAGGTATGAAGGTCCAGGGCCGACACCGCCGAGCCATCCAGCATCTGCTTGCGGCGGCACGGCGTATCCGAGGTGGGTCAGCGAGTACAAGATGTTCATGGCGCAGTGCTTCGCACCGTCCTCGTTGCCCGTGATGATGCAGCCGCCCACCCTCCCGTAGTAAATCCACTGTCCCTTGTCGTTGAGCTGTGACGAGTTGCTGTAGAGCCGCTCGATGGTATGTGTGCACACGGATGATTTCTCGCCGAGCCAGATCGGGGACGTGAGCACGAGGATGTCCGCGGCCAACACCTTCTTGAACAATGCCGGCCAGTCATCGTGATCCGCGCCGTGCTCTGTCATGTCGGGCCAGACACCGATGGCGATGTCGAGGTCGATCGGCCGGATGCACTCGACCGAGACGCCGTTCTTTTCCATGATGGCCTTGGAGATGTCGATCAACCCCTGAGTGTGGGACATCTCGGGAGACTTCTTGAGCGTGCAGTTGAGAAACAGCGTCTTCAAGTCGGAGAAATCCCACTTGCTCTCGTTACACATCCGCTCCTGTTTCTCGCTCAGTACCATCTTGAGTCTCCCGGGAAGAGGTCTTGAATCCACGAGCACGCGTGGAGCCGGTATTCTACTGGGGACCAAGCCTGCCTGTCCACCTCATCCCTCGTCCTCGGGTTCGAGGTGGGCTCGAAGAGGATCGGGTCCCCGATCGTGACCCCGACGATTATCCACTCGCGCAGCGCGTGAGCGATTCGCAGGACCTGCTACTCGAGATGCCGCAACAGGAATTGGCCCAACTCCCCGAAGACCTGGTCCATTTCGGGCGAATCCGCGACAAACGCGTATTCCGCATGAGAAAGGTCTTCGTAGACGTTGAGGCCGGCGACAACGCCTGCCATGCGCAGCTTCCTATGCACGCGGACTCTTTCTTCGCCGGTTCTTCATGACGTGCTCCTGTAGGTTGGGTCCAGGGGGGGGCACTCTGTAGAATGTTGGTTCTTAGTCGAGCCTGTGACTTGTCGGCAAGGCTGGTGTAGGCGGAGGCGAGCACGCCGACGACCGCGCCGCCCTTGCTTCTGCGCTCGCTCGGAAGCCAGTGGCGCGGAATGACTTCTGATGCCATTATGCTCGCCACAATAACGAGACCGAGATGGGGCGGCGCGGGCCGACGGATGCCGACAGGACTCCGGAACACCGAAGCCAATGCTCGGGGTGGGATGCGCGCTGCCGCCCTTGCTTTCATAACCCGCCGCCAGGCACGAGAACGCCGCCATACCTCCCACCGAGTCCACGCAGCCCTCCATCGAGTGTGCGAAGAACGGACCGTTCATGGTCCGGAACCTCGAGACGTTCACCAACTCGCACGGCGACACGATCCCGACCCGCAGCACTATCGCCCTGTGCCGCTGCGGTGCCTCCAAGAACAAGCCCTTTTGTGACGGGAGCCACGACCACGCCGGGTTCAGCGGCGACAAGCGCGATGGCCGGGTCGAGGACCGGCTGGACCTCTACGGGGGCGACGGAATCACGATTCGCGACAACCGCGGCATCTGCGCCCACGCAGGCTTCTGCGGCGAGGATTGTCCCGCCGTCTGGCGGTCGGGGGTCGAGCCGTGGATCGATCCGCATGGCGCCGATGTGGAGTCAATCAAGCGAGCGATCGAGAGGTGTCCCTCCGGCGCCCTCAGCTACCAGATCGATGGAGAGGTCTGCCCGCAACCCGACCGGCCCCCCGCGATCCGGGTCGCGAAGGACGGACCCTACCATGTAGAGGGCGGAGTCGAGCTCCTGGACGAGTCGCGCGCGGAGGGCGTGTCGCTCGAGCACTGCACGCTGTGCCGCTGCGGTGGCTCGAAGAACAAGCCGTTCTGCGACGGAACGCACTGGTACATCGACTTCAAGGACGACGAATCCAGGACTCGCGGCGACGCCACTTCGACGGACGAGCGCGAGCTGACCTGGTACCACGTGGCCGCGCTCGACGCGCTCGCCGACGGTCGCGTCACTACGGTGATGGCGGGTACGCATGCCGTCGCCCTGGCTCGCGTCGGCGGCGAGTACGGCGCCCTCTGCAATCGCTGTCCGCACCAGGGCGGGCCACTCGGGGAGGGAACGCTCGAGAACGGCGTGCTGCGTTGCTCGTGGCACGGATGGGATTTCGATCCGCTGACCGGGCACGCTCTGGGCGCGCACGCTGACCGGGTGGCGACGTACCCCGTGGACGTCCGCGAGGACGGGGTGTACGTCGGCATCGAAGAGGCTGTCAAGCACGTCCGGACGGTGAGCGACGTCATGGTCGAGACCATGGTGAACTGGGGTGTCGACACCGTCTTCGGGATCGTCGGACACTCGAACCTGGGGCTCGCCGACGCCTTGCGCCTGCAGGAGAAGGCGGGGAGGCTCCGCTTCTTCGGAGTCCGTCACGAAGGCGCCGCATCGTTTGCTGCGTCGGGCTACGCCAAGTTGACTGGCCGGCCGGCGGTCTGCCTCGGGATCGCGGGTCCGGGCTCGACGAACCTGCTGACGGGCCTGTGGGACGCCAAGGTCGACCGGGCACCGATCCTGGCCCTATCGGGTCAGGTGCAGACCCAGGTCTTCGGTCCCGGCGCCTTCCAGGACATCGACCTCAAGTCCGCCTTCCAGGCCGTGGCGCGGTTCAGTCAGACCGTGTTGCACAAGAGTCGCCACGCAGAGCTCATGACCCTGGCACTGAAGAGCGCGACGACGGAGCGAGACGTGGCGCACCTCATTTTCCCTGACGAGGTCCAGACGATACGGGCCGAGGACGGAACCTTGGCACAGACGCCCGAAGGTCGGGTCGCCAACACGAGGATTTCGCCGCCGGCGGAAGCGCTCGCGCGCGCCATCGAGTGCATCGGCAAGGCCCGTCGCCCGATCGTCGTCGTCGGCTACGGCGCGGTCGACGGCATGGAGGACGTCGTTGCCCTGGCGGAAGCCCTCAACGCGCCCGTCCTCACGACCTTCAAGGGCAAGGCGCAGATCCCGGACGATCACCCGCTGGCGGCCGGCGTCCTGGGTCGCAGTGGGACTCCGATCGCGAGCTGGTTCATGAACGAGGCCGACCTGATCGTCGTCTTCGGCGCGTCGTTCTCCGTTCACACCGGCATCGATCGGCAGAAGGACATCGTGCAGGTGGACTTCGACCAGATGGCGCTGGGGAGATTCCATCCGGTCGAGGTCCCGGTGTGGGGCGACGTCGCTCTCACCGCCCGCGCGATTCGCGCAAGCCTGCCCGCTCGCCTGGACACGGTGGACCAGCGGCCCGAGCTCGTCCAACGCTGGGGGCTGTGGCGCGAGGAGAAGCGCCGCCGGGCGGAAGACGACCGCGGCCAGGGCCTCAGCTCGGCCGCGATCTTCGCCGCATTGACGCGTCAGGCCCCCGAAGACGCGGTGATCGCGGTCGACGTCGGCAACAACACCTACTCCTTCGGTCGCTACTTCGAGGCCAAGCGCCAGCGAATCCTCATGTCCGGCTACCTCGGCTCCATCGGCTTCTCATTCCCGGCCGCGATGGGGGCTTGAGCGGCCAACACCGGCCGTCCGGTCCTCTCGGTGAGCGGCGACGGCGGATTCGGGCAGTACATGGCCGAGTTCCTCACGGCGGTCAAGTACGACATGAACATCACGCACCTGCTCCTGAACAACGAGCAGCTCGGCAAGATCTCGAAGGAGCAGCGGGCGGGCGACTGGGAGGTGTGGCAGACGTCGCTCCACAATCCCAACTTCGCGGAGTACGCGAAGTTGTGCGGTGGGCACGGCGCGCGTGTGACCCAACCGGGCGAGCTCGACGACGCGCTCGCCACAGCCATCGCGCACCCGGGGCCGGCGCTCGTCGAAGTCGTCTCTGATCCCAGCCTGATCTGAGGCAGCGGTGGAGCCCTCCTCGGTCGCGGTCATCGCCCTTGCGGTCTGTCTCTTCGCCGCTATCTCCAAGAAGGCCGAGCGCAGCCCACTCACGCCGCCGATGTTCTTCGTGGCCATCGGCTTCTGTCTGGGTGGGGAGGGGCTCGGGTGGATCCAACTCGACCTCGACGGTGAGGGAATCCGCTTCCTGGCCGAGATGACTCTCGCCCTCGTCCTCTTCAACGACGCCGCGCGGATCAATCTCACGTGCCTGCGGCATGAGAAGAGCCTCCCGGCCCGCCTGCTGGGCATCGCGAAGCCCCTCACCATCGCGGCAGGGGCGGCGGCGGCGATGGCGGTGCTGCCGGGTCTCGGGTGGACCGAAGCCCTGCTGCTGGCGGCGATTCTCGCACCGACCGATGCCTCGCTCGCGCCGGCCGTCGTGACCACCCGGCGCGTTCCGGTGCGGATTCGCCAGAGCCTCAACGTGGAGAGCGGTCTCAACGACGGCATCGCCCTTCCGTTCGTGCTCGTCTTCGTCTCCATGGCCGGTGCCCACGGAGAGGCGGGTGACGCGAGTGACTGGCTCCGGCTCGCCGCGCTCGCCGTTACGCTCGGTCCCCTGGTAGGCGTAGCCATCGGATTCGTCGGCGGGCGCGTCGTCTCGTGGGGAACCCAGTCCGGCTGGATCGGCGAGGCTTTTCAGAGGATCGCGGGACTCGGCCTGGCAATGCTCGCTTTCGGGGCTGCAGAGCTTGTGGGCGGGAACGGATTCATCGCTGCGTTCGTGGCAGGGCTCACCCTGGGAAACACCGCGCGGGGCGTCTGCAAATGCCTGTACGAGTTCGGCGAGGCCGAGGGCCAGCTGCTGAACCTGCTCGTCTTCCTCGTGTTTGGCGCGGCGATGCTGCCGGAGGCCCTCAGCCACCTCACGGGCGACGTCGTCCTCTACGTCCTGCTCTCCCTCACAGTCGTGCGCATGGTTCCGGTCGGACTTTCATTGCTCGGAACAGGCCTCCGGCCCGCCAGCGTCGCCTTCCTCGGGTGGTTCGGGCCTCGCGGCTTGGGCTCGATCCTGTTCACGCTCCTGGTCATCGAGGAGGGTAGTCTCGAGTCCGGTCCATTCCTGGCAGCCGTCGCCGTGCTGACGATCCTCGGGAGCATCCTCCTCCACGGCCTCACCGCCTATCCAATGGCCCGCCGCTACGGCGAGTACGCCGTGACACTCGCGGATGCGAGCGCCGAGCACGGGGACGCCCCGGAGCTCCCGGTCCGCATCTCGCATTCAGCCCACGCCACGGAGAGCGCGTCGTGATCGTTTGTATCCGGCCACGGCCCAACCCTACCCTGCCCGTGACCGTGAACCGTGTCGCGACCACGGCGCTCGTCCACATCCCATGATCGAGGCCATCCAACCCTTCCTGGCTCCGGCCGTCATGTTCTCGGCCGGAGGACTCTTGTGCCTCGCGCAGTTCGCGCGTTTCAGCGCGATCCTTGCGCTGGTGCGCACCTTCAATCGGGAGCGCCTCTCTGCTCTCCAGGAGGCGGACGGGGCAGAGCCGAAGCGACGCGACCTGCTGCTCCAGCGTGCCCAGGGCCTGGAGCAACAGGCGGGAACGGAGCTGGCCCACGCGGTCACTGTGAAGAATGCGCTCCGCTTGCTCGTCGGAGGCATCTTGCTGATGGTACTCTGCTCGCTGGCGATCGGCGCATCGCTCGTCTTCGCCCCGCTCGGCGTCGCGGCGCTCGTGCTCTTCGTGCTGGGCCTGGCGTCGACCTTCGGGGGGTTGTGCCTGGTGCTCGCTGAGCTGGGCGTGAGCCTCGACCAGATTGAATTCGAGCACGAGAATCTCAACCGCCTGCGCCGGGGAGGAGGGCTGCTGCCCCCCGATCTCCGAAGCTAGCAGGCCCGAACACTCCAATAGATCGTTCTCCTGGAGTGTCTGTCTCGACCCCCTACCATCCCCCCATGCAAGTCAACTGCTTCGCGGCACCGGGCGACGCCCTCGAGGAGCTCGAGCGGGCCTGGCGCATCAGCGACGAGCTCTTCCGGCTCGTGAACGGGGCGTGGTCGGCGAAGCCCATCCCCCTCCGGCATCCGTTCGTTTTCTACTTGGGGCATCTCCCCGCCTTCGCCTGGAACCAGATCGGTCGGGGCGTCCTCGGCGCGCCTCCGATCGACGCGACCTTCGAGGATCTCTTCGAGCGCGGGATCGACCCGTCGCCCAAGGAGATCGGGAGCGAGGACGGCCGGAACCCTTGGCCGAACATCGACGCTGTGCTCGAGTACAAACGCCTCGTCCGCGACGAGGTGCGGCGGGTCTACGCGGAGGTCGACGCCTGCGAGCGCGAGCCGCTCTGCCAGCACAACCGGGTCGTCCAGCTCGTGCTCGAGCACGAGCTGATGCACCACGAGACGCTGTCGTACATGATCAAAGAGCTGGACCACGCGAGAAAGCGCCGGCCAGACTCCATCCCTCCCCCCGTTCGCTCCGCGCACGTCCCGGAGGAAGAGATGGTCGCGATCTCCGGTGGATCGGCGACCCTCGGCGCCGACTTCGAAGAGGTGCAGTTCGGCTGGGACAACGAATTCCCCTCGTGCGAACGGCGGGTGGAGAACTTCTACCTCGGGCGCCTCCCGGTGACGATCGGCGAGTACTTCCGCTTCGTCAAGGCCGGCGGCTACGACGACCCGGCCCTCTGGTCAGTCGAGGGTTTGAGCTGGATCCGACGTGCCAACCGCCGCCACCCACAGGGCTGGTTCCGGCGCGACCGGACCTGGATGGTCCGAACATTCTTCGAGGACGTGCCTCTCGAGGAGGTCCTCGGCTGGCCGGTTCTCGTGACCCAGATCGAAGCCGAGAGCTACGCGCGCTGGGTAGACGCGAGGCTCCCGACGGAAGCCGAGCTTCATCGCGCAGCCTACGGGACGCCCGCCGGCCCCCAGCGGCCGTTCCCGTGGGGCGATGACGAGCCGCGGCCCGAGCACGGCAACTTCGGTCTTCGCTGCCTCGACCCCATCCCAGTAGGCCTCGCTCCCGCGGGCGCGAGCGCTTTCGGGATCGAGGAACTGGTGGGCAACGGCTGGGAATGGACGTCGACTCCCTTCGGCCCGCTACCGGGATTCGAGCCGTGGATGGACACTTACCCCGGCTATTCCGCGGACTTCTTCGGCGGCGAGCACTACGTGGTATTCGGCGGTGCCTGGGCTACGCACCCGCGACTCTTGCGCAAGAGCTTCAGGAATTGGTTCCAGCGCTGGTACCCGTACGCAGCAGCAACGTTCCGGTGCGTGCGGACGTGAGTCGCGAGCCGGTGTCCCGCATGAATGTGCCAGGCTGCCGATTGCAGCCTGCCGGTCTGGCGAGCAGCTTTCTCTCCGGACGCGTCCAGGCCAACATGCTGATGGCCTCGAAGGCGGCCAAGGGTAACATCAAGACGCGTGACGCCGGGCCGTGACGGTATTTGCGAGCGCTTCGCGAGCGCGGGCTTATGATCTTGCTCTCCGATTGAGGCTGCCCTGGTCGACGGAATGAGGAATGGAACCGCATGAAGATCCTATTGGCGGAAGACAACGAAATGAACCGCGACATGCTCTCGCGCCGCCTCATGCGTCGCGGGTATACGGTTCTGATTGCGGAGGACGGGCACAAGGCCGTCGGGATGGCGGCCTCCGAGACCCCGGACATTATTCTGATGGACATGAGTCTGCCTATCATCGACGGGTGGGAGGCGACGCGTCGAATCAAGGCCGAACCAGCCACTTCAGGAATCCCGGTCATCGCGCTCACCGCGCACGCGATGCAGGGCGATCGCGAGAAAGCGCTCGAGGCCGGCTGTGACGACTACGACACCAAACCCGTCGACCTTCCCCGCCTGCTGGAGAAGATCGAGTCTCTGCTGGGGCACGGGACAGAAGGATCGCCATGACACAGAGCTGGAAGGCGGCGCCGGAGTCGTCGAGCTCTTCCGAATCGGATCTGCTCCGATGCCTCGGCTCCTCCCCCATCCTGGGCGGTCTCGACGAGCCCGTCCGCCGGAAGATCGTGGGACGTCTCGAGCTCGGTTGGATCGCTGCCGGGGAGACCCTGTTCGAAAAAGGCGACCGTCCGGATGCGCTCTACCTGATTGTCCAGGGTGAGCTGGAAGCGATCGCCCGCCGGGACGATGGGAGCGAACTCGTGCTATCGAAGATGGGGCCGGGGAGCCTGGCCGGCGAGATCCAGGTCCTGACCAGCGGGGCTCGAAGCGCCACGGTGCGCTCGGCTGTCGCCACGGAGCTCGGCCGGCTCTCCCGAGCGGACCTCGACGACCTGGCCGATGAACACCCCGAGATCCTCCAGTGCATCGCGGACGTGATCCGCGAGCGCCTGCGACGAGACCAGCTCGTGGAGGTTCTACCGCAGCTGTTCGGTCCCGTCGACGAGACGATCCTGCGCGACGTCGAGGAAGTGATCGAATGGGTCCACCTGAAGCGAGGCGAGCGGCTTTTCCGGCGAGGCGACCGCTCCCAGTTCCTGTTTATCCTCGCCAGCGGTCGCCTGTGCGCTGCGATCGACGATGAGGCGGAGTCGCGCGTCCTGGGCGAGATCGGTCGCGGCGAGCTCATCGGCGAGATCGCGATGTTTGCGGAGGAGGCTCACACTGCCAGCGTCTACGCCATTCGTGAGAGCGAGGTGGCCAGGATCAGCTACGAGGGCTTCGAGCGGCTGGTGCAGAGACATCCCCAGCTGCTACGCGCGATCATGGCTGGCATGGCGCAGCGCATGCGCCAGCTCGCCGCACCGCGCTCACCGGGACAAGGCATCCGGAACGTCGCCGTCATTCCCCTCGCCGAGGACGTTCCCATCGGGGAGTTCGTCTCACGCCTCTTGGCCGCTCTCGACCAGGGCGCGCCAACATCCCACCTCAGCAGCGCGCTCATCGACGATCAGCTCGGCATGGTGGGCGCTGCCGAGCTCCCCGACGACAGCCCGCTACACATCCGCATCGGTGCGTGGATGGATCAGCTGGAGGCTGAGCACGGCCTCGTGATCTACGAGGCGGATCCGGGCGCCACGCGCTGGACGCACAGGTGCATCCGGCAGGCCGATCACGTCGTTCTCGTGGCCTGGGCGGCCGGAGACCCGGAGCCGAACGAGGTCGAGCGTGCCGTGATGGAGGAGAGCGAGATCACGGCCGCCAAGTGTCGGCTCGTCCTCATGCACCCGGACGGCAGCGAGATGCCTTCGGGGACGATCGACTGGCTAGACAAGCGCAAAGTCGACATCCACCACCACCTGCGCTGGGACAACGACGCGGACTTCGCCCGATTGGGCCGTTTCCTGCAGGGCCGTGCCGTGGGGCTTGTCCTCGGAGGCGGCGGGGCGCGCGGAATGGCGCACATCGGCGTGATCCGGGCCCTGCTCGAGAGCGGGGTTCCGATCGACGCCGTGGGCGGGACGAGCGCCGGGGGACTGATCGCCACACAGTTCGCGATGGGGAGGGATCCTGACTCTCTGTCCCTCACGAACCGACGCGCCTTCGGTCGCCACAAGCCCTTCCGCGGCTTCACGATCCCCATCGTCTCTCTCGTGGGCGCGAAGCGAATGATCGAGATGTCCCGGCACCTCTACGGGGAAGTGCGGCTCGAGGATCTCTGGCTCAACTGCTTCTGCGTGTCGTGCGACATCTCGAATGCCGAGACGGTCGTGCACCGCACGGGACTGGCCTGGAAGGCGGTGCGCGCGACCACGGCGCTGCCCGGCATCGCGGTGCCTGTCGTCGAAGGAGGCCATCTGCTCGTCGACGGGGGCGTCGTGGATAACCTCCCCGGGTCCATCATGAGAGCGGTCACGGCCGGTCCCATCGTCGTCTGCGACGTGAGTCCGGAGGACGTGCTCAAGGTGGATTACGCGGAGATCCCGACGGCCTCGAGCATCCTGTGGAGCTGGCTCGCCCCGCACCTCAAGCGGCTCGACGTCCCGACGATCGGAGAAGTGATGGTCCGCACGGCGGTGATCAGCAGTGTGAAACGTCGGGAGGAGACGCAGGCTCTCGCGTCTCTCTTCTTAAAGCCCCCGGTGGACGAGTTCAGCCTGCTGGAGTTCGCAGCCTTCGACCGCCTCGTCGACGTCGGCTACAGCTACGCACTGGAGAGGATCGCGAGCTGGTCGGAGCGC
>SMVB01392967.1_pt1 | contig 12015 bp, 13 predicted proteins | sample 2456461 | NCBI WGS metagenome assembly SMVB01 (sample SAMN11095934, study PRJNA526329) | marine sediment metagenome | biome: Marine sediment; feature: Surficial sediment; material: Deep marine sediment; isolation source: Hadal surficial sediment | place: Pacific Ocean | collected 2014-05 | depth...
CCACGGTAGATGTTCGTGGAACGCTCACCACGGCCCTCGGCTTCGAGGTGCTGGACGCGGCCGACATCGAGCGCCTCGCCGATTCTGCGGAAGTGCAGCAGTTCGCCCACGGTGAAACGATCGTCGCCGCAGGTGGGTTGGCCGAAGCCATATACGTCATAGAATCCGGCCAAGCTCGGGCACGCTGGGCGCCCCAAGGCGACGTCGTTGCCGAGCTGCTGCTAGAACCGGGCGAAACCGTGGGGTTCACTTCGCTGAGCCGCCAGCAGCCGAGCAAGTTACACATTGACTGTCACGGTGACGTGAGCGTGCTACGCCTGCCACGAAACACGGTCGAAGAGCTGCTGCAAAACAACACCCGTTTTGCCCACGAGATCGCACATTTGCAAACCGTGCGCATGGACGCGCTGCGTCGCGCTCGAGACGAGTGGGATGAGGCCGCAAAAAGCGAACCCGTCCTGCTACCGATTGGCATGCGCAAACCTCAGGAAGAACCGGAGGAAGCCGACGGTTCCTGAAGCCTCGTGCAAAGCACCACACAGTCGTGGGCTCCCTCATCCAGATACCCGGCCGGCGCCAGTCATCGATCTCGTTGAGGAACCCGGTCACTCGGATACGTGCGTTACCTTGGTACGCAACTACCGAGGCCGACCATCCCGAAACCCTCACCTACGACGGCCAATACCATCACGCCATCGGGATTGTTGATCGCCACGCTCCACGCAACCCCGTCGCGTTCGATCGGTGAACCGTCCTGGATACCTGAAAGGAAGAGTTTGCCGTCGAGAAGTTCAACCTGCTCGATCGCATTCGGAAGCGAATTTTCCGACGTACCGGTGAACTCCTTCTTCTTGAAGTCGAGCGTCCAGGAACCCGACGTCCCGATCTCCTCAGCCGTAACCGGAACGCACCCGGCGCTTAGATCACACTCAAACATACGAAAGGCCGAGCACAATAGAGGCCGTTTGCCATCAAACTGTTCGCCAGCAGCCGGCGCCGCAACAAAGGCAGTCGCCGTCATTACGACAGCAAGTATCGAATTGCGCATATCGTCTTCTCCTCGATGTCAATATTTGACGGAATATCCCTTGGCTTCGATGCACGCGCCGTAGGCGTTCTTGAACGTATTTTCCATGCCCGACATTTGCTGTTGTGCCGCCTGCTCGGCTTGCTGAGCCTGTTGACTACGGCGCCGACGATCGGCCCGGCCGGCACGCATAGCGCCCAGCGTGGCACCGATGGCGGCACCCTTACCTGCATCGTTATCGGCAATTTCACCAATAATGGCGCCACCCGCCGCACCTCGGGCCGCACCAGCGAGTCGGGCACCGGACGGCCCCTGGTCAGGTGCCTGAGCCACCACCTGCGGAGGATTCATCGGGTCGTAGCCCGTCTGGCCCTTGGCGAAGGTAAAGCATTGGTAGTCGTCTGCGGATTGCTGTTCGGGCGCCTGGCCCTGGGTGGGGTAGGTGAATATCCCCATGGAAGACGCCAGTGTTGCAGCCCACCCGGACGTCTGCCAACCCAGCGCGACGAGCAGCGTCGACGCGACGACCAAAGAATGCGTTTTCATATCGTCCTCCCAAAGCTAAATTGTTTTTGATTGAAAAGATCAGTTTGATTTATACGCCATGCGCTGGTCGAGTCGCAAGCTTGGTCAGCTTCACCTTGAATTTCCAGATGACGGAACCTCATGTTGCGTACCAGCTTCAGCTCGTATACGCATGGCACCGGGCCATGGAGAACATGAAAAAGCTCGGAATTGAATAGGACGATAGATAATGAAATCTAAGCTAGCAGTCAGGACGATTCTGGCAGACCGCGCATCGACGCGGAATTTGCGATATGTTTGTTCACCGCTGAATCAGGTACAGAAAAATCATGAAAAATGGTATCGGAACCTTGATGGCTCTCGCTTTCATCCTGGTGATCATCGCCTTTCCGGCGAGCGCGAGAAAGCAATATCTGGATATGGATGGCGAAACCACCCACGACGGGCTCTATCGGGTTAAACGCAGCATTATGGACCAGGCCTGGGCACGTGCAGACATCGATCTGGGAGACTACGACAAGCTCATGCTGGTGAGCGCCGGTCTGCAATACCGTCCCGTCAAGTCCCGGTCGCGCTCCGAGTTTCCAGTGACGGAGGAGCAAAAGGAGAGATTGCAGGAACTCATTCGCGAAGTGTTTACTGACGCGTTCTCGGATCTCGATCGTTTCACACTCGTTGACACGCCAGGTCCGGGGGTATTGATTCTGCATGCTGGAATCATTGACATCGTTTCCAATGTTCCACCGGAGCGCATGGGCCGTGGGAACATCTACCTGAGTTCCAGCGGAGAGGCCACTCTGGTTCTGGAGTTACGCGATGCGCCATCCAATGCGGTTCTCGTGCGGGTCGCTGATCGCCGTTCGGCCGAGCAGCGCGGGATCGCGATGCCGTCAAGTCCGGTAACCAACACCAGCAACGTACGCAATGCCGTACGTCAATGGGCGCGGATTATCCGCAGGGCTCTCGACCGCATTGTGGTGGTCGATGCGGAAGGCAACATCACCTCTGAGAAACCGTGATGATGCTTCCGCGCGCTACTTCTTGGACCAGTCGGCCAGGGAGTTGCTGGTTACGGGTGCGACAGCAGGACCTGACCAGACAAACGAAGTCCTTTAGATCGGCAAAACGCACCGTCGCGTCTGGCTTCGCCTTGTAGGGTTCACTTGCTTCACAAAGCGCATGCTGCATCAAGAGCCCCGGATCTCAGATCGAACTCGATGCCGATTCTCCGCCCCGACCGGCAGCCCTTGCGGACGCAGCAGACCTAATCATGTCATCGGTGAATTCGGGAGTGGCGCGGATTATGTATCGATCCGGCGCGAATCCAACGTAGTAGAATGGATAGCATGTAATCAGCGTCAGCGTCGGGGTTTCCGTGGGGTCGAGAACGCTGACGTCGAGGGCATCGGTGACGAAGATCTCTGACACGACATAGTTGCGTGTGCCCTGAATTGTCTGCAGTTCCAGCGTGTCGCCGACGGCGGCGTCCATGAGCGGCCGAAAAAAGCTATCTCGATGTGCCGAAATCACGACGTTTCCGGGCCCGCCCGGAAGCGGCGTACCTACCACCAGCCCGGCGCCTCGATTGAGGGTCAATCGATCGGTGCCGACAAATACAGGTACCTCCAGGTCGAGCCGGCCCAGCCTCAGCAGGGCTACCGGAACCGCTTCATAGGGGTTGGACGCCGTGAATGCGAGCTTGGCTTTCTCTGACCACAAGGATTGATCGGGCGCGGGGTTGGTCAACGCCGTTGCCTGAGCGTCGACGCTCGCCGCCGCGTTGAAGGCGGCGATAGCCTGTCGCTGGCCAATGATCGAATCGAGATAGGCGGCGCCCACGACAGCCAGCCCCAGCACTCCAATGTACATGAGCAGGCGTTCGATCACGGGCGATATTCTTGCTATTCCGAGTGCCATCAGGTTTCGCGGTTAGATCGCATAGCGGGGGCCGGGCGCCACGCCGGCGAGACAACACGAGGCACCCAATTCTACCAAATATCGAGGCCGAGAGTGATCGGATGTTGCGTATCCGTGCCCGCGAGGTAGACGCGCTGGAGCGGTTGGCGTTGTCGATCGTCGTGGTACCCAGCATCATCATGGCGGAGTCTCTGGTGCAGAACGCACAGAGTTTGGCCGGTCTGTGGGCGCTCCTCGTCCTGCGCGTCATCGATCCCGAACCTCTGTCGCTCACCAGCGCCGCACACGACCCGAGTCGAGATGGACGAAGTTCGATTTGGGATAATAGCCGACACCGCCGCGTCGCATCTCGATGGCGGTATCCCGCAGTTTCTTGAGTTCGACGTCGTCCAGGCGGACGTCGATGGCCTTGCCGAGCAGGTGTTGGCTGCTGCGCGCGACGCCGTTGTTGCGGCTGCGTAGTATTTCGTTGGTTTGCGGTGAGCGGTAAGCAGAAATTACCTCAAAGGTGCCACTGCTGTTCAAGGTGCGTTGCAGATCGTACAAAAAATCCAACAGCGCCGGGTCGATGGCGATCTTTTCCCCGTTGCGGAAGTCTTTGAGGAAACCGTTGATGGCTTCCAATGCAGCGGTATCGTAAGTGTCGCCTTGCGCGAACGTGACGTGCAGTCGATCTCCGGTATGCGTGTGATAAAACGTTAAGGTCTTGGCTACTAGCGGGGCGTCACTCGGAGCGTCTGTCGCCGAGATGAGCAAGCACGCAACCGTGATTGTCAGGAGGATTGCGAGACTCTGCTTGACCTGCCGAAAGGGGTGTGTAGGGTGTCGCATGGGTGCCTATGCTAGCCAGGTTGGGCTGAACTTTTAAGGAGTTGCTTGGGTGATTAAGCGAGGACGTTGGCTAGTGGCACTGTGCATCGGTTTGGCGATGCAAACGGCTTCGGCTGACGAGGTCGGCTTACAAAATGCTGTCCGGGTCGAAGTCGAGCACCTACGCGTGAGTGGACAACTCAGTATCCGCGGCATCGATATCGCGTCAGGTGCCATCCTATCGGAATTCTACGAGCGGCGTGATTTTCGTCCGGCATGGAACAAGTTCGAACCCATCGACTCGCTGCTGGCGGCCATCGAGGCGAGTGCCGAACAAGGCTTGGTACCCTCCGACTATCATGTGAACGAAGTGCGAGAGGCGCGTGTGGCGATGGCCAGCAACCTCACCGACCGACAACGCGCCGCCATCGACATCCTGTTTACTGATAGCTTGATGCGCCTGGGTTACCATTTCCGGTTCGGCAAGGTAAATCCCTATACGCTGGATACGCAATGGAACTTTACCCGTGAACGGGACACGCGGGATCCAGTAGGGGTCATGCAACAGGCGATTGACGCCGCCGATATCGTGGGAACGCTGCGCGAGCTATTCCCCCGCATCCCGGTGTACGACCGTCTGCGTGCGGCCCTTGCCCGATACCGTGATATCGCAGCCAGCGGCGGTTGGTCGGAGATCCCCGACGGGCCGACCCTGAAACCGGGCGCGAGCGATTTTCGCCTTAATCAGATTGCGAGCCGCTTGCAAAAGTCTGGTGATCTGCCGGCATCGAACGCCACGTTTGAAACTTATAACAAAGCGCTGGAGCAAGGAATCCAACGTTTTCAATACCGGCATGGGCTAGCGGAGGACGGCGTTCTGGGGCCAGCGACGCTCGCGGCATTGAACGTCTCGGTCGAAAACAAACTAAGCCGGCTACGCGTGAGTTTGGAACGCGCACGTTGGGTAGCGCATTCGGTGGCCAACAAACAAATCGTGGTCAACATTGCCGGCTTTAGCGCCTATCTCTGGGAAAATGATGAACTCGTCTGGCAGACGCGTGTGCAGGTGGGCCGCAGGTATCACAAAACGCCGGTGTTTCTGGATGAGATGAAATATGTGGTGCTGAATCCTACCTGGACTGTGCCGTACAGCATCGCCACCAAAGAAATGCTGCCCAAAATCAAGCGCCAGGCAGACTATTTTGAAACGCGGGATTTCGACATTAAGGATCGAGACGGCAATCTCGTTGACCATCGCGACGTCGATTGGAGCCAACTCAGCAGGGGTAACTTTGGCTATACCTTTGTGCAACGCGCGGGGCCCAACAATGCGTTGGGCCTGGTCAAATTCATATTCCCGAATAAGCACGCTGTCTATCTACACGACACGCCGAGTAAATATCTATTCGAACAAGCGGAACGCGCGTTTAGCCACGGCTGCATCCGCATCGATCGTCCGCTGGAACTGGCGGAGATTCTGCTCCGCGACAAGGGCTGGGACCGCGAGCGCATTGATGCAAACAAAGAAACAAAAACGGTATTTTTGTCGACACCTCTGCCGGTGCTCATTATGTATTGGACGGCTGAGGTAACGCTGGATGGGACGGCTCGCTTTTTCGATGATATCTACGACCGCGATGAAGGTGTGCTGAGCGCATTGAATGCGCCATTCAAGCTCGACCGTCCGCGGGCGTAGCCATCTCCTCGCGATATCGCGCGGTTATTCAAACTACCCGTCCGAAGGAACTCTGTTCATGAATTCGCATGTCAAGTCAGCACCAGCACGCAATCGCGGTTTCCCGATAACGCTCATACTCACCGTCCTTTTTATATCAACGGGGCTTCTTTCTAAGATTGCTCACGCTCAGGAAACAGCAACAACACCAGCTTCTGACGGGTTTTCCGCGGATGAAATCGAAACACTGATAGCACCCATTGCCCTCTATCCGGATGAATTGATCAGCATTGTTCTACCTGCATCCACCTTCCCCCTGCAGGTCGTGCAGGCCGCCAGGTTCCTGGAAAAGCAAAAGACGGACGAAAATCTGGAACCAAGCGAAAGCTGGGATTCCAGTGTCCTCGGCCTGCTGAATTATCCCGAGGTGATTCAGATAATGAATGAGGACCTGGACTGGACCTGGAAACTCGGCGAGGCAGTCGTTAACCAGCAGCAGGATGTCATGGCCTCTATCCAGTTATTCAGAACCAAAGTTCATGAGGCGGGGAATCTGAAAACTAATGAGAAGACAGTCGTTATCAAGGAGACACAGATCATCAAGATCGAATCCGCCAGCCCGGAGGTTATATACGTCCCAGTTTACAATCCGACCACCGTTGTGGTTTATTCACCCGCCCCGTATCCCTGGGTTTATTCGCCACCATACCCATACTACTACAGCCCCGCGGCGACATTCTGGACCGGCATGTTTGTCGGTGCCGCCATCAGTTACGGCGTGCATTGGCATGACCACCACCATGGGCATGGTTATGGTGACATCAACATCAACCGCAATGTCAACATCAACGCCAACAGCACGAATATCAATCGCAATACCATCAGGCAGAACGATCGCAATCGAACAAATACGGGAAGGGGTAGTTCCAACAACTGGCGCTCCAGCCGTTCCTCAAATCAGGTGGGCAGACCCGGTACACGACCAAGCTCAGTCAGCGGCAGGCAATTCAACAGCCAAACGAGAAGCAGCGTCGGTAGCCGTGTCGGTGACAGCAGGACCGGCAACCGTCAGGGCAATCTCAGCTCGAGTGATCGTTTGAGCAGCCGCCAAGGCAACCTCGGATCTGCAAACCGTTCTGGGACCCGGCAACCGAGTATGGGCACCAGCAACCGCCAGCGAAGTTCCACCGGATCATTTAGCGGCTACCAGCGCGGTACGAATACCTCACGGAACAGTCAGCGCGGTATGTCCAGCCGTTCCAACATGTCGAGAAGTTCCAGAGGCTCTTTTGGAGGCGGCGGTCGTCGCGGCGGACGATAACAGGGTGTCACACATGCCCAAGACTTTAACAATGAACACCATGCGCAGTTTCGCCGTATGCGTTTTACTAGTGCTGGCTGCACCACTGCTCAACGCGGCCGAAGAAGAACAACAAACCACGTTTGGCAAAGCAGAAGATGCCGTACAGGCACTCCTTGCGGCACTACAGAAAGATGACGGGGGTGCCCTACTCGATATATTCGGCAGGAAATATGAACAGGAACTCATCGGCGGAGATGAAGCGAATGCCAGGGAGAACCTGGCGATCGCCGCCAGAGCGATGCTGACCCATACCGAACTGGTCGATGATGGCAGGAACAGGAAAACACTGATCATCGGTTCAGAGAACTGGCCGGTGCCATTTCCTCTGGTAAGAGACAAGGGCCGTTGGCGGTTTGACACCGAGGCAGGTATCGAAGAAGTGGTCAACCGCCGGGTCGGCCGCAATGAACTGGAAGCAATCAACAATTGTCTCGCCTATATGGATGCGCAGATCGACTATTCCTCCCTGGACCGAGACGGCGATGAAGTTCTGGAATATGCCCAGGTGCTCACCAGCACTGAAGGTAACAAGGACGGTCTTTACTGGGAGACAACAAAAGGTGAGGAGATCAGTCCATTCGGGCCGTTGGTGGCTGATGCGAAGGGTTACCTGAGCAGCGATCCCGGGGATCCCTTCAAAGGCTACTACTACAAGGTCATCTCCCGCCAGGGGGCCAGTGCCCCGGGTGGCCGATATGACTACGTCATTAACGGCAATATGATCGCAGGATTCGGTCTGATTGCCTTTCCAGCAGATCATGGTAATTCAGGCGTCATGACGTTTATGTGTAATCATCAGGGCAAAGTTTATGAGAAGGACTACGGTCCGAATGGTGATCTGATCGCCGCCGGGATAGATGAATACAATCCTGACGCTTCCTGGAAGCTGGTGGAGCAATAGAGGCAACGGGTACACGCCCATAAATGCCCGACGTGATCGTGCAAAACATCGAGAGGGCCTTGGATAGGGAGTAAAACAATGTATCCAAAGGCAGTCATGCCGCGAGCGTTGAATGCGGCTCTCATTTTCGTCAGCTTGTTAGGTCTCGGCGCTGCTCATGCCGCGGAACAGACAATCCACGAACGCATGCGTTTGACAATTTCCTCGACAGCGGTTGGAGCTTTTCCGCACGGGCCGATGCAGGAGCCGTCTCTGGTGAGAAACGCGTGAGAGGAGGCCGTTGCGGCCGTGGCGGATGGCGTGTCGCTCTGCCAGTCGACCGAGGCTGGGCTACAGGCCAAGCTGTAGGGTACCTTCACCCTGAACAGAACAATCAGTATTCTGTTGCTTTAGCTGATGCTAAAGAGGTCTTCTAGAAAATGATAAGTCATTTGTCTAGATTCGTTGCGGTTGTGTACCTCGCAGCCGTTTCATTGGGCGCCATAGCCTCCGGCTCTCACTTCACGGGGGTTGCAAAGATTGTCGCCGTAGGAGACCTGCACGGAGACTATGAGCAATATGTTCGAATACTGAAAACCAATCGACTTGTGGATAACAAGCTTAAATGGGTTGGAGGAGAAGTTCATTTTGTCCAACTGGGCGATGTGACTGATCGTGGACCTGATTCTCTAAAAATCATTCGACACCTGATGAAACTCGAAAAACAGGCAAAACGGGCAGGCGGTAGGGTTCACGTGTTGATTGGCAATCACGAAGCCATGAACATCCAGACAGATCTTAGATATGTACATCCCGGTGAATATTCAGTACTGGTAACGAAAAGATCAGCAAAGAATCAAAGCCAGTATTTGGAGGCGGTTTACAGCGCCATGCTGGTGGGCAAACCAGAGATTGCGGACATAAAGGAGGAAACGTTCGCGAAGCTTGAGACGTCGTTCCCGCTCGGATATGTAGAGCATCGACGTCTTTGGGAACCCGGGCAGGAGCTCGCTAGGTGGTACTCGAAGCATAATGCCGTCATCCAGATTAACGATACAATTTTCTTACACGGTGGTTTGGATCCTCACGTGGAAACTTTTACAGCGCTAGATGAGATTAATGAAACCATCAGGCGAGAGTTATCGCCAGGCGGAGTAGCGAATTTGTCAACAAACGCTAGAGGTCCACTGTGGTATCGGGGATTAGCAGACGAGCCGCAGGAAATAGAGCTGGCAGCCATAGAAAATATGTTGGCGCATTATGATGCCAGAAGAATCGTCATTGCCCACACAACAACTCCAGGTGCGATCATGACAAGATTCGATCGCCGCGTTATTCTGGCGGATGTTGGAATCTCAGCACACTATGGAGGTTCCCTCGCCAATGTCATCATAGATGAAGGTGCAGTTTTTACGATACATCGCGGCAAGCAACTTGGGTTGCCGGATGATGCAGGATTGAAGGAGTATCTCCTACAAGTAGCAAAACTCGAACCCGAGGGTTCAAAGCTCAAATTGTATGTTGATGCCTTGAATTCACCGCCACCGGTTCAGGTGGTCATCGAAGGGGCGCAGTAGGCATAGACGTCTGAAATTCTATCTGAACTTGTTCTCCGTCTTACTCGAAGATTGAATCGATTGACAACACCAGGAAAGGGCGAGGCGCAACAATTATCTGGGGAAGTCGCTCAGCTGTCGATTGTTGGCACAAATGCCCATCGACTGTTTAACCGGGAAATCGCAGACCTTATCTTTATAGAACGTGGCATGGAAGTTTTCGACCGCGCTTGCGAAGACTGCCGTACTCGGGCAGGGGATGCTTTCGGTTTTTTCAAAAGCTTATCCGCTGACTGGCGGAGACTTGTGGGAATCGCCCGGAGCAAAAGGCTAGAAAGCCTATTTATGCTACCAGTCGATTGACTTACAAAGCTTTGTCCTAAGGCCGCACCCGTCGATCTTGCCACTCCCGCGCGAATGCGCCGCTGTTAATCTACGAAGCGCAGCTCGCGAGAGGGGGGTCTAGCCTGATCGAATGTTTACCAGAAGGCCGCGGTTGTCGAACGACAGCGTGCGAATGCGTCCGCCGCGATCGTAGATCCACACGAGGCCGGCTCGCTCCGCGGGCTCACCGCACTTCTTGAGCACCTCGTACATCGTAGGACCGGTCCTGCCGCCCGCGCTGACGATGTGGACACCACACCGCATCGAGTTGGCGTGAGCTGCACCTGCCCACAAGGACAGGATCGCGAGAACTAAGATCGCATAGGTTGTTCTGCTGAGCATCACCTTGAACCTCCTCGGACAGAGTAGCTGAGATCGCTCAGAATAATGACCCCGTGACTGACCGTTATCGTTTCTTGACCCTGCAGACCGTGCGCCAGATGGCGTAGCGGAGATCGGAGCGTCATAGGGCTCTGGCCGGATATTCCTTTGAACTTTCCGGTTCCATCGGTCAGCGTGAATCCGCCCGAGCACGCCCCCGGCTGGCCTGCGCACTGGTAAGTAGCGTACACAGTATCTTCCCCCGATATCACAATGGCGCAGTTCCCGCTAATTGAAGTTCCGGACTCACCCTCGAGGGTCTGCTTCGCAGTACATTCAATGAAGGCCTCGTTTAACTGACCCTCGGAGGTTTCGACGTACATGATGCCCTTGAGCACGCCAACAAACTCAAAGACGTTAGTACCAATCTGCATAACACGTCCGGACCCCGTCCAGCTAATGACCGCTTTGAGGGACTGGGTCTGTTCTGCCCAAACCGCCCCACTGTATGAAAGGCCGATAAGCACCAACAAAAGTGCGCGTACGGGAGCTGCCATCATCTGCCACCTTTGTGTGAGTATCGTCTAGTATAACCCGCCAAAAGTTCAACCTCACCTACATTCACGGCGCGTTCGAAACACTCCGGCAAGAGTTCGATGAGTTACTCTCCGACGAAAGTCTCGTTGGAAAAAGTCACACGTTTCGCTGGGACGTCTGGGAGCTGAAATTCTACGATAGCTACGACACCAATCCGGTTTCAGAGGGTATCGGAAAGAACGACTACCGAATCGTCACCGAGTTGGCCTGGATCATTTGAGAACCGATTGGTAAGGATTCACAATGACAAACGACTCCACGGTAGACACTGCGATCAGGCTCGGCTTGATCGCAGCTCTCCTCATCTGGTCCGTCGCGATACTCGCCCCGTTCGCGACCGTACTGCTCTGGGCCGTGATCGTTGCGGTTTCCGCTTACCCGGCCTTCCGCTGGCTGGCAACCTTGTTGGGTGGCCGGGACGGGTGGGCTGCATCCGTGTTAGTTGTCGCGATCCTCGGATTGCTGATCGGGCCCATCGCCGCTTCCCTACCGAACTTTGTGGATTCGGTGCGCGAGCTCGCAGGCGATCTGCAGGCAGGCTCTCTTTCCATTCCCGAGCCTGCAGAGCGGGTTAAGGCGTGGCCGGTCGTTGGTGGGCCGCTCTACGACCTGTGGCAACAAACGGCCACCAATCTCACCGCGGTCTTGGGCAGGTTTCGTCCCCAGTTGCAAAGCGCTGGAATGTCAATGCTGGGATCGGTCGCCGGCGCGGGGCTCGCAGTGCTGCAGTTCATCGCTTCGGTGGTGATTGCCGGGGTCATCCTCGCCCACCACGAACGGGTGGGCGACCTCGCGAAAAAGCTGTTTCAACGCGTGGCGCCAGAATCCGAGGGCCGATTTATTGCACTTGCCGAACACACCGTGCGCGGCGTCACCATGGGGGTGATCGGCGTAGCGATCGTCCAGGCAATCCTCGCTGGAATCGGTTTTGCGGTCTTGGGTATTCCCGCTGCGGCATTA
>SMVB01215424.1_pt1 | contig 12011 bp, 8 predicted proteins | sample 2456461 | NCBI WGS metagenome assembly SMVB01 (sample SAMN11095934, study PRJNA526329) | marine sediment metagenome | biome: Marine sediment; feature: Surficial sediment; material: Deep marine sediment; isolation source: Hadal surficial sediment | place: Pacific Ocean | collected 2014-05 | depth 0-1...
GTCGTAGGCACCCGCCGAATCGGGAGCGCTCAGGAGCTCGGTTTGCGGCGCCCAGCCGTCGAGCGCAACGATCGCGGTGGAGCTTTCCCCAAAAGCATCGGACTTCGACGAAGCGGGTTCGAGCACGTCGAAAGTGCTATGAATGTCGTTGAGCCTTCGGTTGAGCTGCGCGTAGCAGCCGAGCCCGCGCATTTCCGCCGGCATCCACGGAAGGTAGAGACGCGCTTTTGCACGCGTGGCCGCAACGTAGAAAAGACGTTGATCGTCCTCGAGCCGCTCACGCGCAACAGCTTCGCGAACGACATCTGGCGCTTCGGACAGCTTCCCGACAAAGGCCTTGCGCTCGCCGTCCTCGTAATAGAGGTGTACGTTCGGGGTCCGGCCACTCGAGAACCCATAGATAAAAACGACAGAAGCCTCGAGTCCTTTGGACATGTGCATCGTCATGATTTGGACGGCACGGTCAGTCTCGAGGCGCATGGTGTCGCGATCGCTTCCCGGCGGAAAACCAGCACCCGCTATAAACCGGTCGAGGGTTCGCACCAGCTCCGTAAGCGTCGCTTCTGTACGGTGCACCTCCTCTAGCAGTATCTCGAACAGGTGCGTCATGTTCACAAATCCACGCTCGCCGTGGCCGCGGAAAAGCTCGCGACGAAGCACGCCGCTTTGCTCTAGGATGCGCGGGAAGAGTGTTTCGAAGTCTTTGGCTTCTGCGAGCGCTCCCCATTCGGCGAGTCGTGCCATCAAAGGGTGGCTCGACGGAAGGTCGGCCGCGCGCTCGAGCTCGGCGAGTGACAACCCAAAAAAGGACGTCATCCAGGCGCGGAAACACTTCGAGCGATCATGCGGGTTCGCAAGCGCGTCCAGCAGGTTTCTCACGTCCTCCGCCTCGCGCGAGGTGAAGAGCCCGTCCCGCTTATAGAACGTGAAGGCCACGCCGCGCGCCGCGAGCGCCTCACCAACCTCGTCCGCCTCGCGCGTGGTTCGCGTTAGTACAAAAATGTCCTCTGGGCCGACGGTTGCTTCTTCGCCCTCGGGACCGAATCGCAACTTCTTCGAAGCCTCGCTCGTGAGCGCCAGAATCTCGTCGGCGATTTGATCCAGGAGCGATCTCTTGTTGTCGCTCTGCAGGAGCACGAATGGCGCGCGCGACTCTCCGTCGGCACCGATAGATCGCAGCTCGGGCCGGCCGGCCTGGAGCGGAAGCTCGTATCGGATATTGCCGGTAAAGAAAGGCGGGTCGGCTCTCTGGTCGAACAAACGGTTCAAGCACTCTATGAGCTCAGGCGTCGAGCGGAAGTTCTCGACGAGCGGCACGACGGTGCTTCGCGCAACGAGATCGATCTTGGCCTCGAGATAAACGTGGACGTCGGCGCCACGAAAACCGTAAATGGCCTGCTTCGGATCTCCCACGAGTCTCAGCGGGTTGCTCGCGCCGCTTTCGAAGAAGAGCTTGCGAAAGATACTCCACTGCAGCTCGTCGGTGTCCTGAAACTCGTCGATGAGCGCAAAACGGTACTGTAACTGCAGCCGCGCCACGAGCTCCCTCCCGCGTGGGCCGCTGAGAGTTCTCTCCACGAGGGCGAGCATATCGTGAAAATCGAAGAGCCCTTGCTCGCGTTTGATGCGAGCAAGCCGCTCCTGAACGAGCGGCAAAAAGCGCTCCACGATAGCGGCCGATAGCGTTACCGACGCCTCGCTGAGCTCTTCGATCGCGGAAGACAACTTCCCAAAGCTCGAGAGTTTTTCGCTCAGGTAAGACAGTTCGACGTCGTCGAGCTCCGCGAGGAGCGCAGCGACATCTTTCGAGCGGTGGTATTCGCTCGTCGCGTCGCGAAGTGTTTCGAGATGGCGGAGCACTTTGTCGATTGAGCTTCCGTGTACCCGAGCGTCCTCGAGCTGGGTCGCCGTCACGCCGATGGCCGGCAAGCGTTCCGCCGCGCTCGCGAGCCGGACCGGGTCGAAGCTCGGCGTCAAAGAGGCGCGAAGCCGCGCAGCTTCAAAGAGCAGCTCTTCGAGCGCGTTGACGCTCGATGAGCGCGTCTCTAGCCAGGCGGTGAGGTAGGGTAGGAGCTCATCGTTGCGAGCGAGCTCGGTTCGCAGCACATCCACGAAGGCGCGACCAAAGATCGCACGCTCGTCGACGTGCTCTTGCTCGAACAGACGACCGCCGAGAAAAGCGTTTTCCGTCAGAATGGTGTGACACAAAGCATGAATCGTCGAGATCGAAGCTGAATCGAAATCGACGAGCGCCTGGTTGAGGCGTTCGGTCGCGGAGGCGTCCAGTATCCAGCAATTTTCGGGCAGGCTGAGCGTCGTCGTTTCCTCGAGCGCGAGAAGCTCCTCGAACTTCGCGCGAACGCGTCGTTTGAGCTGCGCCGTAGCTCTTTCGGTAAAGGTGACGACAAGGATCTCGCCGATGGGGATGCCGTGCGTGATGACGAGATCGACGACTAGGTGCTCGATCGTAAATGTTTTTCCCGTGCCGGCTGACGCCTCGATGATGGCATGCCCATAGCCGGGAATTTGCAGCAAAGCCTCAGGTTTGGGGTATCGAGGCGGGTCGCGCCGAGTCATGGCTCGGCCCCCAGACTTTTGTAGTAGAGGCCGAAGCGCCGCTCCACAATGGGGCGCGCCACGTTCTCGTCGAGCGCGTCATAGTCTTCGGGATGCGCGACGGGCCCGAACTGAGAGCTCGTGTGCGAGAGGGACAGCTTCGCTAGGCCCGCGAAAACGACTTCGCAAGGAAGGAAGTAATCGTGCACTACCCGAGTCAGATCCTTTGCCAGGACCTCGAGATATCGCCGTGCCTCGTCGCGGGCTATGGGCGCGAAAGTGAAGAGCTCCGAGCTCGGCTTACCCTTTGGTGGGGCATTGATGACGACGAAACGGTAGGGGGCGCCGCTAGGCTCGTCCGCTGCGGCGCAGCGAAACACGTGGTCGAGAAAGCCTTTGAGTGATTCTTTTCGCGCGTGAAAGTAAGGGCGTTTTTTAGAGCAAAGATGAACGGAGAGTCCGGCGCGCTCGATGAGAAATAATGGGCTCTCGTAGAGCTCGATCCGTTTATCCCCGAGAGTGAGAACCTGCGGTGCACAGGCGCTCAAATCGAGCTCTTCCATATCCCCAATGACCTCGCTGAGGGCGGTGCGCCAGGATTCCAGTATCTCGAGATGCAGCTGCCGCTCCGCATCACCGAAGGCGCCTGTGGGGCGGCTCCCTTTGAGCTCGAACCGGTGGGCCACCTCGTCATAGGCCGCGCGGTCAGAACCGTTGCGAAAGGCGGCGCGTAGTAAATGAGCGCGGTCTAGCGCGCTCGAGCGGAACACTTCGTCCTCTCGCACGAGAAGATCGACATCGCTATGGTCGTCGCGCAAGCGCAAAAGGAAACGCGCCGAGCCTTGGAGCGGGCATTCGAGGAACTGCCGGAGCGCGGAAAGCGAGACGGTGCCACGCTCGAGTGCGCCTCCGGACGCAGCGGGAAGTGCGAGTAAACCCAGCGCATCGCGCACGCCGTCCGGAAGGTCGAGTTTTCGGAGCGGGGGCAAGTGTGACCGTCCTAGATGCGCACGAAGACTCGCGCCGAGAGCCCGGGCATTTGCCTCTCGCGTCGCCGCCGGTGAGGCGCGCCCGGTTCTCTTGTCGTTATAACGTCGCAGCGGATATTGGCGGTTCAGAGGCTCGCGCACATAGCCTCGTCTCAGAGTTTCTCGAAGCTCCAGCAGGACGGACGAGGGCGAGAGTCTCTCGCCCGTGAGCTCGTCGCGTCCCACATGAGTCAGATAGAGCTTCTCCCGCGCGGACAGGAGAGTTTCGAGAAAAAGATACTTGTCTCGCTCACGTGCAGACACGTTTCCAGCACGTTCCTGTGCCTCTACAAGATCCAGCGGATTCTTGCGCTCCGTAGCGGGGAAATGATTTTCTCCCATTCCGGCGATGAAAATGACTTTGAATGGAATCGCGCGCATAGGGAGAAAGCTAGAAACGACGACGCCGTCGAGCAGGTACTGGCCACGGCTCCCGCTCAAACCCGACAGTGCCGAGCGCACGAGCTCGCGGGCAACGGAGTAGCCTACTTTTTTTCCGCCAAGCCTCATCGAGCTGAGCGCCGCTACTTCGCGCAAACACTTGCGCAGCACGCGCTCATCTTCGGGCGTGCGCGGCTCCACATAGCTGGATATGAAACCGCTCATGAAGTCCATCCAAGCGGCTACCGTCATTTGGATACGCCCCGCTTCACGCGCATCCGCGAGAAGCGAGCGAACCAAGAGCCCGAAGCGACCGGCGCTCGCCATCCGATCACTCGAGACTTCCTCGGGGAGATAGGTATCGCCCTTCTGCTCGAAGAGGCGGTCATCGCCGGAACGCTCGCCGCTCATGAAGGCGCCGAGCGCGAGCCGCTTCAAACCCTGGTCCCAGTTGAAGACATCCTTCCGTATATAGGTACCTTCGTGGTCGTGGCGGTCGGCGCCATGCACGATGCCGAGCGCGTCGCACCACGTCGCCCATTCATCGCTGGACGCGTCCGGGAGCGAGCCGAGCACCGTCGGATGGGTGATGAAACGCAGCAGCTCGTGGCGGGTGAAGCGGCCATTGGGAATATCCAAGAGGAGCTCGCACGCTTCGACCAAGCGGCTTTCGCTCCGCACCGGGAGGTCGACGACGTTATGCGGCAGCCGGTGCATCTCGCTGAAGACCGATCCTATGAGCGCCTGGTAATGCTCGGCTCGAGACGGTACGAGGATGACCGCAACCTCGTTGAAACGAAGCGTGGGAGACGCTTCCGTCAAGCGCCAGATCTCCGAAGCGATGGCCTCGAGCTCGCGGCGCACGTTCCCGCACTCAAAAAAGACAATACTTTCGTCGCCATCGAAGTCGAGCCCCTCGGGAATCGAAGTTCTTTCCGGCTTTCGGAGAGCGATATCGCGCTGCAGCTCGTGCAAAAGGGACTTCGACTCGGGCTCGTGGATGCGCGAGACGAGCTCGCATCCCGTGAGCGCGTTCAGTAGTCGCAAGTTCTCGCGGCCCGGCCGCGACCAGAGGCGTAGCGGCAACATTTCACCCTGGTTCGATAGGCGAAACGGGTCATGTACGCTGAACATTTCACCCGGGCCGAGATCCCGGCCCCGGCGCTCGTAACGACGCGGCAGGGTCTCGTCAGGCGCGGGGGACGCATTCACTTCCCAAATCTCCTGGCAAGGGTTCAACGTATAGACATAGATCGTACTGGACTTCGAGAGCCGCAGCAGGGCGTCGCGCTCCGCGCGACTCAGGTAAGAGAGACCAAACACATGCAGGACGGGTGGCGCGACCGCCTCGTCGCCAATTGCGGCTGTCGACGGCTCCACGACTTCGAGCCATAAACTTCTTTGCCAGCTTTCGAGCTCGCGCTCTTCCTCGCCTCCCATGAAAAGCCCAGCGCGCCAACATTCGAGAAGCTCGGGACGCGCGTCCCGGTAGTGGGTGTATAGACGGCTCAGCTCTTTGCCGAGCTGCACGCGCCGTATGTCCACACCTTTACGGCTCTTATCTCCCGCGGCCAAATAGCTCTGGATCGGCTCGAGCTCGGCTTTTCTCAGGCGCTCGTCATCGAAGAGCGCAGTCAGGATGCGATCCTCGAGCTCGAGCTGCCGGGCTCGGCCATCCCTCAGCGATTCGACGAGGTCACGCGGATATCGGAACGCGACATTGGCGCAAATACCGGTTTCCCGCGCGAGCGCGAGCTTTAGATAAGTCTCCATGTTTTGATTCGGGACAACGATTCTGACCCTTTCGTAAAAGCTCTCCCGGTGCTCGCGCATACGCTCGATGAGAGCTTCGAGAAGCTTCTCGGTCTGGTTCGAGTAGTAGACGCGCAGCACGAAATTTTGCGGCCGGTCGCTGGAAAACTCCGCACCGGTTCCATCTTGGGATGGGTTGGGATCTATCGTAACACCTCGTCACCCACGACGCTTCCGAGGCTTGCGGCTCCTTGCCTAGCGGATCAGGATGAGCTCCATCTGGTGTGAGGTGAGATATTCGGAGCCCGACTCGGTCACGAGCACTTCTTCTTCCATGTTATTAATGTAGGCGCCACCTTTGAGAATAAAAATTGTAGACCGACTCGGCGGCGGCGGGTCGTTTTGAGATAGGCAGCCTCCTCGACTATCGTGGCGCCATGGCCGAAAGACAACCCGTTCGAGAGCTGTTGAGCTTCAAGGGGCGGACCGTCCTCGTCACCGGCGCCAGCCAGGGCATCGGCGCCGGGATCGCGCGGCGCTTCGCCGAGGCGGGTGCGAGTGTCCTAGCGCATTACCGCAGCAACGAGGAGGCGATGGCGAGCGTCATCTCCGAGATCGAGAGCAGGGGCGGCACCATCGCGTCGGCCTCCGTCGAGCTGACGGATCGCGAACGCGTGACGACGCTCATCGAGGAGACCCGTGAGCGCTTCGGGAGTCTCGACGTGCTGGTCAACAACGCGGGCATGTTTCCCAACGCGGCGCTCATCGACATGACCGAAGAACAATGGCGAGCGATGTTTGCCGCAAACCTGGATACGGCCATGTTCTGTACCCAGGCGGCGGCGCGCGACATGAAGGCGCATGGAGGCGGCGCAATCCTCAATATCGCTTCGATCTCGGGAATGAACCCGGCCGCCTCGCATGCGCACTACAACAGCTCGAAGGCAGCGCTCATCATGTTCTCGCAATCCGCCGCACAGGAGCTCGGCCCGTATGGGATCCGCGTCAACACGGTCTCGCCGGGTCTGATCAGACGGCCCGGGATCGAAGAGGCATGGCCCGACGGCGTCGAGCGATGGCAGAAGGCGTCGCCTCTCGGCTCTATGGGAGAGCCCGAGGACGTCGCTGATGCGTGTTTGTTTCTCGCCTCCTCTGGTGCGCGCTTCATCACGGGCGCGAATCTCGTCGTCGATGGCGGCGTCCTATCCTCGATGATCTACTGATTTGTTCGGCGTCAGGAAACGAGGACTGCGATGGGAATCGCGAAGAGTTTGTCATCGAGCGGGACCGTCTCGCGCCCGTTATAAGCAAGCACCCCCATGGACGGGCCTCGACTCTTAGCCAAGAAAGCGCGCAGCCCCGCGAGATCATTCGGATGGAATCGTGAGCTCGCCTTGAGCTCGATGGCGAGCGTCTTGCGCTTATAGGCGATCACGAAATCCACTTCGTGGCGACCTTGGACGTGCCAGAATCCGAGCTCCGCCGTCGGGGCGTGGGCCGCGAGGATGCTGGCAATATTCTGATGAAAGTACGTTTCGTAGAGCGCTCCACGAAGGGGTTCGTCTGTTTCCGGGGTCAGATCGTCGACGGCGGCAAGATGTGCGGCCAAACCGGAATCTGCAAGGAATAGCTTCGGTGATTTGATGAGTCTCGTCGCGCGATTGCGCAAATAGGGTGGAAGTCTCGAGAGGACGAAGGACGTTTCGAGCAGGCCGAGATAGCGCGAGACCGTGCTGGCGGGAAGCTTTGCGTCTCGCCCGAGCTCGCTTTGATTGAGCAATTGTGCTGTACGGTTCGCCGCCAAGCGAAGAAGCGTTCTGAACGAAATTAGATCCGCGACTTGCGAGAGCTGCCGGATATCGCGCTCGAGATAGGTCTGTTCATATCCGAGCATCCACAAGGAGCGGTTTTTCGCTTCCTCGAGTACGACCGGTGGCATGCCTCCGTTCAGAATTTCTTCTTCGCCCACGGCCACGGTTTTCGTGGTGCCCGCTTTCGGCGGGTTTAATGTCTGAAGCATTCGGACGAGCTGGGGTTGGGACGAAAGTCGGCCTTGGATCTCCCGTCGTGTGAAGGGGTACAACGTTAAATATAGCGCCCGGCCGGCGAGCGTCTCGCTCAACTCTTTCGAAAGCGCGAAATTGGCAGAGCCGCTGAGGACGAAGCGGCCAGGCGAGCGGTTTCGGTCCACCAGTTGCTTAACTGTAAGCAGAAGCTCGGGCGCACGCTGCGCTTCATCGACAGTGACTGGCGTTTCTCCTTCGAGCAACGCCTCCGGCTGTCTTCGCGCGGCCTCGAGCGTCGCGAAATCATCGAGGGAGAGATATCGACGTCCGCGAAATACCGGATCTTGCTGTAGAAATGTCGTTTTTCCGGCTTGTCGCAATCCGGTAACGACCACGACGGGCACGGATTGGAGCGCCTCGCGAACGAGCCCCGAGAGCTCCCGCGGTCGATATCGGGCTGTCATAATTGACCGTACTATAGTGGCATTATGACATGTCTTCTGGCGTATTCGCGACCACACAAGATACGGGGTTGACGTCAGAACAATGGCAATGTACCCTTAGGGGGTATAGGTAAAACGCAAGCGCGTCGCGCTCCTGGAAGAGGATGGGATGGAGAAGAACACACTCGAGGTCTTGAACGAAGCCTTCGTTCCCGATGAACGGAAACAAGCGATCCGTGGGAGGTTGAAGCGGGTGCGCGGTCAAGTCGATGGTCTAGAACGTATGCTGGACAAGAACCGCCCTTGTGTCGAGATTCTGACTCAGGTCGCGGCGGCGCAGCAGGCACTCCGTGGCGTGGGCAAGCTCGTGGTGCGGAACTACTTGGAGCGATGCGCGCTTTCAGCCATCAAGAGTGGTCACGAAGAAGAAGTGTTCGATGAGCTCATGAACATCGTCTTCAAGCTGACGAGATAGCGGCCATGCCCACACGCATTGGTGGCGTCGTCCTCTTGCTGGTCGCCTGCCTGTCCGCCGTCGCGGTAGACGAGGCTTTGGCGCAGGGGCCTCCGATCCACACCGACACACCGATCATGCTCGGTCTCGCGGGTCGTGGCGTGCGCAGCTTTGGCAAAGTCGTGCATCGCGGGAAACTCTTCGCCGACGGCGAAGCCATCGACAATCCGGATGGTCGGGAGGTCACGATCGTTCAATTTCCGGTCGTCGTTCCCTACAATCTGTTCAGCGAACGGTTTCAGGTTGGCTTCATCGCACCTTTGGTGCGTATCAACGCGCACATGCCTGAAGGAGAGGCGTCGAGCTCTGGCCTCGCGGACATCCGTGTGTTCGGCAAGTATCTTCTCTATCAGCGCGATCGTCTCAACGAGACCTTGCGCGTGGCCACGAAGGCGGGAGTCAAATTTCCGAGCGGCAGCACGAGTATCACACCTCCTCTGGGAAGTGGCTCGACCGACTACTTTGCTTCTGCGGTGGTCGGATGGATTCGTGGACGGACGGGAATCTACGCAGAGGGAATCTACAACGTCAATACGTCCAACAACGACGTCGATTTCGGTAACGGCTTTGGGTACAACCTCGCGCTCGGCTTCCGGCTCTCTCCGGCCGTGTATGATATCTATCCGTCGCGCCAGCTGAATCTGTTCATCGAGATGAACGGTTCGACGGTCAGGAGGAGCAAGCGATCAGGCGCTAGCCTCGAGAACAGCGGTGGTACTGTGATCTTCCTTTCACCCGGACTTCAATTCGTCGGCGGCCGACGCTGGCTCGTCGAAGCAAGTGTGCAACTCCCGGTCGTGAACGCGCCCAATGGAACCCAGCTCGGGACAAGTTGGACGACGCTCGCGGGTATTCGGGTGTTGCTTTTTTGAGCCCCTAAAAACGAGGAGCAAGATGTCCAGAAAAACAGTCGCAACCAAAGCATTCGCGCTGATCTCACTTCTTTGGTCGTCCCTGGCATTTGGCCAGTTGGAGCAAGTCGTCATCCGTGTCGACGGCCTAGTTTGAATGTTCTGAGCGGCTACGCTCGAGAAACGTCTGGATGACGTTGACGGTGTTGAAAGTATCGAGATTCGTGTAAGTGAGGGAACGGCTACGCTTACGGGGAGGCCAGGGGAAATCCTCCACGTCGAGCAAATCGGAAGCGCTGTGACAAGCGCCGGCTTCACTCCTCGCGACATGACCGCGACGGCGGTCGGGACCTTGTCGCGCCATGGCGATGACGTTGTCCTTCACTGGGCAGATTCCGATGTCGAGATTCTCCTCGAAGGAGGTGACGCATTCGATCGCGTGACGTTGCCGAGCAGCGAAAGCGTGCGCGTCACTGGGACATTGACGGTCCTGCGCGACGAGGAAAAGGAACTCCATTCTCTCGTGATGACGGTGGAAGCGCTTGTGACCGTGGGCAGCCAAGACTAGAGAAACTCTCGACGTGAAGATCGATGTTTTTGCCCATGTATTACCGCCCAGATATCTCGAGGAGCGCAACCGGCGCGCGGGAGATCGATTTACTTCTCAGTACAAGAAATACTCGTCGGCCGTTCCTGCCTTGTCGGATCTCGAGACGCGGTTCCGCGTCATGGACAAGTTCCCGGATGTAAAGCAGCTGCTAACGATTGCCGGGCCAAATATCGAGAGCATCACGGAGCCCGAGGACACGGTCGAGGTCGCGCGCATCGCGAATGACGAGATGGCGAAGCTCGTCAGCGACCACCCCGCCCGCTTCGTGGGGGCTGTGACTTGTATGCCGATGAACGACATGGACGCCGCGTTACGCGAGGCGGAGCGATGTATCGATGAGCTCGATTTTCACGGGGTAGAGATCTTTACTGACATCAACGGCAAGCCCCTCGACTCCGCGGAGTTCTTTCCGCTCTACGAAATGATGGAGATCAATGGGCTACCCATCATCTTGCATCCGCGACGGACCAACACGACGCCGGACTATCCGGGTGAGGAAAAATCCAAATACCTGACTTACACGAACTTCGGCTGGCCTTATGTGACGTCGCTCGCGATGGCACGGCTCGCTTTCGGGGTCTTCGTCAAACACCCGAAGCTGAAGGTCTTGACCCATCATGGCGGCGGGATGATTCCGTTTTTTCACAAGCGGGCCGAGTTCTCCTGGGAGCTTCACGAGACCTGCATGGATTACGACTTCGATGGCGCGCCGCTCGAGAAAAATCCCATCGACTATTACCGAATGTTTTACTGCGACACGGTCTTGCAAGGAAATGTACCGGCTCTCATGTGCGCGTTCGATTTCTTCGGCGCGGACCAAATGCTCTTCGCAACGGACACGCCCTATGACAGCCAAATGGGGGAAAAGGTTTATCGCGCGACGCTCGCCGCCGTCGAGGCGATGGACATCTCGGACGCCGATCGAGAGAAGATTTTTGCGGGAAACGCTCGAAGGATTTTTCGCCTGTGAATCGTGTCCCAGCGCTCGTTCTCGTCGCTTTGCTCAGCTATGTGCACGTCGCGCACGCACAGCACTCGACATTGATCGACGACGAAGCGCTCTACGCGATCATCGCCGAGACTTCCGGAGAGCTCGGCCTGAAGCACTTCGAGCGGCTCTTGGAATATTCGGGCTTCGCCCCTTCCCTCGGGGCCGAGCAAACCGCTAACGACATCGCCGAGCACATGCGAACGTTCGGGCTCGCGGACGTGCGGGTGGACACGTTCCCTTCGGACGGCAAACGCTTTTTCTGGGCTTTCCGCACCGAACCTTGGTGGGAGGCAGGAAAAGGGGACCTGTGGGTCCTAGACGCAGAAACGGGGCGAGCTCGAGAACGCGTCGCGAGCTTCGACGTGCATCGGGTCCACCTCGGCCGCTTCAGCACGAGTGCCGAGCTCGAGACCGAGCTCGTTGATGTCGGCCGCGGCGATCGACCGGAGCATTACGAGGGCAAGTCCGTCGCGGGAAAGATCGTACTTGCCTCCGGGAGCGCCGGACGCGTCCACGAGCTCGCGGTGTGGGAACATGGAGCAGCGGGCGTCGTCGTCTACCGGGTGGCCGATCACATCGAGCGCCCGCACCTCATCCGCGCCGCGCAAATCGTTCCTTTTATCGGGCCACGCGGTGAGCCGCCCGGTTTCGTGTTCTCGCTTTCCTATGCGGCGGGTACGGCGCTCACTGAGCGGCTCAGCCTCGGGGAAACGTTGAGGGTGCAGGCGCAAGTCGAGACCGAAACGAAAGTGGGCCACTATCCCCAGGTCCACGCCACCATCCTTGGTACCGAGCCTTCGCTTCCGGAAGTCTGGATCCAGGCTCACACGAATCATCGAAACACGGGCGGTGGCAACAATCTCACAGGAGTGGGAGCGA
>SMVB01029025.1_pt1 | contig 12005 bp, 9 predicted proteins | sample 2456461 | NCBI WGS metagenome assembly SMVB01 (sample SAMN11095934, study PRJNA526329) | marine sediment metagenome | biome: Marine sediment; feature: Surficial sediment; material: Deep marine sediment; isolation source: Hadal surficial sediment | place: Pacific Ocean | collected 2014-05 | depth 0-1...
AATCAACGATTCGTTGACCGCCGGGTCCATGAGGGCCAAGAGTACGGTACCAGGACGCAGGCGCTCGACTTCAGCGGTCGACGGGGCGCGCACTTTGAGCACCACATCGCCGGCGGCCAGAACATTGCCCGACGTGATCTCGGCACCCGCCTGTGCATAGTCATCATCCGAGAAGCCTGCAGATGCGCCTGCACCGGTCTCCACGGTGACGCTCAAGCCGATCTTCAGCAGGGGGGAGACCGATTCGGGGACCAGACCGACGCGGCGCTCCCCTTCCCATGTCTCTTTAGGGACTGCGATTTTCACGGTTACCTCCACTCGGGTAAGCGCAAGAATTTAGCATGCTTGAGGCGTAAGCGGCAGGCGGATCTGGACCCCACGGGTCTCATTGAATAGGGCCTGGAATATCCCTCCCGCTGCCTCGACCTCGAGGAAAAACGTGGACAAGAACCCCGTCTTTCCCTATGGTGGGATCCATGCCTCCCCGGTCCCCCCAGATCCCGGTTCAGCGCCGAGAGCGGGTTGCCTGGTGCCTCTATGATTTCGCCGATTCGGGGTTCACCACGGTCATCGTCACGACCTTCTATGTTCTTTATTTCAAGAACGTGGTGGTGGGCCAGGCCGGGCTGGGTGACTGGTACTGGGCCCTGGCCAACTCGATGTCGGCGGTGGTGGTCGCGGTTCTCGCACCCGTCCTGGGAGCCATGGCCGACATCAGTGGCAGCAAACGGCTCTTTCTGCGGAGCTTCGGCCTGATCATCATCGTGTTCACGGCCTCCCTGGCGCTGGTGGGCCCGGGCAATGTGGTGGCCGGGATTGTGCTGTTCATGCTGGCCAACATCGGCTTCGCCGGCGGCGTGATCTTCATCGATGCGTTTCTGCCGGAACTGGCGGAGCCGGGCAGGACCGGCCGCCTCTCCGGCACACGCTGGGCCGTGGGCTATGTGGGCGGCATGCTCTGTCTCGCCACCATCATGCCCCTGGCAAGCGGCGGCTTTGTCCCCGGCAACCTGACCGCCGCTCGCAGCGTCTTCCCGGTGGTGGCGCTCTGGTATGCCGTATTCTCCCTGCCCGCGTTTCTCATCCTGCGCGACCGCGGTGGTCAAGCCACCCTCCCTGCGGGCGAGAGTGTGGTCCTTCTGGGCTTCCGGCGCCTGCGAACAACATTCCGCTCCCTCCGGCGCTATCGCCAGCTCTTCAAATTTCTACTGGCCTTCTGGCTCTATAACGATGCCATCGTCACCATCATTATTTTCGCCGCCGCATTTGCTTCCGACACGCTTCATTTCACCGTCGCAGAAAACATGCTGCTGATTCTGTGCGTGAATCTCCCGGCCGCGGCAGGCGCCCTGGCATTTGGTGCCCTCCTGGATCGCCTGGGGGCCAAGCGCACGGTCATGCTGACTCTGCTCCTCTGGCTGGGAGTGATCATCGCCACCATGCTGACCACCAGCAAGGGAGCCTTCTTCGGGGTGGCCGCCCTGGCCGGGATCGGCCTGGGCTCGTGCCAGTCCTCGAGCCGCGCGTTGCTGGCCCAGTTCACCCCCGCTAACAGGGCCGGCGAATTTTTCAGTTTTCTCGGCGTGGCCGGAAAAGCATCGGCCATCATGGGCCCCCTGGTCTTCGGCTGGATCTCCTGGCAGACCGGCAGCCAGCGGCTGGCCATCCTGGCGGTGGGGATCTTTTTCCTGGCCGGCCTTCTGGTCCTGGCGACGGTGGACGAAGAGGCCGGCCTGGCGGCTGCCCGCGGCCCCGACGGAGGACCATGAATGTTAGACTTACCTCTTTCGGAGCCCGACCGAGGTGAGCACTCAACCCAGCCGCGAACTCGAGACATTTCACAACCCACGTCCGGGCAGGCGATACCAGATCGCTTTCGACTGCCCCGAGTTCACCTGCGTCTGCCCCCGCACAGGACAGCCCGACTTCGCGACCATCAAGATTCGCTATGTCCCTGACAAGCTGTGCCTGGAATTGAAATCCCTGAAGCTTTACCTGTGGTCTTATCGTGACGTCGGGACTTTTCACGAAGACGTGACCAACAGAATTCTGGACGACCTGGTCACGGCCGTGAAGCCCACCGAGATGTCCGTGGAAGGTGATTTCAAGATCCGCGGCGGCATCCATACGGTGGTCACGGCCCGTTATCCCGACCCCGAGCCGAAGGGCTGAGAGGTATGGGCTTCACATGCCCCATGCACCCGGAGGTCAAGGCGGAAAAGACAGGGGCCTGCCCGATCTGCGGCATGGCCCTGGAACCGGCCCAACCCCGGGCCGAGACCGACAACCCCGAACTGGCGGACATGACCCGCCGCATGTGGTGGGGTGTCGTCCTGGGACTGCCTGTGCTTCTGATCGCCATGATCGACATGCTCCCCGGCCATCCCATCAGCTCCCTGACGGGAACGCGATGGTTGCACCTCCTGGAGTTGGGGCTCACCACACCGGTGGTCCTGTGGTGCGGCTGGCCCTTTCTGCAGCGTGGCTGGTTGTCGGTACTCAACCGCCGCCTCAACATGTTCACCCTGGTCGCCCTGGGGACCGGCTCAGCCTACGTGGCCAGCGTCATGGCCACACTGGTACCGGACTGGTTCCCGCCCTCGTTCCGCTCCGCAGATGGGCAGGTGGCTGTCTACTTCGAGGCGGCGGCGGTGATCACCATCCTGGTTCTTCTGGGACAGGTTCTGGAACTGCGTTCCAGGCAAAGCGCGGGTGCGGCCATACGCGAGCTCCTGCAACTGGCGCCGGCCATCGCCCACCGGGTCGGGACCGAGGGACACGATGAGGACGTTCCCCTCGCCGCGGTGCACACCGGTGACCACCTGCGGGTCCGCCCCGGCGAGAAGATCCCGGTGGACGGCCGCATCCTGGAGGGCACGAGCTGGGTGGATGAATCCATGCTCACCGGTGAAGCCCGTCCCGTGCGCAAGGAAAAAGGTGACGCGGTCACCGGAGCCACACTGAATACAGCGGGCGGGTTTGTCATGGAGGCGGAGAAGGTCGGAACCGACACCATCCTGGCACGGATCGTTCGCCTGGTCAGCGAAGCCCAGCGCACCCGCCCGCCCATTCAGCAACTGGCGGATCGGGTGTCCGCCTGGTTCGTGCCGGTGGTCATTGCAGCCGCCCTGGCCACGTTCGCCGCCTGGGCCCTTCTGGGGCCTGAGCCACGCCTGATCCACGCACTGCTCAGCAGTGTGGCCGTGCTCATCATCGCCTGCCCCTGTGCCCTGGGCCTGGCCACGCCCATGTCCATCATGGTGGGCACAGGCCGGGGAGCCAGAAGCGGCGTCCTGGTGCGTGACGCCGCCACCCTGCAGGCCATGTCCCGGGTGGACACGCTCCTCATGGACAAGACCGGCACCCTCACCCAGGGGCGTCCGGAGGTGGTTTCCCTCTACAGCCTGGGATCGGGACCCGGCGAAGATGAGCTCCTTCGTCTCGCTGCCTGCGTGGAGCAGGGCAGCGAACATCCCCTGGCCCGGGCCGTGGTGGCTGCCGCCCGTAAACGCCGCCTGAAACTGGATCCGCCTGCCGATTTCATGGCGACGCCGGGCGGCGGGGTGTCCGCCCGGGTGAACGACCGCCGGGTGTTGCTGGGAACCTCATCTTTTTTCAAGGATCAGGGCATCGATCCCGGCCCCCTGCCGGCCCGGGCCGGGGAACAGCGCAAGCTGGGACAGACCGTGATCCTGGTGGCTGTGGACGGACGGGCCGCCGGTCTCATCGGCATCACCGACCCTCTCCGCCGCAGCGCCGGTGAGACGCTGAAACGACTGCGGAAGCTGGGTCTTACGCCCATCATGGTCACCGGCGACAGCCGTGTCACCGCCGAGAGCGTGGCCCGGGATCTGGATCTGGAAGAAGTGCACGCCGAGGTTCTGCCGGCCGGCAAGGCAGCCCTTGTTCAGGACCTGCAGAGCCGCGGGCACCTGGTCGCCATGACCGGCGATGGCATCAACGATGCCCCCGCCCTGGCCCAGGCCAACGTCGGTATCGCCATGGGAACCGGCACGGATGTGGCCATGGAGAGCGCCGGCGCCACCCTGGTGCGCGGTGATCTGGAAGGAATCGTCCGCCTGCGCCGCCTGAGCCGCGGCGTCATGGCCAACATCCGGCAGAACCTGCTGCTGGCCTTTCTCTACAACATCCTGGCCGTGCCGGTGGCGGCCGGCGTTCTCTACCCCTACACCGGCATGCTCCTGAGCCCCATGCTCGCCGCCGCCGCCATGTCTGCCTCGTCCCTGTCGGTCATCGCCAACGCTCTGAGACTGCGGCGCCTCGACCTGTGACACCTCTTCTGCCCGGCGCTGAGGAGACGTCCCACAGCCTGGAGGGCACGGTCCGGCGCATTGTGTTCACAGGCGCCGAAGATTCCTGGAGCGTGATCCGGCTGCAGACCGGCGAGAAAGAGGACATTGTCACGGTCGTGGGCCATCTCCCAGGTATCCAGGTGGGTGAGAGCGTGCGCCTCACCGGACAATGGCGGGAGGATCCGCGCTGGGGCCGCCAGTTCAAGGTGGCGACCTATATGAGTGTCACTCCCTCCACACTCACGGGCCTGGAAAAGTACCTGGGCTCGGGCATGCTGGCAGGCATCGGGCCAGTCATGGCGAAGCGCCTGGTGGCCCGTTTCGGCCTGGAGACCCTGGAGATCATCGATCAAGAGCCCGAACGTCTCACCGAGGTCGAGGGAATCGGTCCCGCCCGTCTCCGCGGCATTCGTGCCGCGTGGGACCGGTCCCGGGATATGCGCGAGATCATGGTCTTCCTGCAGTCCAACGGTATCTCCCCTGCCTACGCGAACCGCATCGCCGGCCGCTACGGGCGCCGCACCGTGGCCACGGTGCGGAAGAATCCGTACCGGCTGGCCGCCGATATCCCCGGCATTGGCTTTCTCACCGCCGACGGGATCGCGCGGCGGCTGGGAATCGCCGTGGACGCGCCGCAGCGGGCCGACGCCGGCGTGCTCTTCGCCCTGGACAGATTCGCCCAGGACGGTCATGTCTTCATTCCACGCCTGCGCCTCCTGGAGGAAGCGTGCCGTCTCCTGGGACTGCCCGCAGCGGCCGTGGACGAAGCCCTCGCCCGGGTCGCGGCGGACGGGCGCGCCGTGCTGGAGCCCGGCGCCGGTCCTGCAGGCGATGACGCCGTCTATCCCCGTGCCCTGCACATGGCCGAGGTACGGCTGGCCACGACGTTGCGGGCCCTCCTGCGGGAGCCCTCGCGACTGCCGCCCCTGGACGCCGAACGAGCCCTGGCCTGGGTCCAGGAGAACCAGGGACTGCCCCTGGCGCAGGCACAGGGCATCGCGGTGCGCCGCGGCCTGGACAGCAAGATCCTGGTCATCACCGGCGGCCCCGGCACCGGCAAGACGACCCTCATCAATGCTCTCATCCGCATCCTCGAGCGCAAGGGCCAGCGCATCCTGCTGGCCGCACCCACCGGCCGCGCCGCCCGCCGCCTGGCCGAGACCTCCGGCCGGGAAGCCCGCACCATCCATCGCCTGCTCGAATTCCAGCCCCGCGACGGGACCTTCCTGCGCAAGGCCGACCGCCCCCTTGAGGCAGATCTGGTCATTGTGGACGAAGTCTCCATGGTCGACCTGCCCCTGGCCGACCGCCTGGTGCAGGCGCTTCCCCCGACCGGCCGCCTGGTGCTGGTGGGTGACGTGGACCAGTTGCCGTCGGTGGGCCCCGGGAGCGTCCTCAGGGACCTCATCGAGTCCAGTGCGGTGGAGGTTGTCCGCCTCACGGAGATCTTTCGCCAGGCCAGGGAGAGCCGCATCATCGTCAACGCCCACCGGATCAACCAGGGCGAAATGCCGGTGATGGGTGAGCCCGACAGCGACTCGGACTTTTTCTTCATCGCCAGGGATGAGCCGGAGGAGGTGCTGGCGGCGGTGCGAACCCTGGTGGCGCGGCGCATCCCGGCCCGCTTCGGCCTGGATCCGGTCCGGGACATCCAGGTGCTCTGCCCCATGCACCGGGGACTGCTGGGAACAACTCACCTCAACGACACCCTCCGTCAGCTTCTCAATCCCCGGGGCCTCGAGTTGCGACAGGGTGAGCGGATTTTTCGGATGGGTGACAAGGTGATGCAGGTCCGCAACAATTATGACCGCGACGTTTTCAACGGCGACCTGGGACGCATCACCAGGGTGGACATCGAGGCAGGCGGTCTGCAGGTCCGTTTTCATGACCGCGACGTGGAATATCGCGCCTCCGATCTCGACCAGCTTTCACCGGCCTATGCCTGCTCCATTCACAAGGCCCAGGGCAATGAATATCCCGCGGTGGTGCTGGTCCTTCACCACCAGCACCACATCATGCTGCAGCGCAACCTGCTCTACACCGCCATCACCAGGGCTCGCCGGCTGGTGGTGCTGGTGGGCAGCCGCCGTGCCCTGAGCCGGGCGGTGCGCAACAACCATGTGCAGGAACGCCACACTCTGCTGGCTCGCCGCCTGGCCGGGCGACCGCTCCTGGGCTGAGAGAACCGCCACGGTCCAGGTTCCACCGTGTGCAAGTGTCTGCTACAATTCGGGTTTTCCCGAAATACCCTCTAGGAAAGCGGCAGAGCCTTGATTACCGACCTGACACGAGTGCGCAATATCGGCATCAGCGCCCACATCGACTCGGGGAAGACCACTCTCACCGAGCGCATCCTTTTCTACACCGACCGCATCCGGACCATCCACGACGTCAAGGGCAAGGACGGGGTCGGCGCCAAGATGGATTCCATGGAACTGGAACGCGAGCGCGGCATCACCATCGCCTCGGCCGCCACCCACTGCATGTGGGATAACCACCACATCAATATCATCGACACACCGGGCCATGTGGACTTCACCATCGAGGTGGAGCGCTCGCTCCGCGTTCTGGACGGCGCCGTGCTGGTGCTGTGCGCCGTGGCCGGGGTTCAGTCCCAGTCCATCACGGTGGATCGCCAGATGCGCCGCTACAACGTCCCGCGCATTGCTTTCGTGAACAAGTGCGATCGCACAGGAGCCAACCCCATGCGGGTGACCGGCGAGTTGCGCGAGAAGCTGCGCCACAACGCCGTGGCCATGCAGATCCCCATCGGCCTTGAGGCCGGCCACGAGGGAGTCGTGGATCTGGTGGAGATGAAGGCCTACTACTTCGACGGCGAAAACGGCGAGAAGATCCGCATGGAAGAGATCCCGGCGAACCTGAAGGAGGAAGCCGACCGCCGGCGCCAGGATCTCATCGACGCTGCTTCCATGTTCTCCGATGAACTTCTGGAAGCCGCCCTGGAAGGCGAACCCACCCGGGAGATGATTCACGAGGCCGTGCGCCGGGGCACCCTGGCGCGTGAATTGACCCCTGTGTTCATGGGGTCCGCCTACAAGAACAAAGGTGTCCAGCGCCTTCTGGATGCGGTGATCCACTACCTGCCCAACCCCACGGAAGTGGAGAACGAAGCCATCGATCTGGAGAAGGATGAGATGCGCTACCCCCTGCGCTCCGATGCCGCGGAGCCCCTGGTGGCCCTGGCCTTCAAACTCGAGGAGGGCCGCTTCGGACAGCTCACCTACCTGCGCATTTACCAGGGCACCCTGAAGAAGGGCGACACCATCTATAACAGCCGCACCAGGAAGGACATTCGGGTGGGCCGCCTGGTGCGCATGCACGCCGATGAGATGGAGGACATCAAGGATGCCGGCCCCGGCGATATCGTCGCCCTGTTCGGCATCGATTGCGCCTCCGGCGACACCTTCACCACGAATCGCAGAGGCATCGCCATGACCTCCATGCACGTGCCCGATGCCGTGATCCATCTCTCCCTGAAGGCCAAGGACAACAAGTCCGAAGCCAATATCGCCAAGGCCCTCGGTCGCTTCACCAAAGAAGACCCCACCTTTCGTGCACGGGTGGATCGCGAATCATCCGAGACCATCATTTCCGGCATGGGCGAGTTGCACCTGGAAGTCTATGTGGAACGCATGCGCCGGGAGTACAACGCCGATGTGGAAGTCGGTCCCCCGCAGGTTGCGTACCGCGAGGCCATCAGCCGGCGGGCTGATTTCAACTATGTCCACAAGAAGCAGACCGGCGGCTCGGGCCAGTACGGCCGCGTGGCCGGGTACGTCGAGCCCCTGGAGAGCGGTGACTTCGAGTTCGTCAACGAGGTCAGAGGCGGTTCCATCCCCACCGAATTCATCTCCGCGGTGGAAAAGGGATTCCGCTCCGTCCTGAAGAAGGGGCTGCTCATCGGCTTCCCGGTCACCGGCCTGAAGGTCATCGTCAACGATGGCGCCTCCCACTCGGTGGACTCTTCCGACACCGCCTTCCAGGCAGCCGCCCGGGGCGCCTTCAGACAGGTCTACCCCCAGGCCAAACCCCAGATTCTGGAGCCCATCATGCGGGTCTCCATCGAGGGACCGGCCGAATTCCAGGGCGCCTTCGTGAGAGGCATCATGCAGCGGCGGGGGATCGTCGCCGGCACCACCGAGTCCGACGGCTTCGCCCGTCTGGACGCAGACGTCCCCCTGGCCGAGATGTTCGGGTATTCCACGGACCTACGCTCTGCGACGCAGGGCAAGGCTGAGTTCACCATGGAGTTCGCCCGCTACGCCCCGGCACCGGCCGAAGTGGCCAAAGAACTGATCGAGAAGTTCCTGAAATCCCAAGAGACCAAGAGCTGAGGCGGGAGAGCATCATGGAGAAAACGGAACTGAATCGGCGCAGCCCCCTCCGGGCTCTCGAGCAATCGCTGGCCGGAGGCCTCGGGACGGGCAACATCGGCGTGGTGGTCGCGCGAACCGGTATCGGCAAGACCGCCTTTCTGGTGGGCATCGCCCTGGATCAACTGCTGCGGGGCCACCGTGTTCTGCACATCTCTCTGGGGCACTCGGTGGAGAAGGTCTGCGCCTATTACGATGAGATCTTCGCCGACATGGCCCATGATCACGAGCTTGCCGATGTCTGGCAGGTCAGGCTCGAGATGGAACGGAAACGACATATCCATGTCTACTCCGATGGCGCCATGTCCACCGAGCGTCTCACTCAGGCCCTGGAGTTCATGCGCCAGCACGCCGATTTCGCTCCCGCCACCATCGTTATTGACGATTGCGACTTCGCCAACCTGAGTCAGGCCGACCTGCGAGGCTTGCGCGCCCTCGCCGCCAAAGAGGGCTGCCAGGTCTGGATGTCCGCCATCACCACCCGCGAGGCCAAGGTGACCAATGACGGCATCCCCGAGCCGGTGGCTCACCTGCGGGAGGAACTGGCTGTCATCCTGCGCATGGCCCATGACGGCAATGGCGTGCATATCACACCGCTGAAAGCGCAGGCCGAAGCCACGCCTGGTTCTCTCAAGCTGGCTCTGGACCCCAAGACCCTGCTGCTGGTGCGCGAGTAGAGCCCAACCAGGCGGCCATGGCGGCGACGCTCCGGCCGATACGGCGCGCGCAGCCGCCATAGACATCCGGCGTGCCCCCGAACGGATCCGCGATGGCCGGACTGCCGTTCTCAGGGGCGAACTCTCCCAGCATGAGGACGCGCCGGGGAGCCTGGCCGCTCATGCGGGCAACCGGCTGCCGCTGCCGCTCTTCCATGATGAGGACCAGGTCCGCTCGCCGCTCCACCGCAGGCAGAGGGCGGGCCCGGTGCTCCTGGAGAGAGATCCCCTCTGCCTGCGCCGCCATCTGCGTGGGTATGAGCGGGGTGTCACCAGCCACGGCCACCAGGCCGGCACTGCCGGCCTCCCAGTTCATGAGGGCAGGCTCCACCGCCTGCAGGCGGTGAAAAAACGCCAGCGCCAGGGGTGAACGGCAGATGTTTCCATCGCACACGAACAGCAGGTAAGACCGGCTCCGGGCCGTGCCCTCTTCCGGCGGGGACAGGTGCGGGATATGGTTCGTGATCATGGACGGGACATTGTACAGGGCAACCTTTCGCCCCACCGCCGGAGTTCTCATCTGCCGGGAGCAGGAGGTCATCCTGATCCGGCGTGGCGGCGATCCCGGACGTGGCTTGTGGGATATCCCCGGCGGCTTCCTGGAGCCGGGCGAAACACCGCCCGTGGCGGCCAGGCGGGAGATACGGGAAGAACTGGGGGTGGAACTGGGCTCTCTCGACCTGCTTCTGACCGATATCAATCCCCTCCCGGCCTGCACGGTTCTGGACATCATCTACACGGCGCCCTGGGCCTCCGGCGTTCCCCGGGCAGGATCCGACGCTGCCGCCTGGGCCTGGTTTCACCGCGACGCCCTGCCTGAAGATCTGGCCTTCGACACCACCCGCCGCATCCTGGCGCACTGGCGGACCAGCACCCGCAGCAACAGTTACCGGCTGCTGGGCGGCACGAGACTTCCCCTTGCCGAGGCCACCAGGGTGGCCGTTCTGGCGCCTCCTTGGCGGCAACTGCCGGCGGGCTGGCAGATCCGGAGCGGCAACTGGCGTATCCATGACCAGGTCCTGTGCGGGTCGGTGGAGGGAGAACACCCCGCAGCCCTCTGGTTCGAGACGCCTGTGCCAGGCGACCACGCCATGCTTTTCCGGGCTGCCACCGTCCCCCCACACCGCAACGACATCAACTGCTACTGGGAAGGGTCCGGTGACGGATGGGATGGCACCGATCCACAGTGCACCATAGGCGGTGTGGGTGGCTGGTGGGATGGTCTCACCGGCATCGAGCGCTATCCCGAAGGCGGCCTGTGCGCCAGCGGCCGACTCCTGGCGATCCAGCCCGGCCGCATGTACGAGATCTGTGCCGGGCGCTGGGGCGACAGCGACTTCGTCTTCATCGACGGCCGCCTGGCCGTGCAGCTCGACGACCCTGCGGCCACCCGGCGCCCTGCATCACGAGTCGCCCTGGCCACCTGGAACAGCCACGTGCATTTCGCCTCGGTGCAGGTCTGCAGCCTGCCCGCAGCCCCGAGTTCATGATGCAGGCCTGCCCCGACGCCGCCTACTTCGCCCGAGTGGACCGCTGGTCCTCCACCCCCGCCTATCGCCGGGAGGTCGGCAGCCTGCTCGCGGCCCTGGATCTGCATCCCGGATCGCGCATCCTTGATGTCGGGTGCGGACCGGGCGCCGCCATGGCAGAACTGCGCCTCCGGGGAATTGCACCGGTGGGCCTGGACGTCTACCCGGCCTGGGCGGATCTCTGCCGGCAGCGACCGGTGGTGCGTGCCGATGCCTCCCGCCTGCCGTTCGCCCCCGGCTGCATGGACGCCGTCCTCCTTGTCCACGTGGTGGCCCATTTCAATCGTCCTGACGCCGGTCTGCGGGAAATCTTCCGGGTCCTTCGTCCCGGCGGCCGCCTGGGACTGATCACCCCCAATGCCACCTATCTGCGCGCCCTGCGCTGGCGGCGCGGCGGCCTTCGTCACCATGTCCCCGACCCCACCATCAACCATCACTTCAAACTGCACGACCTGCGCGGCCAGGTCTCGGCCGCGGGCTTTCAGATCCTCCACGCCCAACCGTGGGGCCGCCGCGCCCTGCCGCTGCCGGCTGCATCTCTACGGGAGCGATTGCTCCTGGTGGCCACCCGCGCCACGGTTTGAGGTAGTATGCGGCGGTCATGCTGCCCGTGTTCAGAGTCCGTTTCGCGCTCCTCCTGGCGGCCCTCACCCTGGCGGGAACGGCGCTCTCCGGGGCAGTGGCACCAGCCGGAGAGCTCCCCCCCGCGCCGCCCGGGACCGAGACCGTCACCATTTTTCTCGTGCGCCATGCGGAGAAGAGCAAGGACGACCCCCGGGATCCACCGCTCACCGCGGGCGGGCGGCAGCGGGCCGAGCGCCTGGCGGAACTTCTGGCCCATGAGAAGATCACGCACCTGTTCTCAACACCGCTGAAGCGCACACAGCAGACTCTCGCTCCCCTGGCCGGCGCCCGCCGTCTGGAGGTGACCCGCATCATGGATGTGGACGAGCAGATCGCCGCCCTTCTGGACCTGCCTGCGGGGTCCACCGCCGTCCTCGCCGGCCACTCCAACACGGTGCCGGCCCTGGTGGCCGGCCTGGGCGGCACCGT
>SMVB01102304.1_pt1 | contig 12000 bp, 4 predicted proteins | sample 2456461 | NCBI WGS metagenome assembly SMVB01 (sample SAMN11095934, study PRJNA526329) | marine sediment metagenome | biome: Marine sediment; feature: Surficial sediment; material: Deep marine sediment; isolation source: Hadal surficial sediment | place: Pacific Ocean | collected 2014-05 | depth 0-1...
AGCCTCCGCACTGGTCAGCTGCAGCCGGGTCACATCGTTTAGCACCTCGATGTTGTCACGCAACCAGACTGTGAAGTCGCGCGCCTCGTGTGGCCACACCCGCCGAAGTGGCACCCTTTCGATCCGTCCAACGGAATCATTCGCCATCAGTTGAGCTTATCTGAGCACTGCGATTCCAGTAGCAGGACCCGCCATCACCGTGTGCCTCAAGGGTTCATTGCAATATTGTTTTGGCGGGGTTGGCCCACCGACCGATTAAACACTCATCACGTTTGTGAGGTGGGTGGATGTGCCAGGATAAGACGGGGACTGAACCCCGGCCATAGGATCTAGGGTTAGGAACCATTGTGCCGGCGCCTTACCCCGGCGCGATCGTGGATCCGGAAGACGTCCTGAACCTGGATCACAATTCCTCGCTGATCAACGGCTCGTGCGTACCGTCGTACTCGACCCCGTCCCATTTCACTTTGCCGATGTATGCCCGGTTGTGGAGCATTTCGGCAAACTTCGATTTCGACATTTCCTTTCGTTTACCGCGGCGGCTTCTGAGTCCTCGTTGTCCGATCTCCTTGTGGAGACTCGACAGCGTCCACTCCCCGGTGGCGTACAGGAAAGTGAACTCCAGGCCGAGGCGGACAGCAGACGGGTTTGCGCTGGTGGCTCCGCTCATGGACCCCTTCTACGTCTGGGACATCCCGGATACGGTTGCTACACCGGCAGGCCACACGCCCGAGTTGGGAGGCATGGGGTTGACAGGAATACGTTGCCACTGATTCTGTCTCGCCTTCAACTGATCTGGCCGATATCTTGCCCTGCTGGGGGCTACGGTCCCGTGTGTATGAGGGTTGAGACAGCGAGTTCCGAGCAAGGCGCTGAACCGCTAGTACGTCGACTCCTCGATGACGAGCTTTCCTCGGTCGCGTCCGAAATGGCCCTCGGTCGATCGGCCCACATCCTTAAGACGCTCGACGAACGTGGCACAGCACAGCAACTGATTCGGGAGCAGTACAGCGGTCGCTATCCGTTCGAGCTTCTACAGAATGCCAACGATGCAAGCGGAGCGCGGATCGACAACGAGGGGGTGGCCGGTCTGGCTGTCCGCTTCGTGGTGACGGACAGCGCACTGGTAGTTGCAGACCAGGGAATCGGCTTCACCTCCCAGGAGATCCGCGCGATCTGTGGTCTCGGGCGATCCTCGAAGGACCCCAGAAAGTCGGTCGGATACAAGGGTCTCGGATTCAAGTCAGTGGGCGAGATCTGTGATCGGCCGCAGATTCTGTCCGACGGAGTCAGGTTCGGTTTCGATCCGGCGCTAGTGCGGAGCGAGATCGAAAACATCGTCGGCAACGTCGCGGAACATCAGAGGTTTCCGGCCTACGCATTTCCCTTTCCTCTCCAAGGCAGCGCGCTCGGCGAGGACGTGGAGCTGATCGAGGGCTGCTTTGCAGAGGGGTTTAAGACCGTTCTCAGGTTTCCATTCCGTCCGGATGTGTCGCGGAGCAAGGTCGTTGACGACCTTATTGACACCATCACGCCACAACTCCTGCTGTTTCTCAAGGCGACGGAGAGGCTGGAAATCAGGGGTACGAGTGGTGATTTCACCGCGGTCGCCCTACGCGAAGAGCAGGAGGATCACGAAGTGATCCTCCTAGAAGTCGATGGCCAGCAGGACATCTGGCTGGTGTTTACTCGGAGACTCGAGGCGCCGTCGACGGAGACAATGCGTGCGCTCGGCGATGCCTGGGCCAATGTTGAGGCGGTCCATGCGAGTGCTGCAATGCGCCTCGACGCGGATGGGCGTCCGGACTGCTCAAAGCCATATCCCCTCAACGTCTACTTCCCAACCGAGGAGAAGACTGGTCTTCCCATCATGCTACAAGCGGACTTCGCTCTCGACCTTGACCGACGGTTCGTAGCGCGCACTCCGGAGGCCCACGACTACAACTCGTGGCTAGCTGACGAACTGGGCCGCCTTGTCGGGGAGGTGGTGGCGCCGTCACTTGCACAAGCCTTCCCGGAGGACGGGCATGTAATCGGAGTCGTTGCTCCAATACTGGAGCCAGACGGATTTGGTGCTGAGTGCACAGACAGGGTGGTTGCCCATCTTGAGGCGAGTCGCTTCATTCCGTGTGTCGACCGGCAGGTCCGTCTCCCGGGAGAGGCCCTGCTTCTTCCGAGGTCTCTGCCAGACGCGTACGCCGCGTATCGGTATATGAATCTTGAGGAGCATGGTCGCCTCGTTCACGCATTTGGGCAGATGAATCCTCATGCACGTCGCCTGTTGGAGGAGGGTTTGGGTGTAAGCACTCTTGATGAGGGCGAGGCACTCGAGTTGTTGACTCCGAAATCCAGCGAGGAGCTAGATGGCCTGTACAAGCTCCTTCTTGACTGGATGGCCCGTGTGAGTTCGTACCGGTTCCCTCCGTTGCTAACCAATCTCAAGATTGTCCTCACGAAGTCTGGAGCCTGGCGTTCGCCGTCCGAGGGTCTGTTCTTCCCCCGGGAGCGAGGAGACCCGGACATCTTTGATGAGCTACCCGTGGAGGTTGCGGTTTTACCGGATGCGGAGGGAGCAAGAGAACTCCTCGAAGGAGCCGGTGTCCGTCCCTTCCGTTGGCGAGAGATCCTCCTCGAGCAAGTGCTGCCCGTGTTGGTTGATCCGGGCTCAGAAGGGCCCCTGCGGGAACGTGCGTGGAGGGTTCTTCGCGCGTACTTTGACTTGGAAGGTGGCGGTGACAAGGAGATCGCGCGCCGCGTCGGCGATGTACTGGTCACAGGTGTGACAGCCGAGGGCGATGGATCAACCCTACGCCGGGCCAGAGAGATGTACTTCTCTCCTGGATGGCTGGGCCATGATCGTCTGGCAGCTGTTTATGGGTCCTTCGGAGAGCCCGAGTTCCTTGGGACAGATCCTCCTCAGGACCCGGAGGAACGTGAGTATGAATCCGAGTTCCTCAAATGGCTCGGCGTGGAGGATGGACCTCGCATCCTCGCAGCCCGTACTGACCAGCGTGACAGCTATATGTGGCATGCCATCGGGCGGCATCCTCACCGACGTTTGAACGATTCCGCATGGTCCTCGTGGATCGCGAGCCCGGAGCTCCAGGCGGGTTCTGAATGCTCACAAGGACATCCAGCGTCACAGCAGCTACAGGTCTCCTATGCGCTGGATCGTCTGTCCGGTTTGGCTGAGAGGGGCAACCCAGCCGAACTGAGCGACCTGTTCATCGAGCTCGGAGCAAAGTGGGGCTCGAAGTACGCGGACAAGATGGAAGCCACGTTTCATTGCCAGACCACGGCCCACACGGGTTCAGACCGGCGACGTCGAGTGCCCTCTCTGTTCGCCCACTCACTGACGAGCCTGCCCTGGGTACCTGCGATTGAGAGTGACCGTCTCGCATTGGTCAGGCCACGCGAAGCCTGGCGCATCCCTCCGGACATACCTCGGCGCGTTGCGATACTTGTGCCTGCACTTCCACCCGAGATCGACACCCCGCAGGCAGCCGGCATTTGCGCCGACATCGGCATCGTCGACGGTGCTCGGCCGTCGTCGATCGACCTGACTCGTCTACTGCGCCGACTCGCTGAGCGACATGAGGCGGAACCTGAGCCAGACTCGGACCTGCTAGACGCAGCACGGTGGGCTATTGGGCATCTCAACGACGCTCTTGAGCGAGATCCCCTTGCTCTCGATGCCGCAGGTGAAGTGCCGCTTCTAGCCGTACTGGGTGATCGCGAGTTGTTCGTCAGCCATCCGTACGTGTGTGATGACCCTGATCTGCGCGACGCATGGTCTGACACGGTGCCGATTCTCGACGCTGGCCGCGATCTGAGACGGTTGCGCGTCGCACTCGGGTTGAAAGACCTTGTCGCTGACGTCGAGGTGCACCCCGATGCGAGCTCCATCGATCACGAACTTGGAGAGCAGTTGACGGTTGAATTGCGGAGGGCGGCGCCGTTTTTGGCGGCTGCCGCAATCGAAGCTGCCCCATCGCGTGCCGAGACGATTCTCGCGAGGCTTCCAAGAATTGAGGTCGTGGCCTGTCAAGAGCTAAGCCTTCGGTATAGCTTGGATGGCATGGAGCGGGTGCGGCCCCAAGCTCGTTCTTACCTCGCGAGTCGAACGGAGGGGAGTGGCCAGCGGCGTCGTGCGATCGGAACTGCGTATCTAGAGGTGGTCGGGGACTTCAGCGGACCGCCCTGGTATTCCTTCGGGCCGCAGCTGGCGCAGTTCGTGGATGTACCGGCGCAACGCGATGCCTTCGCGCTCCTGCTCGAAGCCAAAGACGATGCCCGGCTGCAATACCTGTCATCGCGTGGGATCGACGAGGGAGTCATCGATGACGCTCGTATGGAGCTGGCGAAACGTATTGCCGATAGTGACACAGAGCTAGAAGAGGTTCTGGTCGGTCTAAACGCCTGGCCCGTTCCTGAACAGGAGGGCGGTGAAGTGCGTGGCGAGGCTCAACCACAGGCAGAGACCAAGGAGGGCCAGGCCGAGGGCGCTGTTACGGAGAGCACGCCAGATTCGGATGATCGCGAAGCCGTTGAACTTACCCCAATCGACGTCGAAGGCATTGAGCTTGAGGAAGCGCCTCATGTCGAAGTACCCCCAGTCAAAGATGCACCGAGAGGGTCCACAGGCGGGGCACAGCACTTCCCTCCGATCGACTGGGAGCGCGTCACCAGACTTACACGGGCCGTAGGACGTTGGGGCGAAGAACTTGTCTTCGAACTCGAGCGAAGACGCATGCGGGAACTCTCGTTCGATCCAAGTGCCGTCGAGTGGCGCTCGGCTCGCGACGAGCTTTCGCCTTACGATATTAAGAGTCTTGACCGAGACGGTCACATGATCTTCATCGAAGTCAAGACGACGACTCAGACCGATCCCCATGCACCATTTGACATCAGCGCGGCTGAATTGGTTCACGCCTTCAGGCATCGAGAGCGTTACTACCTATACCGCGTCCTAGGAGCTGGGTCCGACGACATCAGGGTTCTCTCCTACGACGACCCGGTTGGAAGGCTTTTGAGTGGCGAAGGGGACATGAAACTCGGCTCAGCGAGGCTGTACTTGGCTCCACCTAAGGGAACCAAGTAGACGATGACAAGACTGTGTCTGGTGTGACCGCGCTTCTTGGCTGGGCATTCGGATCGTGGGCGGAGCCGATCCCCATTCGAATCCATGACATCAGCTGTAAGCCCAATGCTGGTCTTGAAAATCTGTCACCACAGGTTGATAAGTTCGATGCTGCGGAGGAGGTAGTCACCACGGGGCATCTGGTCAGCCGAGCGGAGCGATGAGCCTGCTTGTCCACACCCATTCCCATCCTGATGAACTTGTCGGGCTCCTCGTCGACTTGCTTGCTGAGCCTTTGGCCGATCCCTTTGGGACCGAGGTCGTGGCGGTGCCGACTCGTGGGATTGAACGCTGGCTGACGCAGCGGGTCTCGGCGGAGTTCGCAAGACGTGGTGTCGGCGATGGAGTGTGCGCCAACATCGCCTTCCCGTCCCCGAAACGGCTTGTCTACGACGTGCTGCGGGCGGTGCCACAACTTGCGGTGAGCCTCGACGCCAGCGAGGGACACTCCGTCGTCAGTCACCTGCTCAATGCGCTCGACGCGCATCGCGGAGAGGAGTGGCTGTGGCTGCTCGACCGCTACATCGGTGAGTCGAACGGCACGCAGGAAACGGGTCAACGGCTCAACGCTGCACGGAAGATCGCCCGCCTCTTCGCCAGCTATGCCCGCCGGCGGCCGGACATGATCCGACGGTGGGCGGCGGGAGAGGACGCTGGCCCAAACGGAACGCCCATCGCTGAAGCTGCTGCGTGGCAGCCGCGCTTGTGGCGCATTATTCGTAACGCGATCGATGTCCCCTTGCTACCCGAATTGTTGCCCGGAGGCCTCGATCCCATCCGCACGGGAGCCATTGACCTAGACCTGCCGCCTCGCCTCGCGGTCTACGGACTCACCGCTCTCGATCCTATGGATCTGCAGGTGCTCGAAGCCGTTGCGGAGCAGCGCGATGTGCATCTGTATCTCTTGTATCCATCGCCAGTTTTGTGGAGTCAGATCTCGCAGGTCGATGTGTCGTCGGCGGTGATGCGAGGTGACGACCCTGCAGAATCCCTGGCCGTTCACCCACTGCTGGTGTCGTGGGGGCGCGACAGTCGAGAACTCCAGGTCTTCCTGCAGCGGATTGCGCATGGAGCCGCGGCACCGGTGCCTTATAAAGCCGGAGACGACGGGTTGCTCGGGCACCTCCAGGCCGACATCCGTGAAAACGCAGAGCCGCAACTGGCGGCGGCTGTCGATGAGGGCATCGACGACAGGTCGATCCAGATCCACGTCTGTCACGGAGCCCGCCGTCAGGTCGAAGTGCTGCGTGATGCTGTGCTCCACGTCCTCACCACCGACTCGACGATTGAGCCGCGTGACATCGTCATCATGACCCCCGATCTAGCCACCTTTGCCCCGCTTCTCGAGGCCGCCTTCCCCGAAGCCCCTGAGGACAGCAGCGACGACGCTCTGCCGGACCTGAGGGTACGGATTGCGGACCGTGCACCGGCAGCGACGAACCCGCTTGTCCGTTTCGCTGCCACGGTCCTCGACCTGGCCGACGGGCGCATCGGTGCCGAAACCGTGAGAGAGTTGATCGTCGATCCGCTGGTGCGGCAGCGCTTCGCCATTACCGAGGGCACCGCCGCTTCGTTGGTGAAGCTCATCGACGACCTCAACGTGAAGTGGGGCCTCGACGCCGCTCATCGTGCCGCCTGGGGCGCCGGATCCCTTGACGACCACACCTGGCGCCGCGGGCTCGACCGGGCTCTGGCCGGGGTGTACCTGGCAGACAGCCAGGTCCGGGTCGTCGACACCATCGCTCCACTCGACGGCATCGAAGGCCAGGATGCTGCCAGCGCCGGGTTGCTGGCCCAGGTCGTCGACCGCATCGTCGCCGTCCGTGATCTGCTTGCCGCACGGATGCCAATCCGCGAATGGGGCGACGCCATCGCTACCGCTGTGCGTCTCCTCGCCGCGCCCGCTTTGCAGGACGAATGGCAATGGACCCAACTAGAGCGCCTTCTCGCCGAGAGCTTCGATCCAGCGTACGGTGCCGTCGACGATCCGTTGCTGAGCCGGGCCGAAGCCCGGCTGCTGGTAGTCGAATGGGTCCAGGACCGGCCCAGTCCGCTGAACCTCCGCACTGGAGACATCACAGTCTGCACCCTGGTGCCCATGCGTTCGGTGCCTTACCGGGTCGTCTGCTTGCTGGGAATGGACGACGAACGCTTCCCCCGCCTCGGACGCGCCGATGGTGATGACCTGCTAGTCGATCACGAGGTGATCGGAGACCCTGACCGGAGCGCCGAGGATCGCCAGCTTCTCCTTGACGCCTTGATGGTCGCCGGAGACCACCTCATAGTCACCTATTCGGGCCGCGACGAGCTCACGAACGCCGAGTATCCGCCGGCTGTTCCGGTCGCGGAGCTCGAAGACGTGCTGCGCGCCATGGTCGGTCGCGATGGGTTGAAGACACTGGTCACTGTCCACCCACTACAGGGCTTCAGCCGTGACAACTTCATCACGGGCCGGCTCCGCCGCGATGGGCCGTGGTCGTTCGATCCTATGGCTCTCGACGGCGCCCGAGCTGTTCGGGACGGCCCGGCCGCGGCGGAGCCGGCCCTCGGCGTGACGAAGCCCCTCGACGTTCCCGACCCGATCCTCCTCTCCGACGTCATCACGTTCCTGCAGCACCCGGCCAGGTGGTTTCTCAAGAACCATCTCCAGTTCTCGATCCCCGCGGCCGCCGAGGCCTCGGATGACACGTTGCCGGTCGATATCGGCGGCCTCGAGTTGTGGGCAATTAAGGAGAAGCTGCTTGTCGGCCTCAGTAATGGCGAGGCAATTGACGCCGTGGCGAACCACATTCGTGCCGGCGATGCGCTGCCGCCTGGTGACCTTGGCTCCGATGACCTCGAATCCGCTATCGACCAGGCCGCAGAGTTGTGGGAAGTCGCACAGAAGTACAGGATCACGCCGCAGCGGAACCGCCCCTTTGTGGAGACGTTGCAGGTCGGCGCCGAGGTTGTCGAGGGTCGGGTGATGGCTGATCCCGAGGCAGTGCACATCGGTGTGGTGACCCCGTCGCGTCTAGGCGCCAAGCGACTCCTCGAAGTGTTCACGAACCTTGCGTTCATCTCGGCGCTGGCACCGGAGCAGGAGTGGAAGGCGGTGTTAGTGGGCCGCGCCGAATGGGGCCAGAAGCTGAAGGTCATCACGATGGGCCCCATAGGAAGGGACTCCGCAGATCGCTGCCAAGCCGCTGAAGAGCTGCTCTCTGGTCTCATGAACCTCTACGTGCAGGGCCACGCCAGCCCGGTGCCGCTGCCTCCCAAGACTGCCTACGCCTGGCAGAGGGGTCTGGGCAAGAACCGGGGAGCGGCGTTCAAGGGGGCCAACGACGAATGGGTCAACGACCGCTTCTCGCCGGAACGCGAGGACCCAGCCAATGCGATGGTGTTCCCACATCTCAGAGACATCGATGCGCTGCTGGAAAGCGACTTCGTCGCATACGCCGAACGGCTTTGGCTGTCGATCCTGCCCCTTTGCCGGGAGAAGACGCTGTGACCGCCCCGCGTCCCTTCGATCCCGCCGAGCCGCTTCCGGATGGTCGGTTGATCATCGAGGCCAGTGCCGGCACCGGCAAGACGTTCACCATCGCAGCGGCCGTCACCCGCCTTGTCGCTGAAGAAGCCATCCCTCTGGAGCAGATCCTGATTGTGACGTTCACCAGGGCTGCCACGGCCGAACTGAAGGGCCGCATCCGCCAACGCATGGTCGACACGGTCGCCGCTCTCGGCGGAGCGGAAGTCGGCATCGACGAGCACATGGCGGTCCTCGTCAATGTGGATGCCGCCACCGGGGTCGTCTACGCCAAACGGCTCGCGACGGCGTTGACCCGCTACGACCGGGCGCAGATCTTCACCATTCACGGCTTTGCGCAGCGTCTACTGCGCCAGCTCGGGTTCCGCTCCCGGCTATCACCAGATATCGAACCGGGCGAGATCGACGGCTTGCTCCTCGCCGAGACCGCAAGCGACCTGGTGGTGGGTCGCTTCGCCGCCGATCCTCTCCACGTGCTCGATCCGAACAAAGTCGCCGCTATCGGTGCCGCCGTCACCTCGACCCCTGATGCCGTGATCGTCCCCGATGCCCTGGCGGTGAGCGGCGAGCCCAAACTGCGGGTGGAGATGGCCCACGCCATGAAGGCCGAACTTGCTCGTCGGCTGCGGGCCTTGGGGATGATGACGTACGACGACGGTCTCGTTGAGGCCCGCGATGCATTGACCGATGCGCAGATTGGCGATGCCGCCAAGGCGCTGCTTGCTGCCCGCTACCAGGTGGCGCTGGTGGACGAGTCCCAGGACACCGACCCGGTGCAGTGGCAGGTTATCCGGGCCGTATTCGACGATAGGCGCCTGGTCGTCATTGGAGACCCCAAGCAGTCGATCTACGCCTTCCGTGGCGCCGACGTTGAGTCATACCTCGCTGCCGCTGACGATGCCACCACCACCCGGACCCTCGATACCAACTGGCGCAGCGACGGGCCTCTACTCACCGCCCTTGACGCGCTTTTCACAGGGGCCACCTTCGGCGACACGCGCATCGCCTACCACCAGGTGCGCCCCGCCCCCGGTCGTGAAGGGTCGGCGATCACCGGCGGCGGGTCACCACTCGTCATACACCGCTTCGGCAAATCGATTCCCGTCGCACGCCGGAGAGACGGCTTCTTCCGCGTCGGGGAGGCGCGGCAGGCCGTCGCCGGCGACGTCGCCACCGAAATCGTCGTCCTGTTGAACAGCGGTGCCACGTTCGAAGATGACGTCGGCGATCGTCCCGTCGGGCCCGGTGACATCGCGGTGTTGTGCCGTACCCGTCACCAGGTGGAGTTAGTCCGCGTCGCATTGTCGGAACGGGAGGTACCGTCAGTGGCGGCTCGCACCGGCAGCGTCTTCGACACCCCGGCCGCCGAGGCTTGGCGCCGTTTTCTGCTCGCCGTGGAGCGGCCTGACCGCACCGACTTCGTGCGTCTCGCCGCCACGTCGCTGCTCATCGGCCACAGCCTCGTCGAGGTGGCCCAGCTCTCCGACGAGGACGTGCTCGATATGCAGAACCAGATCCGACTCTGGCGCGACACGATGTTGGAGCGTGGGGTGCCGGCTCTTGTCGCCGACGTCGACCGCAGCACCAACCTGGCAACGCGGATCCTCGCTACAGCGGACGGTGAACGCACAATCACCGACCTCATCCACATCGCCGAGGAGATGCACGCGGTGTGGCGTCGTGGCCGCATCGGGTCGCTGGTGGCGTGGCTGGAGGCCGCCATGGAAGAGGCAACGAAAAACGCCGACAGTGGCTTGGAGGAGCCGGAATCGCGCCAGCGCCGCCTTGAGACCGACGCCGCCGCGGTGCAGGTCCAGACTGTGCACGCTGCCAAGGGTCTGGAGTATCCGGTCGTCTTCGTGCCCTACTTGTGGGACCCCCCGTCGGCACCGCCAGGCGCTGACGACGTACCCATCTTCCATGAGGGCGCCACACCGGCGCCTGGCCGACCGCGGCGACGACTCATCGACGTTGGAGGCAAGGACTCACCCGACTTCGACCTCCACCGGGAGACGGCGAAGGTCGAGGAAGCAGACGAAGAGTCCCGGCTGCTTTACGTGTCGCTGACCCGGGCCCGGCACCTGCTGCGGGTGTGGTGGATCGAGGACCATGTCAAGGTCGAGGAAACCAAGCTGAACGAGCTGCTGATCCGAGACGGTGGCGGCGTCGAGTCGCTCGTAGCGGCGGCGGGTGGCACGATCGAGACGGTGGTGCTCGACGCACCGGTGCCGACGACCCCGTACGTGGCGCCGGCAGCGTCCGGTGAGGAGTTGCACCTCGCCGAACTGGGCCGGCCATTGGATTACTTGTGGCGGCGGGTTTCGTTCTCTTCCTTGTCACCTGACCACCCCGTCAGCGCCAAGGTGGAGACGTCGGAGACGCCGCTGCGTAGCGACGAAGCCGTCGACGCCGACCCCGCTCTCGTCGCGAGCTTGGAGCTGCCGATGGCGGACCTGCCGCGGGGAGCTGCTTTCGGATCGCTCGTCCACGACGTTCTCGAACACGTCACGTTGGACTCCGAGGACGTGGCCGGGGCAATGCGCGAGGTTGTCGACGAGCGGGTGACCCGCAGCGCCTGGGACCTCGACCCCGCGGTGCTGGTTGCCGGGTTGGTTGCCGCGGTGGAGACCCCGCTCGGGCTGGCGGACGACACACCGACGCTGCGCGACCTCGACCCAGCCCGGGAGTTGAAGGAGATGGTCTTTGAGTTCCCGGTACGTCACAACGGCGATGCGGTGTCGCTACACGACGTGGCCCGGCTCATGCTGGAACACCTCCCAGACGACGATCCGTACCGCAGCTACGCCGAGCAGCTGTTGGGCCTCGAGACGTCCAGGTTCCGTGGCTACCTCACCGGAGCCATCGACCTCACCACAGTGCTGGCCGACGAGGCTGGCCGGGATCGGTTCGTCGTGATGGACTACAAGTCGAACGCGCTGCCTGCTGCGGGCGAGGCGCCGTCGACGGCAGACTACGGGTACGGCCCGTTGGTGGCAGCGATGAGCGACGGCAACTATGTGCTCCAGGCCCTGCTCTATCAGGTGGCGCTGCACCGCTATCTGCAGTGGCGCCTCCCCATCTACAACCCTGAGCGCCACCTCGGTGGTGCGATGTACCTGTTCGTGCGGGGGATGGTGGGCGGCGACACGCCGATTGTGGACGGGGCCCGCTGCGGAGTAGCCCGCTGGACGCCACCAGCCGAGATGATCGTGGCGATAAGCCGTCTGTTTGCCGGAGGCCGGGAATGACGACGCTCGACCCGATCCGCCTCGCTGTCGCCGACGGCTCCATCGCGGTGAGCGCCACCGGCGCCCTGGCCGTCTTCAACGAGGTC
>SMVB01315505.1_pt1 | contig 12000 bp, 17 predicted proteins | sample 2456461 | NCBI WGS metagenome assembly SMVB01 (sample SAMN11095934, study PRJNA526329) | marine sediment metagenome | biome: Marine sediment; feature: Surficial sediment; material: Deep marine sediment; isolation source: Hadal surficial sediment | place: Pacific Ocean | collected 2014-05 | depth...
AGTTCTTTAAAGAGCCCGATTAACAATATGTAGGAGCGGCTTAAACCGCGAATAAAATGAACAAGATTAGAAAAGGCGACGAGATCATTGTACAGACCGGCAAAGACAAAGGCCGGCGCGGGACAGTGCTGCAGATTTTTGACGACGGGCGAGTGCTGGTCGAGGGCATTAATTTGGCCAAGAAACACACAAAGCCGAACCCGAACGTCGGTGAGCCGGGCGGTATCCACGACAAGGCAATGCCATTGGACGTATCGAATGTTCTCGTCTTTAACCCGAAATCGAAGAAGGGTGAACGCGTAGGTTTTCGTATTGAAGACGGCGGCAACAAAGTTCGTGTCTTTAGAAACGGCGACGTGGTGGACATCTGATGTCAAGATTACAGGAACAATTTCAGGCGACTCTTGCTGGCGAGATCCAGAAGAAACTCGGTCTGAAGAACGTGATGGAAGTACCGCGCATCACCAAGATCACGCTCAATATGGGTGTGGGTGAAGCCGTCGCTGACAAAAAGGTCATGGAAAATGCACGTGCCGACATGGAGAAGATTGCCGGCCAGCGCCCTGTGACGACACTCGCTCGCTTGTCGGTTGCCGGATTCAAGATTCGGGACGGCATGCCGATTGGTTGCAAGGTGACCTTGCGTCGTGAGCGCATGTACGAGTTTCTCGATCGCCTGGTGAACATTGCGATTCCACGAATTCGAGATTTTCGCGGTCTGAACCCGAAGTCCTTCGATCGTCAGGGCAATTACAGTATGGGTGTCACCGAGCAGATCATCTTCCCGGAAATTAATTACGACGAGATTGATGCGTTGCGTGGCATGGATATCACCATCACCACGACGGCGCGCAATGCCGAGGAAGGCAAGGTGCTGCTTGAAGCATTCAATTTTCCTTTCAAAAAACCGGTAACAACGTAGGAGCGGCTTTAGTCGCGAAACGGAAAACTACATGGCCAAGAAATCGGTGATTCAGCGTGAATTAAAGCGTACCAAGCTCGTAGCAAGGCAAGCGAAGAAACGTTCCGCGTTGAAGGTAATTATTCGCAGCATCCATAGTTCGGATGAAGAGCGCAGCGTTGCGCAGGCGAAGCTGAACGCACTGCCGCGTGATGGCAGTCCGTCGCGTCAACGCACTCGTTGCGCGATAACAGGGCGTCCACGCGGTGTTTATAGCAAGTTCGGCCTAGGCCGCAACAAACTCAGGGAAGCCGCAATGAATGGCGAAATACCTGGGCTCACTAAGGCCAGTTGGTAGGCGGAGACAGATAATGAGTATGACCGATCCGATCGCAGACATGCTGACACGCATTCGCAATGGCCAGAAGGCTCGCAAGGTGAGCGTTTCCATGCCGGCGTCGAAAGCAAAAGAAGCTGTAGCGAAAGTATTGAAACAAGAAGGCTACATCATGGATTACTCGACCAGCGGTGAGGGCGTTTCGAAGGCGCTCAGTGTTGATCTCAAGTATTTCGAAGGTGTGCCGGTAATCGAACACATTCAACGTTCGAGTCGTCCTGGCCTGCGAATATATCGCGGCAAGGAAGACCTGCCGAAAGTGTTGGGCGGTCTGGGCATTGCGATCGTTTCGACCTCGGCCGGCGTAATGTCGGATCGTCAGGCAAGACACAAAGGAATTGGAGGTGAGGTTCTTTGCATCGTTTCGTGATGCGTTGATACCCGCCAGACAGAGACAAAATTATGTCCAGAATTGCAAAAGAACCTGTCACTTTGCCGCAAGGTGTTGAGTTCAAACAGGAAGGCACGATTGTCACCTTAAAGGGCGGCAAGGGTTCGCTGGTGCTTGAATTGAACTCCGAGGTTGAGCTCACGCAAGAAGACGGTGCGCTGAAAGTTTCGGCGCGTTCGGGTTCCCGTTTTGCGACAGCGATGTCAGGCACGACGCGCGCATTGCTTGCGAACATGGTGCAGGGCGTTACCGAAGGTTATGAGCGAAAGCTCGAGCTGGTCGGCGTTGGTTATCGTGCGCAGGCACAGGGTAAAACATTGAATTTGACGCTCGGGTTTTCTCATCCGGTTGTCTACGAAGTGCCAGAAGGCATTGACGTCGAGACACCGAGTCAGACAGAGGTTGTCATCACAGGAATCGATAAGCAGCAAGTGGGCCAGGTTGCGGCTGAAATTCGCCACTTCCGTCCGCCGGAGCCCTACAAGGGCAAAGGCGTTCGCTACGCTGATGAGCACGTAGTCCTTAAAGAAGCGAAGAAGAAATAGGTTAACGAGAACATTATGAAGCTCGATAAGAAACAAAACAGGCTGCGCCGCGCCCGCAAGGCGCGCGCGAAAATTTCGGAGCTCGGAGTGAATCGCCTTAGCGTTCACCGGACACCGCAACATATTTATGCGCAGGTAATTGCACCGGATGGCGGCACAATACTCGCGTCGGCGTCGACTCTGGAGACAGAAGTTCGCAAGGGCATGAAGTCAGGTGGCAATGTCGAGGCGGCAGTGATCGTTGGTGCCCGTATTGCCGAAAAGGCGAAAGCAATCGGCGTCGATACGGTTGCGTTCGATCGTTCAGGTTTTCGTTATCACGGGCGTGTAAAGGCGTTGGCGGATGCCGCCCGTGAAGCTGGATTGAAGTTCTAACTGGATCAGACTATGGCAAGAAACGAACATACACAGTCAAAAGACGACCTGATCGAGAAGCTCGTCACGGTCAATCGCGTCGCCAAGGTTGTGAAAGGTGGTCGTCAATTCGGCTTCACTGCGTTGACGGTTGTCGGCGATGGAGAAGGTCGGGTTGGTTTTGGGTATGGCAAGGCTCGTGAAGTGCCAATTGCGATCCAGAAGTCGATGCAGAATGCTCGCAAGAACATGATCTCGATCAACTTGAACAATGACACTTTGCAGTACGCGAAGACGGGTCGCCATGGCGCCACGAACGTATACATGCAACCCGCATCGGAAGGTACTGGCGTAATCGCCGGTGGTGCGATGCGCGCGGTATTTGAATGTGCCGGTGTTCGTAACGTGCTGGCGAAGAGCTACGGCTCACGCAATCCGATTAACGTGGTTCGCGCGACGATCAAGGCGTTGTCGGAGATTCATTCTCCGCAGTCGATCGCTGCGAAGCGCGGCAAGAAAGTTAAGGAGATCATGGCTTAGGCCGTGGTCGGAACCAGGAAATACCAGAGATTTAGATCATGGCGAAGGCAAAAGAATTGAAAGTCACGCTGCTCAAGAGCAAATACGGCCGGCTCAAAAGCCACAAGGCTTGTATTGCGGGACTCGGCCTCAGAAAAATCCGTCAGACTGTAACGATTGTGGATACGCCGGAAAATCGCGGAATGATCAATCGCATTTCTTACATGCTCGCGGTAGAGGAAGCCTGATATGCGCCTGAATGAATTGTCGCCCGGCAACGGGGCCAAAAAAGTTGGCAAGCGCCGAGGGCGAGGCCATTCGGCGGGCCAGGGAAAAACCAGCGGTCGCGGCCAGAAGGGCCAGCATGCACGCTCGGGTGGGTACCACAAGGTCGGTTTTGAAGGCGGTCAGATGCCGCTGCAGCGTCGCTTGCCGAAGGTGGGATTCAACTCCCGCATGGCGCGACTGTCTGCGGAACTTCGCTTGCACGAACTCGAAATTCCGACCGCTGACGTGATTGATATTGACGTACTGAAAGCAGCCAATCTTGTACCGGCTGTTGTCATCAAGGTCAAAGTCATCGTGTCTGGTGAAATTAGCAAAGCAGTGAAGCTTAAGGGCATCGCTGTGACGAAAGGTGCGCGCGCGGCTATTGAAAAGGCCGGCGGGACCATTGAGTAGAGAATAGGAAAGCCACGTGGCAAAGAAGCCCCAAAACAATCCGGCTGACATCGGTAAATCGGCGAGCAAACTGGGCGAATTGAAAGTTCGCATCCTGTTTCTCGTGGGCGCGTTGATCGTGTTCCGTGCGGGTACCTATATACCGGTACCGGGCGTCAATCCAGTTGCGCTGGCTGCTTTTTTCGAGCAGCAGGCGGGCGGATTGCTAGGCATGGTCAACCTGTTCTCGGGCGGTGCTTTGTCACGCTTTGGCATCTTTGCGATGGGCATCATGCCGTACATTTCCTCATCGATCATCATGCAGATGGCGAGCCATATATTGCCGAGCCTGCAGCAGCTGAGGAAAGAAGGCGAGCAAGGTCGTCGGCAAATCGTCAAATACACGCGCTATGGCACGGTGGCTCTCGCCAGCTTCCAGTCAATAGCGGCGGCATCGTGGTTGCAGGGTCAGCCAGGGGGGCTTGTGGTTAATCCGGGTTCGGCGTTCCTGATCACGGCGTGTATCACTCTCGTGACGGGCACGATTTTCCTGATGTGGCTTGGCGAGCAGATCACGGAACGTGGTATCGGCAACGGTATTTCCATGATCATCCTGGCCGGTATTGTCGCCGGGTTGCCTGCTGCGATCGCCGGGACGGCAGAACTCGTGCGCAATGGCGAAATGTCGTCGGTGACAGCTATTTTGATGGCGCTTGGCGCAGCTGCGGCGATTGTCTTCGTTGTCTTTATGGAGCGAGCACAGCGGCGCATTACAGTGAATTACGCGCGGCGCCAGCAGGGACGCAAGTCGTACCAGGCGCAAAGCACTCACCTGCCGTTCAAGATCAACATGGCGGGTGTTATTCCGCCGATTTTCGCATCGAGCATCCTGATGTTCCCTGCAACGATCGCGCAATTTTTTGGCCAGGCGGTTGAGCCGAATGCAATGCAAAGTGCGTTGCAGACTATCGGTGCAAATCTCGCTCCAGGGCAACCGGTTTATGTGCTGCTGTACGCAGTGATGATTATTTTCTTCTGCTTCTTCTATACCGCATTGATGTTCAACTCGAAGGACACGGCGGACAATTTGAAGCGCTCGGGCGCATTTGTACCGGGGATTCGACCGGGTGAACGCACGGCCGAGTTCATCGATAAAGTACTGACAAGGCTGACGTTTTGGGGCTCGCTTTATATCGCGGGCGTCTGTTTGCTCCCAGAACTCGTACGCATGTTCTACCCGAGCATGCCGTTCAGCTTCGGTGGCACGTCATTATTGATTCTCGTCGTCGTAACGATGGACTTCATGTCGCAGCTGCAAGCGCATGCGATGAGCCATCAGTACGAGGGCATGATGCAGAAAGCCAACCTTCGCAACTACGGCAAGGGTGGACAAGTTCGCTGATTTTTTCAGCGAACGAGGAGTTAACTCATGAAAGTTAGAGCATCAGTTAAGAAAATTTGCAGGAACTGCAAAATTATTCGTCGCAAAGGCGTTGTGCGGGTGATCTGCACGGACGCACGACACAAGCAGCGCCAAGGTTAAACGATAAGGAACACGCAAGTGGCACGTATAGCAGGAATAAACATACCGCTGAACAAGCACATCGTGATTGCACTGACGTCGATCTTCGGTATTGGAACTACTCGTGCGCAGCAGATTTGTGCGGCAGCGAGTGTTGATCCGGCGATTGCAGTCAAAGATCTCGCAGAGCCAGAGGTTGCGAAACTTCGAACCGCAGTTGCGACTTTTGAAGTGGAAGGCGATTTGCGTCGGGAAATCTCGATGAATATCAAGCGTTTGATGGATCTCGGTTGTTACCGTGGAATTCGTCATCGCCGGGGCTTGCCGATGCGCGGCCAGCGTACACGGACCAACGCGCGTACTCGCAAGGGCCCGCGCAGGCCGATTAAAAGGTAAGAACGACAAAGTATCGTAGGAGCGCGCTCCAGCGCGCGATAGCGATGACAGGAAGATAGAATGGCAGAACCAAAGAAAAAGAAGGTCAAAAAGCATGTGGTCGACGCGATCGCTCACATACATGCGTCCTTCAACAACACGATTATCACGATCACCGATCGTCAGGGAAATACCTTGACATGGGCGACGGCCGGGGGCTGCGGATTCCGCGGTTCGCGTAAGTCGACACCATTTGCCGCACAGGTCGCTTCGGAAAAGGCGGGTCGCTCGGCGTTGGACTTTGGTGTGAAAAACCTGGACGTGCGTGTTCGCGGGCCAGGCCCGGGTCGCGAGTCTGCGGTTCGCGCACTAAATGCCCTGGGTTTTCGTATTCAAAACATCGAGGACGTAACACCGATTCCTCACAACGGCTGTCGCCCGCCTAAAAAGCGGCGCGTGTAGAGGCTAAGTAATGGCAAGATATTTAGGACCAAAATGTAAACTGTCCCGCCGCGAAGGCACGGATTTGTTTCTCAAAAGCGGCATCCGGCCGCTTGAGTCGAAGTGCAAGCTCGATGTGCCGCCAGGTGGCGCGCCGCAGCGTCGTCCGCGTGTGTCGGACTACGGTTTGCAGCTTCGGGAGAAACAAAAACTGCGTCGCATGTACGGAATTCTGGAGCGCCAGTTTCGCAACTACTACAAGCGCGCCGCGCAGCTGAAGGGCTCCACCGGAGAGAACCTTCTGACCCTTCTCGAGGGTCGGCTGGACAATGTCGTTTATCGCATGGGCTTTGCCTCAACACGTGCAGAAGCACGGCAGCTCGTGAGTCACAAGAGCATCGAGATGAACGGCAAGGTCGTCAATATTCCGTCCGCACAGGTTAGTGCGGGCGATTCAATCGGCATTCGTGAGAAAGCCCGCAAGCAGCTTCGTATTAAAAGTGCGATGGAAATTGCTGGCCAGGTTGGCCTGCCCGAATGGGTTGAGGTTGACGCGAAAAAGATGTCGGGGGTGTTTAAGTCGTCACCGGAACGAGAAGATATTCTCCCGGAAATTAACGAAAACCTCGTCGTCGAGCTTTACTCCAAGTAGCCAGGAAGGAATTTACCCATGCAGGAATCTGTACACGAATTTCTGAAGCCGCGCGTCGTTAAAGTTACGCCGGTTAATGATCAGATGGCCAAAGTGGTCATCGAGCCTTTTGAACGTGGTTTCGGCCACACGTTGGGCAATGCTCTGCGTCGCATTTTGCTGTCGTCGATGCCGGGAGCCGCTATCACCGAGGCGGAGATAGAAGGTGTGCTGCACGAGTACACGAGTATCGAAGGCGTTCAGGAAGACGTCGTCGAAATTCTTCTAAACCTCAAGCAGGTCGCAGTTCAGATGCACGGTCGTGACACTGCGGAGCTGCGCATTTCGAAGAAAGGCCCAGGGCCGATTACGGGCGCAGACATTCAGCTGGATCACGATGTCGAAATCATGAATCCAGAGCTCGTTATCGCCAATCTTACGAAGGTCGGCGAGTTGAACATGATTCTCAAAGTCGAGCGTGGTCGCGGCTACCGTCCGGCGACTCATCGCCCGGTCTTCGACGAGGAAACAGGCCCGATTGGCCAATTGCAGCTGGATGCGTCATTTAGCCCGGTTAATCGCGTGACCTACAGCGTGGAGGCGGCCCGTGTTGAACAACGCACTGACCTCGACAAGCTGATTATCGAAATCGAGACCAATGGCACGATCGATCCGGAAGAAGCCATTCGGCGCGCGGGTAGCATCCTCAAAGACCAATTGTCGGTTTTCGTTGACCTGCAGGGTCAGGAGGAAGGCGTCGGCGCACAGGCAGAACATCAGGTCGATCCGATACTGCTACGTCCGGTTGATGAGTTGGAGCTTACCGTTCGTTCGGCGAACTGCCTCAAAGCAGAGAACATCATGTACATCGGTGATCTGGTGCAGCGGACCGAGGTTGAGCTTCTGAGAACGCCGAACCTTGGCAAGAAATCGCTGACCGAGATCAAAGAAGTTCTCGAAGTACACGGGCTGGGACTGGGCATGCGCCTGGAGAACTGGCCGCCAGCAAGCCTGCGCCCCGAGCACGAGCTCGGTTTGCCGGCCTAAAAAAACAGCAGGGGCCATAGCCTTTCGAAACAGAAGGGCTCTGATTCCACATTTTAAGGTAAAGAAAAATGCGCCATAGAAAATCCGGTCGTAGACTGGGTCGTAACAGCTCACACCGAAAAGCGATGTTTCGCAACATGGCGGCGTCGATTTTGAAGCACGAAACGATCAAGACGACACTACCCAAAGCCAAGGAACTTCGCCGTGTCGTTGAGCCGCTTATTACACTGGCCAAAGTGGACAGCGTTGCGAACCGTCGGCTGGCATTTAGCCGCCTGCGCGACAAGGAAGTCGTGGGCAAGCTGTTTTCCGAGCTCGGTCCGCGTTTCAAAGACCGCCCGGGTGGTTATTTGCGCATTCTGAAAACGGGCCCGCGTTCAGGCGACGCAGCGCCGATGGCAATCGTCATGTTGACCGATCAGGCGCCAGAACCAGAAACTGACGCTGAGTAGGCAAGCACCGGTCCGATCCGGACACTGTGTTTCTCGATGATATTCAACGATAAAACGGTAATTATCACTGGCGGCTCTGCGGGAGTCGGGGCGGCTGCAGCGCGCAAGTTTGCCGATGCCGGCGCGAATCTGATGCTGGTCGCACGCGGCAAGAAAAAACTCGACGCCATTGCCGAGGAATTACGCAGCAAAACTCGGGTTGAAATCTTTGCGATGGATGTTGCAGATCCGAATGCGTGCGTGGACCTGTTCAAGAAAGCGGAATTCGAGTTTGGGCGCGTTGACGTGCTGGTTAACAATGCCGGCTATCATCAACGTGGTCCAGCCGAATCCGTCGACGCCGCGGATCTCGGTCGAATGATTGACGTGAATCTCAAAGCACCGATTGTTTTGAGCCGCATCGCCATTCCCTATCTCAGGGAGGCCGGCGGTGGAGCGATCATTAATGTTGGCTCACTTGCGGGGCGGCTGCCTGTACCCAATAGTGCAACCTACTCGGCGAGCAAATCGGGATTGCGCGCGTTCTCGTATGCGATGTTCGAAGAATTGCGCGGCAGCGGAATCAAGATTGCCGTGGTGTCTCCAGGGCCCATCGACACGGGCTTTATCATGTCCGATATCGACAACGTATCTGACCTGACTTTTTCGCAGCCGATCAGCACCGCGGACGAGGTCGCTCAGGTGATCCTCGACTTGTGTGGCAACAGTCAATGCGAGAAATCAATGCCAGCCATCAGTGGCGTGTTGACGACGATATCCTACCTGATGCCGTGGCTCGCCCGTCTCATGCGGCCGGTTTTTGAGAACAAAGGCGCCAGCGTCAAACGGAAACTAAAGGCGCAAGCAATGGCCGATCGGAACTAGATCGACGCAAACGCATCGCGCGTCAGGTTCTCGCAGCCATCCGCGGTGACTCTTACATCGTCCTCAATGCGAATACCGCCATACGGTCGTAACCAGTCAACGCCTTCCCACAAGACGTGATTTTCTGCCGGAGTACCGCGTAGGTTCTCGAGCAGCATGTCGATGGCATACAAGCCGGGTTCGATAGTGAGCACCATGTTTTCTTCGAGCACTCGCGTGAGTCTCAGAAATGGGTGCCCGCTCGGCGGATCGATGATGTTGCCAGTCTCGCCCGCCATGAAACCGCCGACATCGTGCACTTGCAGGCCGAGAAGATGTCCCAGGCCGTGCGGGAAAAAAGCCGATGTAACGCCGGTGGCCAGCAACGTATCCGCGTCGCCAGTCGCAAGGGCCGTGTCGACAAGCACGCTGGCGATCATGCGATGTGTTTCGAGGTGTAGTTCACTGTAGTCGATCCCGGCGCGTATCTTGCCCACAATTTCGAGCTGCATGGCATTCATGCGTTCGATAAGCTCGGCGAATCGAGTATCCCCGAACGAATAGGTTCTCGTGATATCGGAAGCGTAGCCGTGCACGCGCGCGCCGGCGTCGATCAGAAACGAACGAATATCAGCCGGCGGATCCCGGTCGAGATCCGTGTAGTGCAGTATGGCGCCGTGGTTATTCAGCGCGACGATATTGCCGTAGGGCAATTCATTGTCCGTATGGCTGACGGCTTTGCAGTAGGCACGGTGAATGTCGAATTCGGACATGCCATCGCGAAATGCGGCTTCGGCAGCAACGTGTCCGCTGGCACCACGGCGTGATGCGAGCCGGAGACACGCAACTTCATAGGCCGATTTGATGCTGCGGGCGAAGTGCAGGATGTTGACGGCCGACGTCGGATTGACTCGCTCAATACCAAACGCGTGCGCGTCATCTTCGATTTCCCCGATCAGAATACATTTGGCGCGCTCTTCGGGCAGATGCTTTGCAACGTCCTCAATCTCGTGCACGATGCGGATATCGAACTGGCTTGTCCAATAGCCGTCAGGTTGGCCCGGTACCGAATGCCAATAGTCGCGAGGCAGGAAATAGATGAGTCGAGGTTTCTCGCCTGGCGTATAAACAATGTACGAAAACGGCACCTGCACCAGCGGCAGCCAGCCGAGAAAATGGGCGTTCGCTTTAAAAGGGTAGGAATAGTCGTCGAGGAATACGGTCTTCGGCGCGCCCGAAAAAATGACAGCGTGGGTCGCCCCGGAATTGTCGAGCGCATGATCATGGCGGGCGCGAAGTGTTTCGATATGCGCGGGATAAAGCTCGCCGAGATCGGGATTCTTATCTGAATAGTCGTCACTCATGCACGGCATGATACCGTGTTTCAATCGCCCGGTAATCTAGGCATTATGGCTTCCTTTGCTCAGGGAATTTGACCCAATGAAGACCGGACGAGCATGGTATCTGTGCGTGGCACTAACGATGATCGGAGGCACTGGAGTGGCGAATTCCGAACCAGGTTATGAGCGCGTAACCGGCCGGCCTATCGCGTCGCGGTCCGAGGTAATAGCGCAGCATGGAATGGCTGCAACAAGTCAGCCACTGGCTACCCAAAGCGCGCTCGATATTCTCAAGGCGGGCGGTCACGCGGTCGATGCTGCTATTGCGGCCAACGCGGCACTTGGCTTGATGGAGCCCACCGGCAGCGGTATCGGCGGAGATCTGTTCGCGATCGTCTGGGACGCCGAGAACAAGCAACTCATCGGCCTGAACGCATCGGGTCGCGCACCTGCCTTGATGACGCTCGAGTATTTCAAAGAACGCGGCATCAAAAAAATTCCACCGTACGGACCTTTGCCGGTCAGTGTGCCTGGCACGGTCGATGGCTGGTTTGAGCTGCATAAACGTTTTGGGCGTCTGTCGATGCACGACATCCTGGCGCCCACGGTGGCTTATGCACGCGAGGGCTTTCCGGTATCCGAGGTGATCGCGTATTACCTGGGGCTCAACGTCAGGGCAAGAATCGACTACCCGGGCTTTGCAGAAACATACATGCCGGACGGACACATGCCGGCCAAAGGTGAAATATTCAAGAACCCACGCCTTGCAGACACGCTCGAAGCGATAGCCGAAGGCGGACGCGATGCATTCTACAAGGGCGATATTGCGAGACGCATTGACGCCTATATGACCGAACACGGCGGCTTACTGCGTTATGAAGATCTCGCGCAGCACGAGTCGGAGTGGGTCACGCCTGTATCGACAAATTATCGTGGCTGGGACATCTACGAGTTGCCACCGAACGGTCAGGGTATCGCAGCATTGCAGATTCTGAATATTCTCGAAGGCTTCGACATCAAATCAATGGGCTTTGGCAGCGCCGAATACATCCACACATTCGTTGAGGCCAAAAAACTCGCCTTTGAAGACAGGGCCAGATATTACGCGGATATGGAGTTCGTCGAAGTACCGGTCGCTACGCTTATATCAAAGGAATACGCAGACGAACGTCGCAAGCTTATCTCGCCAGATCGTGCGGCCGTGGAGTACGCCGCCGGCGACGCGATGCTTGAAGACGGTGACACGATTTATCTCACGGTAGCCGACAGTGACGGCAATATGGTGTCGTTGATTCAGAGCAATTACCGCGGTATGGGCTCTGGCATGACGCCTGGCGACCTGGGATTCGTGCTGCAGGACAGAGCGGAACTATTCAGTCTCGAAGAAGGGCATGCGAACGTGCTGGAGCCCGGTAAAAGGCCGTTTCATACGATTATTCCGGCATTCGTCATGAAAGACGGCAAGCCGCTAATAAGTTTCGGATTGATGGGTGGTGCGATGCAACCGCAGGGTCACGCACAGATAATCATCAACATGCTCGACTTCGGCATGAATCTGCAAGAAGCAGGAGATGCGGCGAGA
>SMVB01163663.1_pt1 | contig 11991 bp, 10 predicted proteins | sample 2456461 | NCBI WGS metagenome assembly SMVB01 (sample SAMN11095934, study PRJNA526329) | marine sediment metagenome | biome: Marine sediment; feature: Surficial sediment; material: Deep marine sediment; isolation source: Hadal surficial sediment | place: Pacific Ocean | collected 2014-05 | depth...
AAAAAAAAGACATAGAGCGCATTCAGGAAAAGTGGGCACCGGTTTTCCGTCCGAATGCGCGACAAAACCATCTAACGTCTTTGGGTTGATCAGCCTAACGCGGCCCGAATCTTTTCGGCGACAGCCTCCAAATGTTTCGTGTCGGCCATACTGCGACCGTGGAGTCCTAGGGATGCGCCGTCATTACGCGGGATCACGTGAAAGTGGATGTGCGACACGGTTTGGCCGGCGGCTCGTCCGTTGAGCTGAGCCAGCATAAGGCCCTCGCAGTCGAGGGCTTTTTTTACCGCCTTCGCAACCTTTTGTGTCGTACGCATCAAACACGCCGTCATCTCCACGTCCAAATCGAAAATGGATTCCGCGTCCGCTTTGGGCACAACTAAGGTGTGACCGTCGGCTTGGGGCATGACATCCATGAAGGCGAGCGTGTGATCGTCCTCATATACTTTGACGCAGGGCGCCTCGCCGCGGATGATTTTAGCAAAGATATTGTCTGGATCGTAAGCCATGATTAGACCTTTGATGATTCGTCGGTCGTCCGTCGAAACGGTGTGTGCTCGTTCAACATCTCAATGTGTTGCTCGACGTGGCGGCGTTCGCTTTGCAGATAACGTTCCACCGCATCGCGAAATGCGGGATCGGGAATATAATGGGCACTGTAGGTTGGTCTCGGCACATAACCGCGGGCAATTTTATGCGGCCCCTGTGCCCCCGCTTCGACCCGTTTAAGGCCTTTGTCGATGGCAAAGTCGATGGCTTGATAATAGCAAACCTCAAAATGCAGGAAAGGATATGTTGCAACACATCCCCAATAGCGCCCGAATAATGTTTCGCTGCCAATGAAATTCAATGCTCCGGCAATATACTGACCGTCTCTTTTGCACATCACGAGCAAAATCTGATCAGACATGGTTTCGCCCACTAAACTGAAAAACGGCCGGGTCAAATAGGGCTGCCCCCATTTACGAAATCCTGTTTCTATATAAAACCGAAAAAAGGCATCCCAATGGTCTTCTCGAATATCGCTGCCGGTTACCCATTCGATGTCGATACCGTCGCGCAGGGCCGCCGCCCGCTCTTTGCGAAGGTTTTTGCGCTTGCGCGATGCAAGGTTGGATAAGAACTCGTCAAAGGTTCGATAGCCCTCGTTCAGCCAATGATATTGCTGATCTGTCCTTTGAAGAAAACCTTCTTGTCCCAAGAGGTCCCATTGAGACTGCGGCAGAAAAGTCAAATGAAGTGATGACACGCCCAGACGTTCGGTAACTTTGATCATGGCGCGGGCCAGATGTTGCTCGATCATTTGCCGGTCGGCGCCCGGATGGGCCAGCAGGCGTCTTCCCGTGGCCGGCGTAAACGGCACGGAGCCCAGCAGTTTCGGATAGTATTGGCCACCGGCGCGCTGATAGGCATCGGCCCAACCATGATCGAAAACATATTCGCCTTGAGAATGACTTTTCACATAGAGCGGAACGACACCGACCACGCGATCGCCGTCATCTTTCATCACCAGGTGATGGGGGGCCCAGCCGGTTTCCGCCGTGACGGATCCGCTTTGTTCCAGCGCGTTGAGAAAGGCATGACCGATAAACGGGTTGATTTCCGTATTGTCGGTCAAATCCGCCGCCGCCGGATTGGCGCAGGCGTCCCACGTGACCGCCGCTATGTCGGCGATACGCGTGACGGCTTCGACTGTCAGTGTGTTCGATTTCGGCATTATAACGGGTTCTAGAGTGTTTCCAGGAAAAGTGGATACCGGTTTTCCGTCCGGAAACACGGCAAAACAATAACTTAGGGTAAAGACCGAGCTACGCTATCTCGAATATAGCGTCCACCTCAACTGCCGCATCGAACGGCAAACTCGCCGCACCTACGGCAAACCGGGCATGTTTGCCGGCGTCACCTAAAACCTCTACGACCAAATTCGAGGCGCCGTTGATAACCGCCGGATGTTGGTCAAAATCCGGGGTGGCGTTGACGAACCCTCCCAGCTTGATGCAGCGACTTACCCGATCCAGATCGCCGCCGCACGCCACCTTAAGCTGCGCTAAGACATTTATAGCGCATAATCGGGCCGCTTCTTGTGCCCGGTCAATCGACATGTCGGCCCCGAGCTTGCCTTGATACTTCATACCATGGGGTGTGATGGGAATTTGCCCGGCAATAAAAACAAGATTGCCTGAAATTGTGAACGGCAGATAATTGGCGGTGGGTGGCGCCGGCGTGTCTAAATCGATGCCCAGTTCCTGCAAACGCGCATTAATGCGGCCAGTCATATCACTCTCCTCAATCCGCCAATAGAATGGGTGGTTAAATCACCGATCGGCGTCCGTCAATGTTCCGTCACGCGACGCGGTTGGGTGGCTCTTTGCCGGCGAAGAAGGCACGCAAATTTTCGATCGCCAAAAAGCCCATATTGTTGCGTGTTTCGATGGTGGCGCTGCCCAAATGGGGCAATAGGAAAACATTCGGCGCGCGTCTGTAGTCGGGATGAGGGTTCGGTTCACCGGCAAACACATCGAACCCGGCAGCGGCAAGTTGTCCGTTTTTGAGTGCCGCGATAACGGCGGCGTCATCGACCAAGTCGCCGCGCGCCGTATTGATTAAGATGGCGCCTTTGGGCAACAGATCAATCGTTCGGGCATTTACGATGGCTTTCGTTTGGGGTGTCGATGTCGCATGGATCGAGAGGAAAGTCGATACGGCGAATAGACTATCCGTTGAGTCGTGATATCGAGCACCTTGTTCCCGGTCAGGCGGAAGACGTTTGCGATTATGGTAATGAATTTCCATATCAAATCCGCGGGCGCGGTGGGCGACCGCCTGTCCGATGCGTCCCATGCCCAAAATACCCAGTTTTTTGCCGGTGACACCGTGGCCCATCATGAATGTCGGTGACCATCCCGGCCACGCGCCTTGCATGACCAGCATATGGCCCTCTCCGGCGCGCCGTGCCGCCCCTAACATAAGGAGCACGGCTATTTCGGCTGTTGCCTCAGTCAAGACATCGGGTGTGTTGGTCACAATCACGCCGCGCGACCTTGCGGTGTCGATGTCAATATGTTCGTATCCGACACCAAAATTTGCGATTATACGAAGCGAGGAAGGGAGCGCTTCAATCAAGTTGGCGTCGATGCGATCGGTTACCGTGACGAGCAAAGCGTCCGCACCGGCCGCGAGATCGATCAATTCATTTGCCGTATAGGCGCGGTCCGACTTATTGAGGCGCGCCGCGAATTCACTTTTCAGCACTTGTTCTGCCGCGTCGGGCAGCTTGCGGGTGGCGACCACCACTTTTCGAGCGCTTATCATGGACCTCGCGACTCACAATAGGATATGGAATAGATAGTCGATAAATACTCTTTAAAACAAAGGACTAAGGGGAAAGTCTTAAACGGCAAAAGCAAGTCGAGCAAGGATTTTTATGGCTGACAAGAAGAGCGCATTTCATTCTCAATTGATTTCTCTCCTTGCCGTCTTGCTGTTGACGGCGTGCGGCGATGCGCCGGAAAGCGTAGCCGATGGGCCGTTGGGTGTTGATGGCCCCGACATTACGCTTGATTCCTATGAGGCGGTCTATCGTCTTAGCCTGGCTCGGGGAAACATAGCTTCGGGCGTATTGGGCTATGATGGTTTGCTCATGATCTCATGGTCCAGCGATTGCGAGGGCTATACTTCATCCCAGCGCATTGCGGCCGACATTTCGACCATAGAGGGCGGCCAAGTGCTCAATGAGATTTCTTCGACCTCTTGGGAGACACGGGATCTGACGCAGTTTCGATTTGGCTCGATCACGAAACTTAATGGCGACGTTACGGAGGACTCGCGCGGCAACGTTGAACGCACCACGCCGACGGCGTCAAGCGAGGTCAAATTCGATAAACCCGATAAAAAGAGCGTTGCTTTGACCGGGCAGGTGCTGTTCCCGACACAATATACGATTGCGGCGATTAGAGCCGCAAAATCGGGTCGCCGGGTTTTTACCGCGGATCTTTATGATGGCTCCCTTGAACATATTCCATACCAAGCCATTACGGTCTTCGGGTCGATGGTTGAGCCCCCGGCGGAGGGCGATGAGTCCACTCCCGAAATGCTGCGGTCCCAATCTTATTGGCCGGCTCAAGTCGGCTATCATTCGAAGGAGATGTCCGAAGGCATCCCCGAATTCGAGGTCAGCATGCGGTTCTACGAGAATGGGGTGGCGACGCACCTGGTCTTGGATTATGGCGACTTTGCTTTGAACGGCGAGCTTTTGGCGTTAAACGCGCTCACCGGCGGCTGCTAGAGCATTTCCAAGATTAATTGACTCATGAAAATGCTCTAGAATCCTAGTTTGGTCGCGTTTTCGGACGGAAAACCGGGTCCACTTTTCCTGAAAACGCTCTAGCCTTTCTCATACTACGCCCCTTCATGATTGCCTGATCGCCAAATTTTTGACGTACCAGATCGATCGCCCTTTCCGATTGTGTCTGTCGTGTATCGGCGACATCAAAGAGATCGGCGTCTTGCGCCTCGGGATCTTCCTGCAGCCCCGAAAGCCCCATACCGATGAGGCGAAAGGCTGTGCCATCGGCCTCAGGCAGCAGCAATTCTTTGGCATGGGCGTAAAGCGTCTCGGATCGTTGAGTCGGCCGTGCCAGGGTGCGGCTGCGCGTGCGGATCCGGAAATCGGCCGTCTTGAGTTTGAGCGTGACGGTCTTGCCGACTTTTCGTCCGCTTTTCGCCCGCCCGGCCAATTTTTCGCAAAGCCGCCACAAATGCCGGAGCAAAGTCTCCTTGTCGGCAATATCGCTATCGAAGGTGGTCTCGCATGACAGGCTTTTTGCGCGGGATCGGGGTTTCACCGGCCGCGTGTCGCGACCATGGGCCAGATTGGCCAGCCACTGCCCCGCGTTTCCGTACCGATCGACTAGGAACTGCAAATCGGCGGCTTGTAATTGACGAATGCGTTCGATGCCGTCGCCCTTGAGCTTTGCTTGAAGGACTTTACCCACACCGGGTATTTTCGACACGGACAAAGCCCCCAGGCGAGCGATCGCATCGGTTTGACCGATAACCGAGAAACCGCGGGGCTTATCCAGGTCCGAGGCGATCTTGGCAAGGAACTTGTTGTAACTGAGGCCGACCGATACGGTGATGCCGATCTGCTGTTCGATCCGTTGTGCCAGTCTGGCCATTGTGACCGCGGCGCTTTGCTTATGAAGTCGTTCCGTTCCGGTTAAATCAAGAAACGCCTCATCGATGGAAACCGGTTCGACTTGGGGTGTCACCTCACCGAAAAGCTTTCGGATCTCGCGGCCGACGGCGCTGTATTTTGTTATATTGGGCTTCAAGACGACCGCGTGGGGGCACGCTTTAAGGGCTTTGAACATGGGCATGGCCGAATGAATGCCATAGATCCGCGCCACGTAGCATGCGGTTGCGACGACCCCTCTCTTGCCACCGCCAATGATGACGGGCCGATCCTTAAGCTCCGGATTGTCGCGTTTTTCCACCGCCGCATAAAACGCATCGCAATCCACATGAGCAATGGCCAGTTGATCGAGTTCCGGATGGCACACCAGTCGTGGGCTGTTACACGTGTGACAACGTTGCCACTCTAAATCACCGGTGGCGGTCACCGGCGCGCCTGTCAGACAATCGCGACAAAAAGCGAGACTCATGACGATCCAACGCTTTCCTCGGGCCACAGCCACGCCGCCCCACGCACGCCGCCCGAATCGCCGTGTTTGTTTTGCCTAATAGGGGTGTCGACCACATCGGAAAAAGTATAGGCGCCCAATCGCCGGGGAAGTTGGTCGTATATCTCGGCAATATTGGACATGCCGCCACCCATTACGATGACATCGGGGTCAATGATATTGATGATGCTCGATAGGGATCGGGCCATGCGATCGAGGTAGCGATCAACCGCTTGGCCGGCGGCCGGATCGCCTTGTCGGTAACGCGAGACAATCTCTTGCGCGGTCAAATTGGCGCCGCCGGCCCGAGCATAGTCGGCGGCAAAACCGGGACCGGATAGCCAGGTTTCGATACAGCCCTGCTTGCCGCAATAGCAGGCGGGCCCAGGAAGTTCCCCCTGTTCAGGCCAGGGCAGGGGGTTATGGCCCCATTCGCCGGTGATGGCGTGGCGTCCGGTCAGGATTTTGCCGTTGACCACAAGGCCGGCCCCACATCCCGTGCCAATGATGCAGCCGAACACCACGTTGGCGTCGGCAGCGGCCCCGTCAATGGCTTCGGATATGGCGAAACAATTGGCGTCGTTGGCGACGCGAACGGGCCGACCCAATGCCGCGGAGAGATCCTGTTGGAAAGGCTTGCCGATCAGGCATGTTGAATTGGCATTCTTCACCTTGCCGGTTTTTGGCGAAATGGTGCCGGGGATACCCAGGCCCACGCTGCCGGTCAGGCCGGTCGATGTCTCAAGTTGCGACACCAGCTCGCCAATCGTGGTGATGATTTTGTGGTAATCGCCTTGGGCTGTTGCCCGTCGCTCGCGCGCGATGATGTGACCCTGCGGCGCAACAGCCGCGCCTTCGATTTTTGTGCCACCCACGTCGATGCCAATGCGCATGGTTTGCTGCCGACCTCAGATTGAGGGCCCGTTAGATTTAGGGACTGTTCCCGGGTGCCGAAATATAATCACAATCCAGGTCCCCGGACCCGGTCATTATAGCGCTCGACGGCGCTATCCGGTACGTCTTGGGGATGCCATCTTTTGTCAACGTGCTCTAAAGACCCCCCAGCTTACCCTGGCAACGCATCTTGTAAGAGTTCTTTAATGATGTTTAATAAGCCATTGATAACATGGTAAAATACGGCAGCCTTGGGGACTGAATTGTAAAGGGTTTCGGGCTTTTTGGAGTGACCCGATACGCATGGATCGGATGGCCGGCTGAACAGCCGTCAAAGAAAGAGCGTGCTTTGGTAAAGTCCGGTTCAGCTTTCAATACTTAGTTAAGGAACTTAGGTCAAATTAACTTCAGGCTGCATTCCGAATCGGTCCCGCTTTGATGGTGGCCGCCAGCATGCCATCCGACTTGATGTAATGCGAGAATGATAGGCGATCACCATGGAAATCAGAAAATCTGAGGAGCAGGAAGATGAAACGAGCGGGGGCTCGAACGAGCGGGGCGTTATGACGAAAACCGTGCTCATCGTTGAAGACAACGAACTTAATATGAAGCTTTTCAATGATCTCTTGGAAGCTCACGGATATGCCACGTTGCAAGCTCGCGAGGGAATGAGCGCGTTGGCGTTGGCCCGAGAGCATCGGCCTGATCTGATTCTCATGGATATTCAATTGCCGGAAGTATCCGGACTTGAAGTAACGAAATGGCTTAAAGAGGACGAGGAATTATCGAGTATCCCGGTCATCGCGGTTACGGCTTTTGCCATGAAAGGCGATGAAGAAAAGATTCGGGAAGGTGGATGCGAAGCTTATATAGCCAAGCCGATCTCAGTCGCCTCGTTCTTAGAAACCGTAAGAAGTTTTCTTGACGAATAGTATAGTAACTCATGTCAGCGCGTGTTCTGGTTGTCGATGACGTTCCGGCCAATGTTAAGCTGCTGGAAGCCTTGCTTATGGCCGAGTATTTCGACGTTATTTCGGCGACCAACGGCAAAGATGCTCTCGACATGGCGCTCAGTCAGAGTCCCGATATCATACTCCTGGATGTGATGATGCCCGGAATTGATGGCTTCGAGGTATGCCGTCAACTCAAGGGCCGGGTGGAAACGCGCCACATCCCCGTTATTATGGTCACGGCGCTCGATCAGCAATCCGATCGAGTGAAGGGACTTGAGGCGGGGGCCGACGATTTTCTATCTAAGCCGGTGGACGACGTGGCCCTGTTCGCCCGTCTGAAAAGCCTGGTCAGACTCAAGATGTTGACGGACGAGTTGCGCCTGCGTCACGAAACCGGCCGCTCGATCGGCATCATGGAAGACGAGACCGTTGAGGACTATAGAGAAACCAGCGGCGCCCGTATTCTTGTTGTCGAAGACCGGCGGCTATACGCGGAAAAAATCTGCACGGCTCTTAACGAAGAATATGACACCACAATGGTGTCGGAGCCGGAGGAGGCGATTCATCAGGTTGGGTCCAATGATTTTGATCTGGCAATCATTAGTTTGTCTTTACAGAACTGCGATGGCTTGAGGCTTTGCTCGCAGATACGATCGTTAGACGAAACCAGGCAACTTCCTCTTGTCATCTTGGTAGAGGAAGATGACCGGAATCGCTTGATGCGTGGTCTTGAGATGGGCGTCAACGATTATGTGTTGCGGCCGATCGATCGCAATGAATTATTGGCCCGAGTGAAAACTCAGATACGAAACAAGAGGTATGCCGAAAAACTGAGGACCGACTTGGAAGCCAGTTTGGAATTGGCGGTGATCGATCCGCTAACGGGACTCTATAACCGCCGCTATCTTTCGTCACATTTGGGTAACTTGATAAAGAAATCGGCGGAAAATAATCACCCGGTTTCGTTGGTGAGTATCGACATCGATTTTTTCAAATCGGTCAATGACACCTATGGACACGATGCCGGCGATGAAGTTCTGAAGGAATTCGGACGCCGCTTGGCCAACAATGTCAGAGGTATGGATCTCGCTTGCCGTATCGGCGGCGAAGAATTCGTCATTGTCATGCCTGAAACCGATATTTCCTTTGCCTATACGATTGCCGAGCGGCTCCGCGAGGAGGTCGCCGATGTGCCTTTCGAGCTGAGCGCCGGTAAGGGGTCCATTACGGTGACCATTAGCGTTGGCGTGACCGCGGCGGAAGATCCCACCGAATCGTCATCGTCCCTGCTCAGTCGAGCCGATCAGGCGCTCTACCGTGCCAAGGATGAGGGCCGCAATCGGGTGGTCACCAAAGCCGCCTGATCCTACCCACCCACCGAACAAGCTTTACAAATTCCATAATTTCTGATTTGATTCTTGGGGGAAGGGCAATTGCGCAAACGCGTTGCCGTTATGGGGGAAAGGTGGGGTGCGTATCTGCTTAAGCTTATGAAGTAGCTGGCTTTTTTAGGGTTGACGGCTTCCTGCAACGGGCCAGAAAATCAGCGAACCCCGGAAGAATTTGATATCCCTGCGGTATGCTCAGGTCCGCCGCATCTCCTGAGTCTGCAGGGTTAGTGGTCGGCCAGTTTGTTGTTAGAGAGGCCTCCTCTGGCAGCGCGTTTTTAACTGGTCGGCCACACTTATGAGAGCGCATTCCCGATGCGCCATCGACGGCGTCATTATTGATGAAAATTTTGTTTGGTCGCTCAGGCCACAAATCCGGCCTTGCCGATCTTGCGCAACCGCCACGGTTGTATACGCCTCAAAGGCAATTGTTTTGTGGGTCTTGTCGACGCGGTTACGTGGCTACTTGATTTTACCTTCTTTGAATTCGACGTGCTTGCGGACAATCGGGTCGTATTTTCTCACGACCATTTTTTCCGTCATGGTGCGCACATTTTTCCTGGTGACGTAGAAAAATCCGGTTCCCGCCGTGCTGTTGAGTCTGATTTTCACCGTGGTTGTCTTGGCCATGGCCGTCGCTCCTAAAAATCTCATCATTCGCGGGGCCGAATTCAGGACCGGCTGCAGCGAAGCCCCGCACTCTAGGGTCTTTCCGGTTTTGATGGAATCAAAACCTGACCCTAAGTTGTTGTTTTATCGTGTTTCCGGACGGAAAACCGGGTCCACTTTTCCTGAAAACACTCTAGTCGGGTCGGCTTTGCTGTCAAGACCGGCCGCCCGCCTTACTTTTTCTTTCGTTTTGCCGCCCTGGTTTTCTTGCCGCTTGGCGGGCGTTTCCGGCGGGAGATCTTTAGACCATAGGTCGGGGCCGTCAACAGGTCGAAGCGAAGGGCGCCTTTGACCGGCGAGGCTTCTAATAGGCGCACGTCGACTGTTTGGCCGAGGCGATAAAGGCCGCCATGTCTGAGCCCGACGAGCGCATGACGTTCGGACTCATGGCGATATCTGTCGTCCGTGAGTGAGCGCATGGGGACGATACCGTCGGCGCCGGTATCCGCCAGTTTGACAAACAGGCCAAATCGAGTGACACCGGAAATGCGCGCCCTAAAAGTAGCGCCGATGCGATCGACCAAATAAGCGGCAAGATACCGGTCAACGCAATCGCGTTCGGCGGCCAGTGCCCGGCGTTCATGGGTCGAGATCAATTCGGCGGTTTGCGATAGCCGTTCCACCGCCTCATCGGTTAGGCCGTCATCGCCCAATTTTTGGCTGGCAATGAGGGCACGGTGAACGATCAGGTCGGCATAGCGGCGTATGGGAGATGTAAAATGGGCGTAGCGCCTTAAATTAAGTCCAAAGTGACCCAGGTTTTTTTCGCTGTAGACGGCTTGGCATTGTGTCCTGAGAACGACCTCACCAATCATGTCTTCATAATCGGTGCCTTTTGCCTTGCGCAACAACTCGTTGAAATTGCCGGAACGATGTATGCCTCCTTTGGCAAAATTTAGGTCTAAGGATTTGAGAAAGTCGCGCAAGGCGTCCAGCTTGTCCGCCGGGGGCGGTTCGTGAACGCGATAGATGAGCGGGCTCTGACTGCTCTCCAAAATCTCCGCCGCACAGATATTGGCCTGAATCATAAATTCTTCGATCAGTTCGTGAGCGGTTAGGCGGTGCCGGAATTCAATCGATTTTATCGACCCGTCCGGTGCCAGCTCGATCTTATTTTCAGGCAGATTAAGCTCAAGAGGCGATCGTTTCTTGCGTGCTTTGAGCAATGCAGCATAAGCCGACCACAATGGTTTTAACGTGGAGTCGAGGAGCACCTCGGTTTGTTGGTCCGGTTGGCCGTCGATGGCGGCTTGCGCCTGCTGATAGGTCAATCGCGCGGCGGATTTCATAAGTCCCCGCATAAATGTGTGGCCGATCTTTTTGCCGTCTTTGTCAAAACGCATCCGTACAGCAAGGCAAGCACGCTCAGTATTTGGCTTTAGGGAACACAGATCATTGGATAGTTTTTCCGGCAACATGGCGACGACGCGATCAGGGAAGTAAACGGAATTGCTCCGTTCGCGCGCGCCTCTGTCCAATGCACTGCCCGATTTAACAAAATGAGCGACGTCGGAAATGGCAACAATGATCACCCAACCCTTGGGGTTTTTCGGGTCCCCATCGGGCTCGGCATAGACTGCATCGTCGAAATCACGTGCGCTCTCGGGGTCAATGGTGATCAAAGACAAATGACGTAGATCGGTTCGGTCGCCCAAGCCGGGCGGACTTACCTGGGCCGCTTCTTTAAGTTCTGCTTCGGAAAAGTCGGTGGGAATGCCGTGGGTATGGATGGCGATCAAACTGACCGACCGTTGATCGGAAATCTTGCCATGAATTTTGCGGACGCGCGCCTTCTTGAGTCCGTATTGGCGTTCGTTAAGCACTTCCACCGTGACCAGGTCGTTGGCCGTCGCCCCGCCGGAATCATGAGCGGATATGACAAGCTCATGTCTCGATTTGCGGTCGACCGGCTCAACCCGCCCGTCATTGGAGTGAGGGCCTGTGCGGTAGACACCCAATATGTGATGGGCGCTTTGCCCTAGCGTTTTGATAAGTGACGCTTCATACACATCATCGGTGCGTTTCATACGGGCGAGCACCCGGTCGCCTATTCCGAGTGCGGCGCGGATTTGACGGCCATGGCCTTTCCCGGGTGCCAGCATGATCTTGGGCGCGGCCGTTTCACTTTTCCATTGAACCGGTCGGCAGATCAGTTCGCCATCCGTATCGACATCGATGATTTCGAGCACCGTGACGGCGGGCAAGTCACTGGGATCCCTCAATGCTTTGCGGCGGTGCCCCCGTTCGAGCAAACCTTCATCCGCCATGTCCCGAAGAAGGCGTTTGAGTTCCGCGCGCTGGTCTCCTTTGATATTGAAGGCGCGCGCAAGCTCGCGTTTGCCGATTTTGTTCGGACTTGAACGGATATAATCTAAAATCTCGCGCTTACTAGGGAGAGGCGCCAAG
>SMVB01116980.1_pt1 | contig 11990 bp, 8 predicted proteins | sample 2456461 | NCBI WGS metagenome assembly SMVB01 (sample SAMN11095934, study PRJNA526329) | marine sediment metagenome | biome: Marine sediment; feature: Surficial sediment; material: Deep marine sediment; isolation source: Hadal surficial sediment | place: Pacific Ocean | collected 2014-05 | depth 0-1...
CTCCATTGCCGAAGCTTCTAGACTGCTGCCCTCCGTAGAAGTCTGGGCCGTATCTCAGTCCCAGTGTGGCTGACCATCCTCTCAGACCAGCTACCGATCGTCGCCTTGGTGAGCCGTTACCTCACCAACAAGCTAATCGGACGCGGGATAATCCAAGGGCGCCGAAGCTTTTCCCCTGAGGGAGCATACGGTATTAGCTGCCGTTTCCAGCAGTTATTCCGTACCTTTGGGCATATCCCCACGCGTTACTCACCCGTGCGCCAGTTTCCACCGGACCGAAGTCCAGCTTCTCCTTCGACTTGCATGTGTTAAGCCTGCCGCCAGCGTTCGCTCTGAGCCAGGATCAAACTCTTAGGTTTGATCTCCCCATCCGCAACGGCCGAAGCCGCGTTGGCTGGGTTGACTTTAAGCCTTCACTTGCACAAGCGAAGCAAATCTATCTTGCGATAGATTGTCTTCGTATTTGATGCGCAAGCAGGCGTACTTTAAACGCACCGCCGCCTGCGCATCCCTTCGTTCATCTTTACAATGTCAAACAGCGCACACCCCCTTAGCACCCCTTGGGGAGCGCCTTTAACGGGCTAGTGGAAGCACCGCCCCACTGGATGAACCAGCGTGAGCAGAGGCGCGGGTTGTACCCCCGGTTCACAAAGCTGTCAAACGCTTTTTTGGCTGTTTTTGAAGGGCTGTGGATATAGTTGGTAACCCTGCCGCCGGCAGTGTCGGCCCATCGCCGAACCCCGTTTCCCGGCACCGGCGCAAACGCCGCCCCGCGGTGACACCATCGACGGTACTAACCGGTGTCAGGAGACCATTTAATTTCCGCCAAAGTTGGCCAGAATACAAGCATTTCGGCTATATTACGCGGTTCTAGAAGCACCCTGTTCACTATCTGAAGACGCGGTATCGATGAAGAAATTACTCCTGATGCGCCACGGAAAATCCGATTGGAACAAACCGGGCCAGGAAGATAGCGACCGGCCGTTGGCGCCTCGGGGCCAGAAGGCCGCTGTGCGCATAGCTGCTTGGATCGAAGAGCATGGGCTGCGCCCCGATGCCGCGCTGATCTCAACCGCCCGGCGCACGCAGGAAACCTGGCGCCTCGTGAAAGATATCTTCGGCGCCGACGCCAGCTTCGAAAACCGGGAAACGCTCTACCTCGCCAGCCCCGGCGAGATCCTCGAGCAACTCGCCGGCGTCGCCGATAACCCTGCAACGATTCTGATCATCGGCCACAATCCCGGGCTGGAATCTCTGACCAATCTGCTCGCCGGCCCCGGCAGCGACGACTCCGCACTGGCCGATTTGCAGCGCGGGTTTCCCACGGCGGCGCTCGCCGTGTTCGAACTCGCCGGGGACAGTTGGCCGGACCTCGGTTCCGACGGCGCCCGGCTGGCCGAATTCGTGCGGCCACGCGACTTCGAGTGATGCCGCTTTACGTACGCAAGGCGCGAACAAAGTCGGCGACCGCCGCCCCCACCGCGTCGGGCACGTCTTCCTGCATATAGTGGCGGCCCTGCACCGTAACCTCGGTCTGGTTTTTGAACGTGCGGGCGAAGTCGCGCGCCGCCCCGGCCAGGCCATGGCCTTCGTCGGCGTTGACGAACAGCTTGGGCACATCGCTGTTCTTCAGCCAGTCCGAGTAGAAAGCGACGATCTCGTGCGTGTCGGCGGGATCGCCGTCGAAGGGAATATCGTTGGGCATGACGATGCTGGGCAATTTGGTACCGCCGGGCCGCGTCGACGGATAGCGGTAGACTTGCTTCTCCGCCTCCGACAAGTCGCGGATGATCCCCTTCTCAAACAGCATGATTTCGACGAACATGTTGGCGTCGAGCGCCTTCTTCTCGCCCTCGGGCGTGCGGAACGCCTTGAACGGCGCGACCCTCTCGGGCGGAATATCCGTCCAGTGGCGCGGCCATACCATCGCTTCCATATAGGCGATTCCGGTGACTTGCTCGGGAAACCGCGCGGCGCGGTTGAAGCCAACCGCAGCGCCCCAATCGTGCAACACGAATATGACGTTTTCGGTCAGGCCGAGAGCGTCGAAGAAGGCATTGAAATATTCGATATTGTCCTGGAAGCGGTAGGCGTCGCGCGGCGATATCGACGAATGTCCGTGGGCGATGAAGTCGGGTACGACGATGCGGCCCAGCCCCTCGACGTGGGGAATCACGTTGCGCCACAGAAACGACGATGTCGGATTGCCGTGCATAAAGACGATGGGGTCGCCCGTACCGATATCGATATAGGCCATCTCGGCGTCGCCGACCGGCACGGTTTTGCGCAAGCCAGGATTTTCGGTCGATAGTGTTTGGGCGGGGTCGGGCGTCGGTAGAATGGCGGCGGGCACGCTCAAGATGATTTCCTCTTCTCGGCGGATTTAAGTCTTTCGCCGACCCTAGAGCCTGTTCAGGTAAGTTGGAACCATTCTGGCGGAGCGGATTTGCGGCAATGCCGCCCGCCCCTTCGGGTTGGTGATCGGCGGGCATCCACTTTGTCAGACGGCTCGCACGATGCTACGGCATCGTGCCGCGCCGTCTTCCGCGTGACTGCCGCCCCGATCACCAACAGAATTGATTCCAACTTACCTGAACAGGCTCTAGAACGGATTGCGCTACAATTTCATCCTAGCCTGCTGAAACAGGCGTCCTCATCCTGAGCCTTAATTAGTGTGGAGCGATTTTCGCGCCTTCACTTTCTTAGGTTAACAATCAGGTCGATCTCGTCATGTTTGACGAAGCTCTGGTAATGGTGCGCGGCGTCGTCGAGGAATAACTGCCGCGTGACGCCGGCGACCAGATGCGGGATGTCGTAGCGCATGGTGGTCACCGAGCTGCCGGTCATGCCGAGGCTGGGCAGGGTGCCCAGCGTGAAGCAGTGGATGTGGTGCAGGTAGGGCGCGTCGCCCGGCGTTTTTTCGGTAAATTCGAAGTTGGTCCCCAGATAGGGGTAGGTGCCAGCCGGCGCATAGGCCTCGCCCTCTGGTGGCGTGAACCGGTCGCGCCACAAGGCGATATGATCGGCCAGCGCCGAGGTCTCGGCGCGCAGGGTGAAATCGTTGATATTACCGGTGGCGGCGATGACGTAATCGAACTTGAAATGCTCGCCGCGGTTAGTCTCGATACATATCTCGCCGTCTTTCATGGCAATCGATTTCCAAGCCGCGTCCTCGTGCCTGTGGAAGCCGGCGAGCGCCGCCGCGCGGTCGAAGGTTTCCTGCGGTGGCGGCTGGTGCGTACGCAGGACATGGCAGGTGAGGCGCCAACGCTGCAACTCGCTGAAGTCGGCGAAATGCTTCAGATAGGCGATATTGTCGAACGGCTTGTGGGCGTTGACCTTGGCGATCTGGCGGCGGCGGACGAACAGATGGGCTTCGCGGGCGCCGGCCTCGAGCGCCACCGCGGCGTTGTCGAACGCGCCGGCGTTGGCCCCTAATACGGCGACGCACCGGCCCTTGAGAGCGTCGAAATCGATAATCCCATTGGCCTGCGCATAGCGCTCGGGTGGTAGCGCTTCGGTGATCTGCTCTGGTACATGCCATTCGCCGCAGCCTTCGAGACCGTTGGCGAGCACGACTTCGCGGGCATAGACGACGCCGTCGCGCCCGCTGGCGCCCGTCGGCGTCAAGGGTACCCTGATCAAGCTATCGGGCGCGGCCGGATTTTCGGCTTCCAGCGGGCCGACCTCCGTTTCGTTGATCACCGGAATATTGAGCACCCGCCGGTACCAGGCGAGATAGCCGTGCCACGCGGCGGTGGGAAACCGCGCCAACGCGTCCCAGGCCGCCTCGCCATGGTGGGCGGTGAGCCAGGCGCGCGGCGTCAGCGACGGGATTACCCAGGTCGGGGCCGGTGAGGTCCAGGGCGGTGCGCAGGTGAGGCATGCGGGCGTAGGTATTCCACGGGCCCTCGGCGCCTTGCGGGTTGCGGTCGACGGCGATGACATTGGCGACATTGTCGCGGCGCAGCGCGAACGACAGGGCCAGGCCACCCTGGCCGCCGACGATCAGCACATCGAAAACCGGTGCGCCGGAGGGATGCTGGCGCGGCGGCACCCAGAGGGTTTTCGGATGGTTCAACAGATCGAGATCGTGCGCCACCCGCGCTTCCAGTTCGGCCGGCGATACGATTTGGGAGGGGGGTTTTGTCATGGAAATTCCAAAACGTTGAGGTATCGACTATAGCATTGTACGCCGCCTTCCGTGCGTGATGCGTCTCACGCTGGCGGATGTTGACGATTCTGTGACGGCAGCGTGTTTTGGGTCGCCGCCCTATCTGAATTACAATTTTGGCATGAAAAGAATGACGGGAAATATTGGTGCCGGCTCGGCTAAACATGGTTCATGGACCCGATGACAGGACGCGAACATACGGGCGAGACCGCGACCGCGGGCGTTGGCGCGCCAACGGCCGGTGGCCGGCGTCTGTCGTGGATGACACTGTTGTCGTTCGGCTCGATCTCGATGCCGCTGGCCATGTTGGCGCTCGGTCTGTTTATGTTTCTGCCCAAGGTCTATTCCGCCTCCAGCAGTCTCTCCATGCAGGATGTGGGCCTGATAATATTCGCCACGCGCCTGTGGGACTTCGTCACCGATCCGCTGGTTGGCTGGCTGAGCGACAAGACCCGCACCCGCTTCGGCCGGCGCATCCCGTGGATGACCCTGGCGTGGCTGCCACTCAGTATCTCGGCCTATAAATTGTTTCTGCCGCCGCCGGATGTCGGGGCAAGTTATCTGGCGTTCTGGAGTTTCCTGATGTTTTTGTCGGGCACGTCGCTGTTCATGCCCTATTCCGCGATGGGCGCCGAACTCAGCACCTCGTACCACGAACGCAGCCGGATCTTCGCCTTCCGCCATTTATTCGCGGTGCTGGGAACCTTCGCCGCCGCCCTGTTGTTTTGGATCGCCAACCGCCAGGGCGTCTTCAACCCGGAAGCCGATGCGCTCAAACTGATCGCCTGGGTCGGGTTGGCCTTGTTGCCGCTGGCGCTGATCGCGACCTTGCTCAAGGCTCCCGAGCCGCCGCTTAGCGAGGCGCGCACGCGCGCGGATATTCGCTGGAAAGACGGCCTGCGGGTAATGTTCGCCAACCGCACCTATCTGCGCATCCTGGGATGTTATCTGTGTAACGGCGTCGCCAATGCGCTGCCGGTGACGCTGATGTTCTTTTTTGTCCGATCCGTGCTGGAAGCGCCTGAATGGACGCCTGTTATCCTCGCGCTCTATTTCGCCGCCGCCATCTGCGGCACGCCGATCTGGCTATTTTTCGCCAATCGCCTGGGTAAGCACCGGTCATGGTGCATCGCCCTCGTGGTGGCGGCGGGAACGCTCGCGTTCGTTCCCTTTCTGGGTCCCGGCGACGTTTACTGGTTCCTCGCGATCGCCCTGATTGTCGGCCTGACCCTGGGCGCCGACATGGCGATGCCGGCGGCGATGCTGGCCGATGTCGTCGATCAGGACATATTGGAGACCGGGCGTCAGCGCACCGGCATTTATTTCGCCGTATGGGCGATGGCGGCGAAACTGGCGGCGGCTGCGGCGGTCGGCTTTTCCTTCCCGATCCTCGACCGGGTGGGTTTCGTGCCCGAGATGTACAACGAGGCTGGCGCGCTGCTGGTGCTGTCGCTGCTGTTCGGCCTGTGCCCGGTCGTCTTCAAGCTGCTGGCGCTGACATTCGTGTGGCGCTACCCGCTGACGGCGGCGCGCCAGAGCGAAATCCGCGATGCAATCAATGCTCAGCGTGGCGGCTGATAGCTAGCGTTTTCATAGCTCTCTGTGCGATCATCGCCGCTGCCGCCGGCCGGCGGTCCAACTCACCATAAAAAATCCCGAGGAAACGACATGCGCCCCAATCGCCTCCGCGAGCTCTGGCAGGCCGGTAAACCGGCTCTCAACGGCTGGTGCCAATTACCCGATTCGATCTCCGCCGAAGTCATGGCCCATCAGGGCTGGGATTGCGTCACCATCGATTTGCAGCACAGCGCCGTCACCGAGGTGGAAGCGGTCACCATGCTACAGGCGATCTCGACCACCGAGGCGGTGCCCATGGTGCGCACGCCGTGGAACGAGCCCGGCGTGATCATGCGTCTGCTCGATGCCGGCGCCTACGGCGTCATCTGCCCGATGGTCAATAACCGCGCCGACGCCGAAGCCTTCGTCGCCGCCTGCCGCTATCCGCCCGACGGCATCCGCTCGAACGGTCCCTACCGGGCGCTGATGTATGGCGGCGGCGATTATCAGGCCCACGCCAACGAAGAGATCGTCACCCTGGCCATGATCGAAACCCGGGAAGCCATGGACAATCTGGACGAAATCGCCGCCACGCCGGGGCTCGACGGCCTCTATATCGGGCCGTCCGATCTGGCCATGGCCCATGGCGAGGCGCCGGTGCTCGATCATTTCGACGGTCCCATCGTGCCGCTGATCGCGCGGGTTCGCGAGGTCGCCCACGCCGCCGGCAAGGTCGCCGGGCTGCACGGTTCGAGCGCCAAATACGCCATCCGCATGATTTCCGAAGGCTTCGATCTGGTGACGCCAACCTCCGATATACGCCTTGTTGCCACCGGCGCCGCCCAAATGGTCGCGGATATTAAGGCTGGGTAAGCAAAAAAAGGCCGGTCCTGTGGGGCCGGCCGAGGGTAGGGAGGGATCAATACGCTACATGGGTTGCAACTGTGCTGTCTTGCGGCGCTGCGTTACGGCGCCGTTAGGGGAGGTTGGGTATGGTCGTCGTGATTGCGATCAGCACCATCGGCAGGGCGACGAGCAGGGCGGCGAGGTTTAATCGGGTCTGGCGTGTCATCGTGGGGTTCCTCTCCTGCTTAGTCGGCCCGGCGACGTTGCCGGTACCGTTAACATAGGGACGAACCGCCGCGCGCGAAGTGATCCAGATCACACCTCTGCGAATTCTTTTTAAGCCGCAATCATCCTTCGAGACGGGCCTATCGGCCCTCCTCAGGATGAGGCTTCTGTTCGTCTTCACACATAAATCCTCATGCTGAGGAGGCGCGCAGCGCCGTCTCGAAGCATGAAGGGGTGCGCGCAATACGAAACGGTTGGCGCTTCAGAAGTCGCGGACGTCGTTGACCAGCATTTCAAGCTGGTCCAGGTCGGTGATTACCAGCGCGTTTTTTTCACGCATGACCAGACCTTGCTTGGACAACTCGCTGAGCACCCGGGCGACGGTCTCGCGCGTGGTGCTGACCCGCGAGGCGATATCGGCATGGACGGGAATGGGGGAAATGCGGGCGCTGTTGTCGCCGTCGGGGGTCAGCGCGCGGGCTTCGCGCAGAATTTCCGAGTGCACCCGGTTATGGGCGCCCAGGGTGCTGAGTTCCATGATCCGGTCGGTCGAAGCGCGCACGAACTGAGCCAGTTCGCGCAGCACCTCGATCGCCATCGCCGGATGGTCGAGCAGCAGATTGATGAAGGCGTCGGGCGAAACGGAGGCCAATAGCGTGTCGTTGAGCGCCATCACGGTGGCCGAGCGCGGCCTGCCGTCGATGGCCGCCAGTTCGCCGAAATAGTTGCCGGCGTCCATTTCATGAAAGGCGATCTCGCGCCCCGACAGCGAATGGTTGACCACCCGAACCCGCCCCGAGATGATGAAAAAAACATCGCGGGAGTCGCTTTCGCGGCCGATGATCTCGTTGCGCGCGCCGTAGCGCTGCCATCGGCACCGCTGCTCCAGCGAGTGCCGGGCTTCCGGGTCGAGCGTTTGCAGCAGCGGTATCCCGCCCAATGTGTGCGATGTTTCCGACATTCCCCGCCAGCCTGATCCGCTTGAATATCGCTACCTGCGATGGCCGATTATGGTAGCTCCCCGCCTGTGCAAAGGCGAGGGCGCGAAGAACGGTTATTCGGCGCTCTGTGGACTGGGGTCCGGCAGCCGTTTCGCCCGCCGGCCCTCGAAAAAGCCGACGGTGATCGACATCATCGGCGGCACCACGGCCAGCGTCAGCACCGCCGATAGCGCCAGTCCGCCGACCACGACCGAGCCCAGGCCACGGTACAACTCCGAGCCGGCGCCGGGGAACAATACCAGGGGCAGCATGCCGACCACCGATGTCAGGGTCGACATGAAGATCGGCCGCACCCGGTTTCGCGTCGCGTGGGTTATGGCCTCGTCGGGCGCCATGCCGTCCCTGCGGATATGCAGCAGTGTCTGATGGACAAGCAGAATGGCGTTGTTGACGACAATGCCGATCAAGATGATGAACCCGAGCATGGTCAGCATATCCAGGGGCTGGAACACTGTTTGGTTGAGTAGCGCCAGACCGGCGATGCCTCCGGCGGCGGCGATCGGCACCGACAATAGAATGATCAGCGGGTAGACGAAGCTTTCGAACAGGATCGCCATCACCAGATAAACGATGAAGATGGCAAGCAGCAGATCGAGGAGAATTTCGTTCCAGGTCTCTGTCAGCTTGTCGGCGGTGCCGCTGATCCTGAAACGAACCCCATCGGGCAGTCCGGCCTCTTCCAGGGGCGCAACAACCTGTTTCTCGATCAGTTCGATCGCTTTTTGCAGCGGCATCGAATCCGCCGGGGTAACCCGCAAGGTCATGGTGCGCACGCGCTCCGACCGGCGGATTTCGGTGGGCCCGCTGGTGACCGTAATCGTCGCCAGGCTGTCCACCGATACGACCCTTCCATCGCGCGTCACCACGGGAAGCGCGCCGATTTCCTGGGTCGCATCGATATTGTCGACCGCTCCCATCAGGGTCAGATCGATACGTTTGCCGTCTATGGTAATCTCGGATATCCGCAGCCCGTCGTTGAAGGCGTCGATGGACTGCCCCAAATCCTTCGCCGACAGGCCATTGTCGGCCAGCGCCACCCGGTTGGGCTCGACACGAATCTCGGGCGCGCCCAGGGTCAGGCTGGGCAGGGGCCGGATTCGGTGTCCTTCGGTTGGCGGCAGCAGCGACAGTAACTTGAAGAACGCCTGCTGGCCGACGCCGTAGATCGTATCCAGATCGGAGCCGGAAATATCGACATCGATGGCGCGCCCGCCGCCGACCGATCGGCCGAACAGCGAGGGCTGAAAGACGAAGGCGAAGGTACCCGGCTCCTGAGAGGCCGCCGCTTGCATCATCGGGATCAACTCGCGCACCCGGTTGGGATCGACCGAAGTGCCGCCGATGAACGCCCTGCCGTTGAAGGCGACGCGCATGAAACGCTGGAACTTCGGCGGCTCGCCGGGGGCCGATTCCGGGCCTGTCTCGCTCGCCCAATGTTTGCGGGTCCGCTCGGCGATACGCTCGGTAAGGCTGTTCACCGTTTTCAGGTTATAGCCGGCGGGCGGCTGCACGAAGCCGAAGACGAAATTACGGTTGCCGGTGGGCAGGTAGTCCAGTTTGGGCAGGAACAGCCATGTCGTGGCGACCGCGAACAGCGTGATTAAGGTGACGACGCCCACGGCGGTGAGTTTCGAACGCACCACCAGGCGCGTGAAGCCTATCCAGAAGGCGACGAACCCCCGGGCGAAACCGTCGACGAGGGGGATCCTGATCATCTTGGCCTGGTCGAAATCGCCGATGAGTAAACGGTTCGCCAGCGCCGGGATCAAGGTTATCGACACCAACAGCGATAGCATCACCGACACCGAGATCGCCACCGCGATGTCGCGGAAAAGCTGGCCGACCTCAAGCTCCATCAGCAGGATCGGGATGAACACCATGACCGTGGTCAGTGCCGATACCAGAACCGCCGGCCATACTTCGGCGGCGCCGTGATAGGCCGCGTCGGCGCGCGACATGCCCTGCTGGCGCATCCGGTAGATGTTTTCGAGGACCACAATCGCCGCGTCGACGACCATGCCGACGGCGAAGGCGATGCCGGCAAGGCTGATCACGTTAAGCGAACGGCCCAGCGCGGCCATAGCGACGAACGAGCCGATCACCGACACCGGGATGGCCAAGGAAATCACCAGAGTTGGCCGCCAGGACCGCAGGAACAGCAGCAAAATCCCAGAGGCCAGAATACCGCCGATAATGATATTTTGCTGGACCAGACGGATCGCCGATTTGATGTAGACCGTTTCGTCGAACACGTTCTTCACCTTCAGGCCGACATCTTTTAGGATGCCGGCCGACATTTCGGCCACGGCCTCATGGACCTTGGCCATGGTCTCGAGGACGTTTGCTCCCTGCGCGCGGGTCATGTTGAATGCCATCGCCCGTTCGTCGAACTGGTGCGCGATGGCCCGGGCTTTTTTGTAGGACAGATAGACTTCGGCGATGTCGCCCACCGTGACCCGGGCGACCCGCCCTCCGCCGAGATCGACCTCCGAGCGCAGCACGATGTCGCGGACCTGCTGCGGATTGCTGATATTGCCCTCGGTGCGCACCACGTAACTGCGCTTGCCCTCATCCACAGCGCCGCCGGAAATCGAGGTGTTCGCCGCGCGGATGCGGGCCACGATGTCGGGCACCGTCAGGCGATACTGGGCGAGCCGGTCGGCGTTGACGACGATGCGCATTTCGCGCTCGGTCTCGCCGAAAATATTGACCGCGGAAATTCCCTCGATGCGCTCGATACGCTCCTGGACGACGTCTTCCAGAAAATCGCCGTAGGTAATCAGATCGCGGTCGTTGCCGGGTACGCGGGTCAGCAGGAACCAGGCGATGGCGTTATCATCGGTGCCCGAGGTCTTGAGGATCGGCTCGTCGGCCTCGAGGGGATAGCCGGTGACGCGGTCGAGCCGGTTGGCGACCAGCAGCAGCGCGCGGTCCATATTCTGGCCGGCGCCGAATTCCAGCGTGACCTCTGCCCGACCGGTCCGGCTGCGGCTCTCCATCGAGCGCACGCCCTCCAGGCCTTTCAGCACATCCTCCTGGCGGTTGACGATTTCGCGCTCGACTTCGGCCGGGGCAGCACCTGGCCAAATGGTTTGCACGATGATGACCGGCTGGCGCACATCGGGCGCCATCTGAATGGGAATACGCTGCAGCGCGACAAAGCCGAACAGCAAAATCATGAAGACAACCGCGATCACCGCGACCGGGCGATGGATCGAGAGCGAGATCAAATTCATCCCGGGTCAGCCTCCCCCGCGCACGCCGTTCGCCGGCGCTGGCGGGTCGCCGCTTATACGCAAACGCTGGCCGGGCCGCAGGTTTTCATTGCCCCGAACGACCACGCGGTCGCCCGCCTTCAAGCCGGATATGACGACGAACCGGTTGCCGACGGATACGCCCAGCGTGACCGGTTGCGGCTGGCCATTGCCGTCGCGCACGACGAACACAATATTTTTACCGCCGCGCTGCACGATGGCGTCTTTCGACACCGTCGTCACGGTTCGTGAAGCGCCGATCGGAACGTGCACCGTGACGCTTTGGTTGGTTGCCAGCGGTCTTTTCAGGTCGTTGAAATTGGGCACGAACCGCACCGGGCGGGTGCGGGTGCGCGGGTTTTCGTCAGGGATAATGGCGCGCACCACGGCCTTATGCTCGCTGCGGTCATCGAGCGTCAGCCGGATCGAGGTGCCGGGCGTGAGGCCGCCCAGCCGGGTGCCAGGAATGTCGGCCTCGACCTCGATATCGAGATCGTTGATCAACGTCACCACCGGGCTGCCAATGTTCAGATATGCGCCGACTTCGGTGTGTTTGGCGCTGACCACGCCGGGATAGGGCGCGCGGACCTCACCGTCCCTTAGATCGATATTGGCGCGTTTCAGTTGCGTTTCTGCCTGCGAAAGCTGGGCCCGGGTTTCCGCGACCTCGCCCTTCTGCACGGCGACGTTCTGGACGGCATCCTGGTAGCGCGCCTGCGAAAACGCCACCGATTTACGAATGCCTTCCAGGCGCTTCAATTCGAGCGAACGTTTTTGCAGATTGGCGCGAACGCTCATCAGCTTGGCGCGCTGTTGCTCGACCAGGGCCTGGTAGCGGTCGCGCTCGAGGCTTAGGCGCTCGCGGTCGAGTACCGCCAGAACCGCCCCGCGCTCGACACGGTCGCCCACATCGACGCGCATCTCGTTGACCGA
>SMVB01245646.1_pt1 | contig 11990 bp, 5 predicted proteins | sample 2456461 | NCBI WGS metagenome assembly SMVB01 (sample SAMN11095934, study PRJNA526329) | marine sediment metagenome | biome: Marine sediment; feature: Surficial sediment; material: Deep marine sediment; isolation source: Hadal surficial sediment | place: Pacific Ocean | collected 2014-05 | depth 0-1...
GAAGCGTTGTGGCCGGTGCTCGACGGCGAATTGCCGGTCGTGTTCATCGCCAACCGCGAGAATGAAATACACCGAGCGCTGGACATGGCGGCGGAATTCGGCCTCAAGCCGATCATCGCCGGAGCGCGCGAAGGCTGGAGAACGGCCGACCGGCTGAAGAAAGAGAATGTCCCGGTTATTCTGAGCCTCAACTGGCCTGAAGACCCCGTCAAGAAGTTCAGAGACAAGGGCAAGAAAGGGAAACGACCCGGGCGAGGATCGAGGCGAGGTCGTCGCGGCACCGATGCCGAGGGCGACGCCGGCCAGGAAGCCGCTGACACGACAAAACAGGATGAGGAGGATTCTGAGGCGGAGGAAGGAAAAGACGAGGAGGATCAGCCGGATGAGAAAAAGGAAAAGAAGCCCGACCCGCGCGCAAAGCTGAAGCCGATCTTCGGCGACGAATGGGAAAAGAAAGCCTTCGAGCCGGAGAAGGTCGTGAAAGAGCGCGACCGCTTGTGGGGGGAACAAGTCGACAACGCCAAGGTGCTGCACGAGAAGGGCGTGAACTTCGTCATTGGCTCGTTCGAGATGCGTTCCGCCGGCAGCGTGCTCAAGAATCTTCGGATGGCGATCGACCGGGGTCTGCCGGAGGACGTGGCGCTGGCGGCTCTGACGAGCAATGCAGCCACATTACTCGGCGTAGACGAACTCATCGGCGACATCGTTCCCGGCAAACTGGCCAACCTTACCGTGCTGACCAAGCCGCTCGGTGATGAAAAGTCGAAAGTCGAATGGGTCTTCGTCTCGGGCAAGCGCTTCGACGCGAGCGCGCCCTCCAAAGGTCGTGGTTTCTCGCGACGCGGACGCGGCGGCGAAGGTGAAAAAGAGCAAGAGGGAGAAAAGGAAGAAGATCAGCCGGACGACGAAGCGGCATCGGCTGACGAGGACGATTCAGCGGACAAACCGGACGAGAAAACGAAAAAGGCAATCAAAGTCAAGGACGCCCCGACCTTCCGCAGCGAAATCGAAGCCGATCGCAAACCGAGGGAACAAACGGGCGGAAACGTGCTATTGAAGAACGCCACGGTCCTGACCATCACCAACGGCGACATGCTGAACACGGATGTGCTGGTGCAGGACGGCAAGATCGCGCGCATCGGCAAGGATCTGACGGCGCCGGCGGGCGTAAAGACAATTGACTTAAGCGGTTACTTTCTGATGCCGGGCATCATCGACGCCCATTCGCACATGTGCACCGAGGGCGGGTTGAATGAAGGCTCGATGTCGGTGACTTGCGAAGTTCGGGTTCGCGACGTCATCAACCACCGCGATCGGGCTGCGTTTCGGGCCCTGGCCGGCGGGGTAACGATGATCCACACCATGCACGGCTCTGCCAACACGATCGGTGGGCAAAACGCAGTTTTGCGGCTGAAGTACGGCCGGCCGGCCGCGGAATGGCTTTTCCATCCGGCGCCGCAGACGGTGAAGTTCGCCCTGGGTGAAAACGTCAAACGTGGCGGCTCCAGTCGCGGAGGCGGCGGAGGGCGGTTCCCGGGCTCACGCATGGGCGTCGAGGCGGTGTTCCGTCGTTCGTTCGACGCTGCCCGCGACTACAAGAAGGTATGGGCTGACTTCAAGCGCGACAAAGCCGCCGGCAAGGATCCGCGCCCGGTGCGGCGCGATCTGCGTCTGGAAGCGCTGGCCGCCATCCACGACGGAGAGATCTGGGTGCACTGTCACTGCTATCGGGCAGACGAGATTCTGCGCTTGCTGGCCATGGCGGAAGACTATGGCTACCGCATCAGCGTGCTGCAGCACGTCCTTGAGGGCTATCGCGTGATCCCGGAGATGCACCGCCACGGCTGCGGAGCCTCGACGTTCTCGGATTGGTGGGCCTACAAAATCGAAGCCTTCGATGCGATCCCCTTCAACGCCGCGCGCATGACCCAGGGCGGGATCGTCGCGACGGTCAACTCGGATTCCGCCGAGGTGGTGCGGCATCTCAACCTGGAAGCAGCCAAGTCGCTGCGCTTCGGCGGGCTGAGTCCGAACGATGCGCTGCGACTGGTAACGATCAACGCCGCGATTCAACTCGGCGTCGAGCGCTCCGTCGGCTCGATCGAAGAAGGCAAATTGGCGGACCTGGCGGTGTTCGATGCCCATCCGCTGGATACGTTCACCAAGTGCGTGGCGACGCTGGTCGACGGCGAGGTCTTCTTCCAGCATGAAGAATTCGACTTCGATGCTCCGCCGACACCCCGACCGGCGAGACAATTCGCCCTCATGCGCGCCCCGCTGGAGATTGAGCCGTCGCCGACGGCGACTTACTGGATCACCGGCGCGACGATCCACCCGATTAGTTCCCCGCCAATTCCAAACGGTACGATCTCAATTGCCGCCGGGCACATCACATGGCTGGGCGCCAACGGCGACCGCCGGCCGCCGGCCGGCGCGACCGTCGTAAACGCCTCCGGCCTGCACGCATACCCCGGATTGATCAATTGCGGAACGTCCCTCGGAATCACCGAAATCGGATCGGTCTCCGGCACCGTCGACACTTCGGAGATCGGCGACTTCCAGCCGGATTTGTATGCCGTGTCTGCCTACAACCCGCACTCGGCCTTGATTGGCGTGACCCGCACCGAGGGCGTGACCACAGCCGTGGTGATGGGCGGACGCGGAGCGGTGGCGCCGCGCGCCGGCGTGGTGCGGATGAGCGGCTGGTCCATGCCGGAAGCCGTGATTCAATATGAAGTGGGTCTGCCGGTTTCCGTGCCTTCGAAGCCGATCGAATTCCCGCGAGAAATGACCGAAGAACAAAAGAAACGCGATCGCGAACGGAAAAAAGAACAGCGCGAACGCATGGTCAAGATCGAAGATTTCTTCCGCAAAGCTCAGCGCTATTCCAAGGTCAAAACAGTGGCCAAAGAGAATCCCGAGTTGGAACCGGAACATGATCCCCGCCTCGAAGCCATGATTCCCTACATGCGCGGCGAAAAACCCGTGCTGTTCCAGGCGAATTCATACAAGAGTATTCTCGAAGCCTTCAAGTTTGCCGAGCGTTACAATCTGCGGCCGATCATCTACGGCGGACGCGAAGCCTGGAAGGTGGCCGACAAACTCGCCGAGAAAAAGATCGACGTCATCATCACCAAATCGACCACTTACCCCAGGGGCGAGTTCGAGCCGTGGGACAGCATATACTCCAATGCGGCCGTGCTGGCTGAGGCGGGCGTGCGTTTCGCCTTTGCCACCGGTGGGGCGAGTCTGGCCAAGAACTTGGGTATCGAAGCGGGGATCGCCGTGGCGCACGGACTCGACGAAGAACGGGCCATGCGAGCCCTGACGCTCGACGCCGCCGAAATTCTCGGCCTCGGCGCGACACACGGCTCGCTCGAGCAAAGCAAGACCGCGGATATCATCCTGACGACTGACTCCCCGCTGCAAGCATCCAATCAAGTGATGGCGGCGTTTATCAATGGCCAGCCGATCGACTTGGCCAACAAGCACACGGACACAGACGACAAATTCCAGTCTCGGCCGCAGCCGAACCTCGGCGCCCCGCCCGAACTTCGAGGCCGGCCGGCGCTTCGGCTACCGTAGTTGCAGGGAAATCTGTCTCAAGACCTCGTTGGGTGCCGCTGGCGGCTTGTCCGCCAGTGCATGGAAGCGTTGAGATAACCTCGAAACACTGGCAGGCAAGCTGCCTTTGCACCCCGCGCTGTGGTCGTTCTGGTATTACGCCACGTTGAATCGGCCAATTCGTGTTACTATCATCCAAGGATGATAAGCGGCCCGGTTCGGGCCGGCCGCACACGAGACATTCGCCTGTTTGACGGATCAGTATGGCGTCAAGCCGTCCAGCACAGAGCCCCGTTTCCTCCGACACGCCGCCGTCGGGCGGCGTGTCGTTGCCGGTCGTCGATACGCGCCGAATTCGCAAGTCAGGCGCGGGCAAATGGCGGGCGGGCGCACTGATCGCAGTCAACGTGTTGATGATACTGCACGTCGTTCAATGGTATTTTGGGGACGGCAGTACGCTCTCGCCGCTGGAACCGTCCGAGGCGATGGAATTCTCAAAGCATGGCATCATCAACGCCGGGCTGATTTTCTTCTCCCTCACCATTCTCAGCACGCTGATTCTGGGCCGATGGTTCTGCGGCTGGGGCTGCCACTTGGTCGCGCTGCAGGATCTCTCACGCTGGCTGCTGGGGAAGCTGAAGATCAAGCCCAAGCCGGCGCGGATCGGCCTGCTGGCGTTGGTGCCTCTCATTGCCTTCATGTACATGTTCGTCGGCCCGGTTGTGTGGCGAGCCGTAAACAAGATTCACACGGGCGAGCGCGAAGTGCAGTTGATGACCACGGATTTCTGGGCGACCTTTCCAAAGGAGTGGCTGCCCATCACTCTGACGTTGCTGGCCTGCGGCTTTGTGATCATTTATTTCATGGGCTCGAAGGGGTTCTGCAACTTCGGCTGTCCGTACGGAGCCATTTTCGGCGTGGCCGATCAATTTGCGGTGTGGCGCATTCGCGTGACCGACGCTTGCCGCGGTTGCGGGCATTGCACCGCCGTGTGCACTTCGAATGTCCGGGTTCATCAGGAAGTCCGTGACTTCGGCATGGTTGTGGATCCCGCGTGCATGAAATGCAACGACTGCATCAGTGTGTGCCCGAACGACGCGCTCTACTTCGGACCCGGCACGCCGGCACTGTTCGCGACACAGCGCACGGAGCGACCGCCCGCATCTCAGGCCGGCGTCAGAGCGGCGCGGGCGCTGCCACGCTGGATTCTGACTGCGGCATACCTCATGGCGTCATTCAGTCTGTTGATGTGGTTTGACGGTCAATTAAACTGGCTGGTGATCACGATTCTGGCCGCGGGCTCGCTGGTCATCGCAACGGCTTTCAAAGGCAAGTCGGATCGCCTGCCGGGTTATTCGCTGCCGGAAGAGGCCCTGGCCTGCGCGCTCTTTCTCGCTGCCGTGTACGCGTTTCGCGGTCTCTATGGCCAAGTGCCGTTTCTGTTTTGCCTGGGGCTGGCTGCCATTGCCGCGTATCTGGGCGTCGAATTCGCGCGTCTGGCCTATAAGTCGAATCTCTCTATCCATCAGTGGCGACTCAAGAGCGCAGGCCGATTGGCCGGCGCAGGATACGCCTTTGTCGTGATCATGCTCGGCGTGTTCTCATTCGGCGCCTACGCGGCCTCCGGTCACAAACCGATGCTGGCCCAGCGCGATTTTCAGCAAGGAATTCAATATGCCTTTGAGGATCGGTTGCCCGAGGCGATCGACATGTTCGAGCGTGCGCTGGCGTGGAAACGCGATCACCAGAACGCACAGACCAAACTGGCCGGATTGTATTGCGCGTATCGACGGTATGAGGAAGGCATCGAGCTGTGTCAGCGGTCTCTCAATCAGAACGCCGACGACGCGGAAGCGCACTTCTTCTTGGGCTGGGCTTACGCGGAAACGGAAAGGTTCGCGCTCGCGGAACAGCACTTGCAGCGGGCCGCCACACTCGCGCCCGAGTGGCCCGAGCCGCTGGCCATGCTGAGCGGGCTCGGTTCGCGCCCCGATGTCGGCCAGTTCGTGAGCGTCGAAGCTGAAGAGCTCACTCAAATGCTCAACCAGCCCATCGGCCGACGAACGCTTGCAGCGCTGAACCTGCCAAAGGAATTCCTGAAGCGGGCGGTGGATCGCGTGATTCGTTCTTCATACCGTCAGCAGTTCCACGTCGTGGTTCAGGATGACCCGGCGACCGCCCTGCCGGGCGAGGGATTGCCGAATTCCGCGAATGCACCCATGCCCGACGGAACGGCCGGCGATCAAGCCATCCGCGTCCTGCACATTCAGCCGGCGGAGTCAGTGCTGGACTATCGCCGTTCGCTGCCGGAAGTCCGGCCGTCCTTGCGTGGCTTCCGAGCGCCGATCCTTGGCAATGCGCGCGTTACACTGCCGATTCACGAGCCGCCCATGACCGCGTCGGCGGCCCTCCGCGCGGCAGCGAATGTGGTGGCAGCCGATTTGGCGCGCGACGGCCTGCTGCGCACGCTGGCGGAAGTGATTCGCGTGCTCGGGCCAGCGAGCTTCGCAGACGAGACCGCCCTGCCCGGCCACCTCGCACTGCTCCGCGACCTTGGATTACCCATCGACCTGCTGGCCTACTTTCCGCCGCCGAACGCACAGATCCGCATGCCGCACGCCATCGTGCCTTTCGTCGCCCGCCGACTGATTGAGGGAGTGAGCAACGATGACCTGCGGGACGAGCTCCGGGAGATCCCTTTCCGCTTCATCAAGAGCCGCCGGGACTATCGCGTGGCCACCGAGAGCGGCGAGCATGACATCGGGCTCATCCGGCTGCAAATGACGCGCGAGTCGTACTGGCGGGAGATCGGCTCTGGAGACAGCATCGATATCGCCCGGCAATTGGTCGCGCAATTTCCCGACGCCTCCTTTCTCTTGAGCGTCGAGACGAAGCATCTCGACGGATTTCTCAAGATCGCGAAGGGTTGGCCTTGGTATCGCCCGGAGCAATTGACGATCTGTGCCGAACCTCTGATCGTCGCTCAGTGGGCCCAGGACAACGGCAAAGCGGGAACAGTGGATGCGGGAGAATCAGGCGCTCTGCAACCCGCTACGCTCGTGCCGCGCTACGCCTCGCGCCGTGAGGACGGCACGGTCTTCATACCGGGCGAAACGTTCCTGGCCGACGGGCTGGCGGCGGCGGGACACGTCGTGGTTCAATCGCCGCTCTTGTTTCAAGGTGGCAACTTGCTGGCGGTCCGCGATCCCGAGGCAGGCGAGCGCATCCTGCTGATCGGCGAAGCCGAGATCTATCGCAACACGGCACTTGGGCTTACGCGCGGGCAAGTCGTACAGGCCTTCACGACCGAGTTTGACGTGGACCGCTGTGTCGTTCTGCAAGCCGTTTCGTTCCATATCGACTTCGACCTCACGGTACGCGCGCACGACGGCAGACTGATTGCCTTTGTCAACGACGACGATCGGGCTGTGCAGTTGATTCTGGAACTCGGCACCGAAGCACTCGCAACCCACGGCGCGCTCGATGCAGCGGACGCCGAGGAGGCGAAGACCCACCTGCGTGCCGGTCGTTGGCGCGAGTTTCTGACCTTGATTCTGGACCCTGTCTTCAGGCAGGCGAACGGTAACGGTCAATTCCCTTTGTCGCTGGCGAACCGTTTCTCGGCGGGTGCGGCGGATTCTCCGGTCGGCAACTTTCAGCGGTTCCTCGCCGCTCTGGACATCCTGGCCGCTCAGACGCTGCCGCCCGCCGAGTGGCCCGGCAATCGCCACGCCCAGGCGTACATGCGTTCGATTCTCCGTCGATCTGCCGATCGCCGGGCCCTGCACGAACAGCTTCGTCGATTAGGCTGGAACGTCGTGCCCGTGCCCAGTCTGGCCGACGCGGATCGGGGGATCAACTATCTCAACGGTCTTCACGAACGGAAGCGCTACATCATGCCTGCGTACGGCGGGTTCTATGCGCCGCTGGACGAGGCGGCGGCGGTGGTGTTCGTCGGAACGCTTGAAGGGGTTGAAGTTGTGCCCATCCTGTGCGGAGAGAGCCAGAGACGTGTCGGCGCAATCCATTGCTCTGTTTCCGCATACCCACAGTAGCGGCCGAGGTCCTGCGAGACACAGGCCGCTACGCCAGGATTGGAATCGTATTAGAAGCCGAACGTCGGGGTGACGCCCAGCAGGTCGGACAAGGTGGTGATGATCAGCGTGGTTGCGACGTTGTTGTAGATCGCTGCCAGGCTGTCGCTGAAGAACGCCTCGCTGTCGAACGTGCAACCCGATGCCTGCAAGACCACGCCGCACGTCAGGAGCCGCGCCGACTGCCAAACCTTCTTGAGAAACAACGGACCCCGATCGTTACGTCGTGCGGGCTTGCTCAGACAGCTCATATCACTGGAAAGCCCGCGCGTGTTGTCATTGCGGTACATCTTCGGCTACCTCTTCCAGAATCACTATTTCGGCGGCGATGTAGACCAGCATACGATCGACCGTGCTCTGGAGCAAGTGTCGGCTGCGGGCGCGCACGCCCACATAACGACCCAGAAACGCCAGCGGATCGATCTCGGATTGCGGATCAATCTCCACATAAGCAATGGTCCGGGGAATCATGCCCTTGCTGTCCGGATCGACCAGCCGGTATCGCCGCACACCGACCGGGTTCGAGTAGGCCGCACTGATGATGAATTTTCCACGGACGTCGAACTCGCGTGTCAAGTCCGGCCGAACTCCGCGCAGGCCTGTGCGCTGCTGGAGGAACTGATGGCGACTCTGCGTCCATTGATCGTCCAGAACTTCGAGCTTCTTCAGGGCTTCGGCGTGCTGCATCACGCGCTCGAGTTGCTGGATTCGGTATCGGGCATAGTGCTTGGCGACGATGTCGCCATCTTGTTCGGCGATTGGAGTGAAGCGCTTGATCAACATCGAAATATCGCGCTCAGTGCGCTCCTTCTCGAATTCTTTAGCGAGCACGCTTTCGATCGCTTCGATCCGCTTTTGAGCATCCTTTGATTTGATGCCCGTAGTTGTCGGTGCAGCCGGTGCGGATTGAGTCGGTTGCGTTGCGGGCGGCGCCGGCACCGGCACCGGCACCGGCTTTTCTGTGAGTGCTTCGGCGGCGGCATGCTCAACAGCCGTTCCAGATTCGACATCGGTCCCGTCAACGAGTCGGACGTAGTCCTCGCTGATCCACAACCTGGCACCCTTGGGCGGGATGATTCTGTAGTGTGTTTCGGTCTCGCCCACAATCGTCACGGAGGCACCTTTGTTGAGCTGGACTTGCTTGGCGTAGATTTGCTCCGAGAGGTCACTGCCGGCGCGGACCCACACGCGGTCACCGTTGACCACGCCCAGGTTCTCGCCGTCGGGGTCAATATACTCGCGCGCGATGAGGCTATACGCGCCTTTGGGCGGCGCGATGGCCACCCACGACGGACGCCTGTCGAGGATCATCACTCGATGACCTGCCGACAATCGCGTCACGACGTAATAGTTCGCTGAAGGCCCGCTGCGGACGTTCACATCCGTGCCGGTCACTTCTCCAATGGCGAACGTCGGCGCCGGCTGGGGAGCTTGCGGCGATTCGATGGGCTGTTCCCCGGGCGGAGCGGCCAGGCGGAGCACAAACAAGAGCAGGATGAGTGTTTTCATGGCATCTTCCTTGATTTTCGTACGCGGTACATCCAGACCTATGCAATTTCACGCGGCAGCCTACCACATGCTCCGATCCGAAGCGAGAACCATGTCTGCTCGCTGCCAGAAATCACTTGCTGTGATATACTTGCCGGGCACACGATGACCCTCAAGACCGGCAAGACGAATCTCAAATGGGATGCCCGCGCGATCGCCGCCAAACAGTGCGCTACGGTCGAGCAAGTGCTGCTCTGCTGCGCGGACCGGGCGGGCCTGGCCGTGCTGGAAAGCCGCCGCGGCCACGAGATTTATGGCCGCTATTCGTTTGTGACGTTCGATCCAGTCACCATGCTGCGCTGTGGCAACCGCAGCGACGTGGATCCATTCGATGCGTTAGAGGGTCCAATGTTTCGCTTTGGGGTCGATTCCAACGATGAAAGCCTGCCGTTCATCGGCGGTTGGGTGGGCTATCTGGCCTATGAAGCCGGCGGTTTTCTGGAACGCCTGCCACAACAAACCCAACGCGACCTTGATCTTCCGTTCGCGTGGTTCGGCCTGTACGACGCGTTGGCCGTCTTCGACCATCTTCACGAGCGCTGGCACGTCGCCGGCGTGGAGCTGCCCGCCGAGGTCGCTCCGAATCGTCCCAAGCTCGCCGAGCGGCTGGACCACCTGGAATCGCTGATCACAGCCGCGGCAGACCAGCCGCCGCTGCCCGTTACTATACGACCAACCCTTCGCTCTGATGTGCTCCAGAATCGCGAACAGTATGTTCGCGGCGTACAGCGAATTCTCGAATACATCCGTGCGGGCGATATCTATCAAGCCAACCTAACTACGCGCTTCGGCATCCCTATGTCCAACAACAGCATTGACTTGTATCGGGCGCTGCGGCACCACAACCCCGCCGACTACATGGCCTATCTCCATTGCGGCGACCATCAAGTACTGTGTTCGTCGCCCGAACTCTTCCTCAAAGTCGAGGGCGATCAAGTTCTAACCCGGCCAATCAAAGGCACGCGACCGCGGGCGGACGATGCCGCGGAGGACCGCGCGATCATGGCTGAACTGCTGGCCAGTGAGAAAGACCTGGCGGAACTGGCGATGATCGTTGACCTTGAACGCAACGACATCGGCCGAGTGTGTGATGAAGTGTCGATCGACTGGCCGCCAACGGTCGAGACTTATACGACCGTGCATCACCTCGTCGCCGACGTTCACGGCCGGCTCGGCGAAGCGGATCGCCAAGCCAAAGGCTGGGTGCCTCACGCAGAATCGGCGATTGACATCCTGCGGGCGACCTTCCCCGGCGGTTCGATTACCGGCGCGCCGAAGATCCGAGCCATGGAGATCATCGATGAACTTGAAACCGTCGCCCGCGGCCCGTATTGCGGAGCGATCGGCTACATCGGCCTCGACGGCCGCATGACCATGAACATCGCCATTCGCACGATGGTCGTCAAAGATGGCCAAGCCTACGTCCACGCCGGCAGCGGCATCGTCGCCGACAGCGACCCTGAATCGGAATACCGCGAAACGATGGCCAAGGCCAAGGGAATGTTCTCCGCGCTGGGCGTCCACGCGGAATGAGATTGGTCGCAGCCTTCGGCCGCATATGTGTTTAGCGGTTGTGCAACGCGTGGATGTCAGCCCCGTAGGGGCCTAATGAAAATAGCCCAGCAGTTCAGAAGATTTCGCGCCAGGCTTCACAAGTTTGCACATAACCATAAGTGGCTGCCATAGTTACACCTTTCATGGTCCGGCAAGAACATGGAGGTGCGCTATGGACAGCCACACAGGGCAAGTAATCTACCAGGCGATCGGCCGCGCGAATAGATCCCTTCCTCGGTTTGGTCGTCGCCCGACCTACTCCGATGGGTTGATTGTTGCGATGTACATCTGGTCGGTTTGGCATGATCGACCGTTGTCTTGGGCTTGCGATCGGTGGAACTATTCGGGTTGCTTTCGCCCGCGCAAGCTCCCCTCGGTTTCGCAGTTCTGCAAGCGCATCAATACAGACCGCTGTGATGCCCTCTTGCAGCGCTTGCATACGCATCTTGCTGGACTTGCATCGTTCACCGAGTTGTCGTTCATTGATGGCCGGGCCATGCGCGTCGGCCCGTGCTCCAAGGATCGCGAAGCTGCGTCCGGAATGGCACCAGGAGGAATGGCCAAGGGGTACAAATATCACGCCTGGGCAACGGAAGACGGGAGAACTCCGGTCTGGAGCGTGATGCCGCTGAACGTCAGCGAGAAGATCGTTGCGGGCGAAATGCTGCGTTACGGACGAGCCAGCGGAATCGTGCTGGCCGACAGCAATTATGACGCGGGCTGGCTTTATGATGCGGTGGAAAATGATGGTGGGCTGCTCATTACACCGTTGCCCAAAAACGTCGGCGGCGGGCATCGACCGCAATCCCGAGCCCGTCTTCGCGCCGCCGCGTTGTGGCCCGATCTTGGCGCGTACGTATATCGAGAACGGCTTGGCATTGAACGAATCTTCGCCCACCAATCCGCCTATGGCGGCGGCTTGGCCCCGCTTCCACCGTGGGTCCGAACGCTTCGACGCGTGCGTCGATGGATCGGCACGAAACTGATCATCCATCACGCGCGATTGACTGTTCGAAGAGCTGTGATTTAATGCGTTCACGAGAAATCTTCTTCATCGCTGGGGCACGTGTCGGAGCGCAACAATTGAGTCCCGTAGGGACGGCTGAGGCGCTTGACCTCGGAGAAGTTCGACGGCTTCACTTCAGTCGTCCCTACGGGACTTGTTGACTGAATGGCACTCTCGCATCCCAGCCCCGGCGCGCCGGGACTGGGCTATTCTCATCAAGCCCC
>SMVB01128571.1_pt1 | contig 11989 bp, 9 predicted proteins | sample 2456461 | NCBI WGS metagenome assembly SMVB01 (sample SAMN11095934, study PRJNA526329) | marine sediment metagenome | biome: Marine sediment; feature: Surficial sediment; material: Deep marine sediment; isolation source: Hadal surficial sediment | place: Pacific Ocean | collected 2014-05 | depth 0-1...
GCCGCGTGCCCATCTCCAGCCGGTAGGCCTGCATCAGGTCCAACGGACGCAGCACGCCATAGAGACCGGATAAAATGGCGATGTGATCCTGTGCCCACTCGAGTTCTAGCCGGCTCAGGCTTCGCGCGGCCAGGCCGCGATAGACGTCGCCGTTGAAGGTCAACACCGCGGGTCGCGCGTTGGCTTCGGTGAACGGCAATTCGAAGGCGCGGTAGCGATCGTAGTTGAGCTTGGCCAGATCCTTCGACACATGCATCAGTTCGCGAATCTTTGCTTGCGAGAGCCCCCGCGCGGTCTTCATCAGGGACTCTGCGTCCGACATCAACGCAGGCTGTGTCGTCCCCAAAGCCATAGGGGAGTGTGTCAGATCCAGATTCTTTGCGGGCGAGAGAATAGAAAGCATGATGAGTAGGCGTACGATAGCAGCTCATACGCTTGGCTTCATTGGCCAAGCATTTGTAAGATGCGACAAAAATCGCTCAGCCCTGCCACTCCTCGGGAACGGGCGAAGGAAGCGAAATGTTAAAGAAGGTCTTGCTAGGACTCCTGGCTCTGCTCGTGCTCGGCGCCGGGATCACGTGGTTCGCGGTTGGCCGGGATCTCTACCTCACGAGTCAGCTCGTTGGCCGCGACACGGCACCGGCGGACTATGCGCTCCAGGACGATTCGAAGGTCAGCGCCCCGAAACCCGAGCCAGTGGTCGTGCAACCACGCAACCCGCTCAAGAACGTCTACTAGGGAGACACGCACGTCCACACCCACGAGAGCTTCGACGCCGCGCTGTTCGGCACCACGCTTTCCATCGAGGACGCCCCAGATACGAGTGCAGATACGAGTGCGAGTGCAGATACGAGTGCCACCCACCCGAACGTTCACACCCGGTGTAGAACGAAAGTCCCCAAGACACCCTCGCAAGCCACGACATGCTCCTAGAGCGCGGCATGATTATTGCCTTTCACCACCTCTCATGGGACGCCCACTGCGACGACACGAACCCGGCCAACTCTATTTGGTCACGACCCGGTGTCATCAGGCCCGCTTCTTCCTTCGGCCCGACCCGCAGATCAACGAAGCTGTCCTCGAGTGGCTGACCCGCGCGCAACAGCACTTCCCGCGGCTACAGATTCTCGCCGTCTGTGTCCTCTCCAACCACCTCCATCTCGTCGTGCGGGATCAAGACGGAGAACTCGCTGCATGGGCGAGCTACTTCCTCGGCCACCTCGCCCGGGCGATCAACCGCATCCGCAAAAGACGTGGAGCCTGCTTCGAACGTCGCTACTCCGCCGAACCCATATTGGATGACGGGGCTCTCCTCGATCGACTCATCTACGTCATCGTCAACCCTGTGAAAGCCGGCCTTTCTAAAAGTGCAAGCAAGTGGCCCGGCGTGGTGATCTTTGCCTCGAAGAAGGCGCCTGAGGAGATCGCGGTGTCCTGGGTCGACCGCGATGCGTATCGATTCGCTCGACGTACAGCCCGGCTGCGCGGAGAACCGACTCCTAACTCCGCTCCCTTCCGTGTACGGGGGCAATTCTTCGTCGGCCCCTTCGACCGAGCCGACGAGTCGACCAGTCCTGGAGATGAGATCACTGCCGGGATCGAAGCCCGAGAACGCGAACTCGGTGAGGAACGCCGCCGGGCGGGACGCCGGACGCTCAGCCGCAAGCAGGTGCTTGCCCAAAGCTGGCGTGCTGCTCCGCGGCGACCGAATCGATCCCCTCGCCCGCTTTGCCATACGTCGGATCTCGGGCTGCTCAAGAAATTCAGCGAAGGCTATCGGGAGTTTGTGAGCCTGTTTCGAGAAGCTTCCGAACTCCTTCGTGGTGGCGATCGGAACGCGTCGTTCCCGGACTGGTGTTTCCCTCCGGGTCGCCCGTTGGTTCGAGCAGCCGGCGTTGGCACCGTAAGTTACGGCGCCGGATAGCGTCACCTCCCCGCCCCTACACCACAACGCATTCAACGTGCCTCCGCATTAGCTCGCCTTCGATCTGCTTGGCTCGAGTGGGGATCGTTTCGTAGGCGCTAGGTCGACTCCCTCAGACGATCTGACGGCTCACTCCTTGAGAATTCAACGGGCGAACCGACGTCCGACCCGCATCGGTTCTGCTTTTGAACTCGGTTGGATGGCACCCAATGCTGCTGCTGCTGCTGCTGCTGCTGCTGCGCTGCTGCTGCCACAACATGACGGGTTGGCTCGGCAAGCACAAAGTGGAATTGTACGACCTCGCGCGAGATCCAATGGAAAGCTACGACGTTTCGCAGGAACATCCCGTGGTTGTAGAAGCACTGCGCCAACTCCTCGCGTGGCATCTCGAGCGCGATCAACTAGCGGGTGAGGCGCCCGCGGAAGCCGCGATCCTCGACGAGCAAAGCCTCGAGTCACTGCGGGCCCTCGGCTACCTCGCGGAGTAGCCCCACGAATCCTGCCAAATTCGTCGAGCCCGGGGCCAGTAATCGCACTCTATCGTGCGACCCTGCAAAAGGAGCTAACTGGCTGGAAAGACAGTGAAACAGAATTCTGCTAGCTTGATTCGACTCCAGTCCCGGGCACCAATCAATTTCCCCCGCTCGCCAGGTTTTGAGCGCCCAACGCCCTTGACCCCGCCGCGGCGGTGCATAAGGTTGCGGCCGGAAGGGAGCCATCTTGAGCGAAGAAGACGATATCGGGCAATCCGACGACGACACCGGAAGCCCAGACGAACCCAGCCACCACCAAATTTCGGGCCCGGGCGACGAGATCTTCGAGATCCCGGCGGTGCTTCCGCTGATTCCGGTGCGCGATGTCGTGGTGTACCCGGGCGTCACCGTGCCGCTGGCGATCGGACGCCGCAAATCCCTCGCCGCCTTGGGCCGCGCCGGGCAGGACGGATTCATGTTGCTCGCTACCCAACGCGATCCCGACACCCAAGACCCCGGCCTCGATGACCTTCACACGGTCGGCACCATTGTAAGAGTCCTGCGCATCATCGACGCCCGGGGCGAGGGCAAACAGGCATTGGTCGCCGGGGTCTCCCGGGCTCGCGTCGAACGGCTGATGACCCTCGAACCCCAGATGCTGGTGCGCGTGACCCCCCTGCCGGATCTACCCCTGACTGGGCCGACGGCGGAGGCCAACTGGCGCCGGGTCGTGATGCTCGCCCAGCGGGTGATCGAACTTCGCGAAGATCTCCCGGATGAATGGAAGATGTTCCTGGCCGGCATTCCGACCGCCGGCATGCTCGCCGATCTCGTTTCGTCCAATCTCCCGTTGGCCCCCGAACAGCGGGTGCGCCTGCTAGAAGAATCCGACCCGGCGGTGCGATTGCTGATCGTCGAGGGCCATCTCGAACGAGAGGTGACGATCGCCGAGACCCAGCAATCCCTGCGCGGCGACGCCGGTGAAGAAGAAACCGACCCCAAGCGCCGCGAAAAAATGCTGCGCAGCCGGATGCGCGAGATTCAAGCCGAAATCGGCGAGGGAGATGCGGGACTGCGGGAAGTCGACGAACTGCGCGAGCGATTCGACCAACTCGAATTGCCCGAAGAGGTCGAAGAACAGGTGGATCGCGAACTCAAGCGTCTCACCGCCCTGCCCCAACACGCGCCGGACCGACACCTGATCCGCACCTATCTCGAATGGATCCTCGATCTGCCGTGGAACGAAGAAACCACGGACAAACTCGATCTGGCGGACGCGCGACGCGTTCTCGACGAAGATCACCACGGTCTCGACAAGGTCAAAGAACGGGTGCTCGAGTTTCTCGCGGTTCGCAAATTGGCCCCGAACGCAAAAGCGCCCATCTTGTGCTTCGTCGGCCCACCCGGCGTCGGAAAAACTTCGCTCGGTCGGTCGATCGCCCGGGCGATGCAGCGCAAGTTTGCCCGAGCTTCCCTGGGTGGCGTGCGCGACGAAGCCGAAATCCGTGGGCATCGACGCACGTACGTGGGCTCCATGCCGGGCCGGGTGCTACAAAGTCTCAAACGCGCGGGAACCCGCAATCCCGTCTTCGTGTTGGACGAAATCGACAAGCTCGGGAGCGACTTTCGGGGCGATCCCTCGTCGGCCCTGCTCGAAGTTCTCGACCCCGAACAGAACAACGCCTTCAGTGACCACTACATCGAGGTTCCGTTCGATCTGTCGAAGGTCTTGTTCATCGCCACCGCGAACACCCTGTCCACGATTCCCCCGGCCTTGCTCGACCGGATGGAGGTCATCGAACTCACGGGGTACACCGAGCGCGAAAAGTTGGCGATCTGCCGCCAGTATCTCGTGGGCAAGCAACTCGAAGCGCACGGCCTCACCCCCGAGCGCGTGGAGATCCACGATTCGGCGCTCGAAATGGTGGTCCTCGAGTACACCAACGAAGCGGGCGTGCGAAACCTCGAGCGACACATCGCAACCTTGATGCGCAAAGTCGCGTACCACATCGCATCCAATCCCGACGCCGGAGCTCGGATCGAAATCGACAAGGCGTTCGTAAGTGAATCTCTCGGGGCCCCGCCTCACATGCACGAACGCGCGGAGCGCACTGCCGTTGCGGGCGTCGCGGTGGGCCTGGCGGTGACTTCCCACGGCGGCGAGATCTTGTTCGTCGAAGCGCGTCGCATCGCCGGCGGCAAAGGAGTCCGACTGCGGCTCACCGGCCAACTCGGCGACGTGATGCGCGAATCTGCCGAAGCGGCGCTTTCCTGGGTACGGGCTCACGCAAGCGAGATCGGGCTCGCTCCCGACGCGCTCGAACGCTGCGAAATCCACCTTCACCTGCCCGCCGGCGCGGTTCCCAAAGACGGTCCCTCGGCGGGCATCGCGATGATTACGGCAATCGTTTCGGCGCTATCGGACCGGCGTTCTCCAGGTACGATCGCGATGACGGGTGAGATTTCTCTGCGCGGCAAGGTCCTGCCGGTTGGGGGCATCAAGGGAAAGATTCTCGCAGCCGCCCGAGCGGGAATCGAAACCATTGTGATGCCGGCTCGCAATGCGAAAGACTTGTACGACGTGCCCGAGGACGTGATCGAAAAACTAGACATCCATCTCGTAACCGAAATCGACGAAGCGCTGCGCGCCACCCTCCCGGTTCAGGCGTAAGACCCGGTAGAAATCAAATTCTGCCGACAGACCCGCCACCCTGGCAAACGTCCGAATCGCGTTGGTCCACGTTTGGCTTACCGGGTTCCGTGGTGGCGAGCGGGTGCTCCACGAAACCGCCCTGCTCTACCCCGAGGCCGACCTCTTTACCCTGATCCACGCTCCCGGCTCGACGACCCTGGCGATCGAAGCCTTTCGTCGGATCGACCGCCAGCCGTGAACCTGAGCCCAGCCGGTCATGCCCGCCTTCGCCTTGTGGCGAAGCATGTAGCCGGGAATCTCACTGCGAAACTGTGCGATGAACGGCAGCCCATCTACATTTTCAACCGAACTGCGCAGGCTCATCACGTGCAACAAATCCGGCACCAGCTTGATGTTCACGACTTCGTCGCCGAGGTCGGCCAGAATCATCTCTTGCGGGAGTCTTCTTCTACTGCAGACTGAAATTCATCGAGGAAGTTCGGCATGGCGGAGATCACCCGGCTCCAGTTCGGAATCTGCGGCGCGCCCATGGGATCTCGCACGAAGTTCAAGCCGGCGCGACGCAAGGCTTGCGAGAATGTCTCCACCGCGAGTTCTTCTTGATGGCGATCGAAGTGAAGCCCATTGAGCGCCGCATCGTCGCTGTAGCGCGCGATCGCGTCCTGGGCCGTGCGAACATAGGCCGGGATCATGGTGTTGAGAAAGCCGGCGTCAAACTCGACGCCGTAGCTGGCGAGATTGCGGATCAGCGAACTCGCGATATCGACCACCATGCGGTGCAGTCCGAGGTTGGGGTTGCCCTCGGACAGCGGCTGATGCTTGTGGTCGTAGTTCTCGACCAACTCCAACTCCACCTGGCAGACCCGTTTGAGGGAACAGTTGCGGTACACCTCGGCCAGCACCCCCACCTCGAGTCCCCAGTCTGCGGGAATGCGATTCGCCAGCACCAGATCGGTGGTGAGCGAGCACTCACCCGCCAGCGGGTAGCGGAACGATTCGAGATACTCGAGCAGCGGTTGCGCGCCCAACACCGCCTTCATCGAGCGCAAAAGCGGGGTCATGAACAGCCGGGTGACCCGGCCGTGCAGGCGATCGGTCACGCGACTGTAGTAGCCCTTGGCAAACTCGTAGCTGAGGTTCGGGTTCGCGATCGGGTAACACAGGCGGGCGAGCAACTCGGGTGTGTAGTTGCGGATATCGCAGTCGTGGATCGCGACGACTCTGGCGCGCTGGGTCGCGAGCACATAGCCACAGGCCATCCAGGTCGCGCGCCCCTTGCCTTCCTCACCGGGATCGAGCCCCTCGTCTCGCAAGCGACCGAAGAGTTCCTGAACCCGCTGGCCTTTGTTCCAGACGACCGTGGTCGGCGATCCGTCGATGCAGCGGACCGGATCAAAAATCGCACGCATCTGCTCGTACTCGTCGCGATCGGCCTTGCCGGACAAACTCACCACCACCTGACTCAGGTACGGCACCCGGGCGAGAACTTCGACGATCTCCTTCAGCGCAGGGCCGCGGGTCTCGGAAAAAAGCGTCGGGAGCACGAGTGCGATGGGACGCTGAACCGAGTAGTCGATCAATTCTCGCTCGAGCCGATCGACGTCTGGGGCGCCCAGGCGGTGCAGTGTTGAGATCACCCCACTCTGATGGAAGTCAGCCATGGGCCGGACGTTCGCACCCACATGAGGGGGCGTCAAGCGAACGGAATTGGCGTCGATGGACCGAGTGGGTCGGATGGAACGGGCGTTAGTTGCTCTTGTCGGCTGCCGTGGCTGCGGGGCGCGACGACTCTTCGATGGTGACCGATTCGGGCTTCATCGACTCGTCGAGCAAACGCAGGGCCGCCGGGTCGATCTCGATGAACTCGATGCCGACCTCGGTGCAGATTGGATCGGTGTCCGTTGCCCAGACAACGACCCCAGTCGCGACGACGGTCTGTTGCATGACGTTGAAGGTGACCCGGAGCAAATCGCCGAGTTCGATCTCGCAGCCCACCGCCTCGAACCTGATGCCGCCGGTAGACACGTCCTTGCTTACGCCGAGTTGCTTGGGTCGGTCGATCTCGGCGAACGAAATCACCTGATCGGTTTCGATGCGAAGGTATTTGCGACGATCGTGAACTTCGTTACCGGCCATCCGGCGATCTCCCCGCGTACCCTTCCGGGTTGCAACGCCCTGATCGGACGTCGTTCCCGCGGGCTTGAGCACCGTTTCGCGCATCTGGGCCAGTAGCGCCGGCGATCGCCAAACGCCGCGAGAATTCCACGGACAACGGACGCGGGGCCCGTCGTAAGGGCGCAACTAGTGGGCAGGCAAGTCTGTTCGAGGTCGGATCAGCGCTCGAAGAGATCGAGTTGCGCGTCGGGCTCGGGTTCCGGGCCCAAACCCCCGAGCGAAATACCGATCAGTCGCAGGGGAATTCTTCCGGTCTCGGTGCGGTCGAGCAGACGCAGGGCGGCGAGATGCATCTCACCGGCGTCGAGGATCGGGCGCAGCAAGGTGCGAGTGCGCGTCGCGTTCTTTCCCTCGACATACCGGAGCTTGATCGCAACGCGCCGGGCGCACAGCCGCTGTTGACGCAGCCCCGCTTCGGCCATCGTACACAGGCGCGCGAGACAGGACTCGATCGCCGCCCGCTCGAGCACCGGCTCTGCAAAGGTGAAGTCGTGGCTCAGACTCTTGGGATGCGGTGCGGTTCGCACCGGCGCTTCGTCCTCGCCTCGGGCGTAGGCCAGGATTCGCCGGCCATGGCTCCCGAGGCGGTCGTCGATCCCCGCGACGTCCCGGGCGAGCAGTTCGCCAATGGTTTCGATCTGCATGTCGGCAAGCGTCGTGCGGGTCTTGGCTCCGACACCCGGCAGCCGTTCTGCAGGCAACGGCGACAAAAAATCTGCCACCTCGTCAACCGCAACGCAGCGCACGCCCTCGTCCCCGGATTCCAACGACGCGAGCCGCGCCAAGAACTTGACCGGCGCAATGCCTACCCGCAACGGCAACCCGAGTTCGTCCCGCACCCGGTCGGCAAGCTGTTTGGCGGCGCTGCGCGCCGAATCTGCGTCCCGCAGCGCTTCGGGCGCAAGTGCTAGATACGCCCCCGCCAGGCCGTTGGTCTCGATCCCCCGGCACCCCCCTCGCAGCGCACTGTGGAGCAGGGATGAAACCTCGCGGTAGCGCTTCATGTTGGTGCGCAGAAGATGCGCCTCGGGACACAGCCGGTGAACGTCTTCGACCGGCATGCCGAGCGTCACACCACAAGACAAGGCTTCGCGGCTGGCCGACTGCACCTTGCCGCGCTTGTGCGGATCGCCCCCGACGATGACCGGCTGGGCGCGCAATGCGGGGTCGTCCTGGCGTTCTACGGAGACATAGAAGAGAGGGACTTCTGCATAGGCTACCCGATAGGCCGCGCCGTAGGGGCTCATCGGTTGGACTCCAGGCGCAAGAGATCGGTCGTGTGCTCTTCGACCAAGAACGAACTCCGGGCAAACATACGCGGGTTGCCGTTTAGCCAGGGACTGAGACCGTCGCGGTAATGCGGTTGCCCGGGATGTTCCGACTGGCCGGGCGCCAGGGATGTGAGGATGCGATCGTCGGCGGCCAGATCCACTGCGATGCGGTAGAGCGCCGCGCTGCGGGCCGCGTAGGGTCGCATCGGGTCGCTGTCCGCCATGCCCACGACGCCGCCATTGCCCGGGTAGGGCCGCTCCGAACCAAAGCTCCACAACACCTCGCCGTTTCCGGCATCGAAGTCGACGAACGGCCGAAAGGCGAGATGATGAAGCCCACCCCAGTTCCAGCGCTTGCGACTCGGCCCGCGCTGATAAGAAAGACTGACCCACGCCTGGTGAAGACTTCCCGGCAGCAGCGGAGATAGCAGTGCCGGATCGCCCCATCCCCCCGGCAGCCCCTTCGAAGCCGCCTCCACCAACGCCGCCTCGACGAACACTCGGGGTTCGACCCCGGTTAGCGAAAGGTAGCGATCGACCAACTGGGCCTCGATCTTCGAGACGAGAAGCTTGCGGACCAGGTCGTGAACAAACACGCGGTACACCGCGGCGCCGCGTCGATCGGGCGCAAAGCGGCCATCCCAGGCGCGCATCAACTGCCAGACCTCTTGCGCCTCCGGGCTGAGGTCCGGTGCGCCTTTTAGCAGCGATTCGAGGGCCGGCATGACCTTGGGGTTGAGCAATGCGGTGAGCTTGGTTTGCATCTGGGCAAGGCCCCGCAGATCGATCGGGCCCTGACTGCGGAGCCGGGCCAGCGCCTGTTCGATGCGGCGACTGCGAGTGCCGTTGCGCCAGGTCCATTCGATTTGGCGACTCGCCACGCCGTCGAGCAGGGGGTTGTCGGCGGCAATGATCCAGCGCCGGGGCGCATCGTCGCCCCGGCTGTTGGGAAGCGTCGAGTAGCGCAGGCGGTCGACCCAATCGAAGCCCAGTTGGCGGCCGGGTGTCGGGAGCAGCCCCGTCCCGAGCAAGAGTTTGGGGATCCAGCCGGCGAGCTGCCAACCCGTCGCTCCTTTGCGGTCGGCATACACCACGGCGAGGACCGGTTCTTGATGGTCGGCCAGACGCGCAACGAGATCGTCTGCGTCGCTCGAGTGCAGCAGGCCCATCAGAGATGCGAGGCCGTCCCCTCGGCCCGCCCCGAGCCAGGCGAGCGCCAGGGGACCGTGCTCTCCCTCGATCAAGTGGTTGATCAAAGGACCGTGACCCGTGCTCTCGACGTGCAGGGTTTCCTCCTGCAGATCCCCGGTCAGGGTTCGCACGCGGATCACCTCGTCTCGGCCGATCAGGGGAGCCCAGCGCGGCCCGCTCTTGAACTCGCGCAGGCTCCCGACCCGCCGCAGGGTTTCGTTGTAGAGCTGGATCGAGTTGGTGCGACCCGGCGTCATGGCCCACGCCACATTCGCGTTGCGTCCGGTCCAGTAGACCGGAAGCCCGGGTACCGTGGCGCCGACCACATCGAGATGCCCGGCGGTCAGATGGGCTTCGTAGACCAGCACCGGGGCGGACGGAGCGAGTTGGAACTCTGCCGCGAGCAGCGGCGAGCCGCTCGCGGAATCCTCTCCGGCAACCACCCAAGCTCCGACGCGCAAGACGGTGGCGGCCAGCCGAGCGCGACTGCGCGCAAGCTCGCTCGGCTCACTTCGCCTCGGGTTGCGGCGCGCCGGTCGCGCGGGCATCGCTACCGGCACATCAAAGGCGAGTCCCATCCCCCGAATTCCCAGCCCGGTGGGAAGTAGCGGCCGGGCACCGACCCCGCCGAGCGCCTCGACCAACTCGGCGTACACGATCCCCGCTTCGAGTGAGGGTCCCATGGTCCAGTGCAGTAGCTTCATCAACGCGATGCTGTCCGCCGGGCTCCAGGGCAGCTCGGCCTCTGCTGCAGAAGGCGCATTCAAGAGCGCACGCACGTGATCGGTTGCGAGACGGCCGAGATGTGCGTTCACCCCTGCGGCATAAGCGCGGAGTTCCTTTGTGCGCGACGGATCGAGCGCGGCGAATTCTGCGTCCGCCAGTCGCCCCAGACCCAAGGTGCGGACCAGGCGATCCACCGGGAGTCCAGCGCGCCCTTCGATTTCGGCCGTGGTGCCCCGAGCCAGGCGCCTCAACCACAACATCTGTCCCAGGCGGTCTTGCGCGTGCGCAAACCCCAGACCAAGCCAGGCTTCAAGCTCATGGGCCGCACGGATGTGCGGCACACCCCGCGTATCCCGGCGGATCGTGACGGCACTCGAGAGGCCCTCGACTTCGATGGTGCCCGAAAGTTTGGGTTGGTACCCGCGACCGGCGTCCCACGCCGCCACCGGGGCCTGGCCCTGCCACAGCACCACCAGTGCGAAGACGGTGCCGAACGAGATCCAGCCGGCCCGGCGCAACATCCCCTGGCCTTCCCGGCTCGTAGTTTGTGTGGGTCTCGACTCCAAGCGACGTACACCCCCCCAGGGCAGTTCTCTAAGCTTAGCGGCACCCACGCGACAGTTGCTGAATGCCGAGGAGTCATAATTGAAAGACAGCTCAAAGTTACGACCGGGACCCGGAAAACTGAAACGACCGCAATGCGTTGGCAGTCTCCGGGCCCTCCCGTACTATGCTCCGTCCCGAAATCTTGCCCTCTCACCCACCCCCCTGGGCGCACCAGAGGTACGCGCGCTATCGGGAGATGCTCCGGATCATGACCGTTCGCGACTTGGATTCGCTGCTAAATGGCGGTGGCGTCAAGGGAAAGCGCGTATTTGTTCGCGCAGATCTCAACGTGCCGCTGCGCGCCGGCGCGATTTCGGACACGACCCGGATCGAGGCCTCGGTCCCCACTCTGCGCAGGCTCGTAGAGGCCGGAGCGCGGGTGATCGTGGCGTCGCATCTCGGAAGACCCAAGGGCGTGCGCAACCCGGACTATTCACTGCGACCGGTCGCAACGCTGTTGGCCGATCTTCTCGCGCGCCCGGTTGGCTTTGTCGACGACTGCGTGGGTCCGAGCGCAGAAACTGCCGCGAACTCGCTGGCCGACGGCGACGTCTTGTTGCTGGAGAACCTGCGCTTTCACCCCGGCGAAACGGCGAACGATGCCGAGTTTGCCAAACAGCTGGCCCGGCTCGCAGATCTCTATGTAAACGACGCCTTCGGAACGGCGCACCGCGCCCACGCGTCCACCGCCGGGATGGTCGCGGAGTTTGCCCAGGTAGCGGCCGGCGCCCTGCTCGAGTTGGAGATGTCGAACCTCGATCGGTTGTTTACCCCCGAACGCCCCTTCCTCTGCCTGTTGGGCGGAGCCAAGGTGTCGGACAAACTCGGAGTCCTCGAAGCCTTGATCGAACGAGCCGACGTGATCGCGGTCGGGGGCGCGATGGCGTACACGTTTCTCGCGGCTGCGGGTCAAGGCATCGGGAAGTCGCTGGTTGAGCCCGATCGCTTCGACGATGCGCGTCGCATCCGC
>SMVB01368319.1_pt1 | contig 11987 bp, 10 predicted proteins | sample 2456461 | NCBI WGS metagenome assembly SMVB01 (sample SAMN11095934, study PRJNA526329) | marine sediment metagenome | biome: Marine sediment; feature: Surficial sediment; material: Deep marine sediment; isolation source: Hadal surficial sediment | place: Pacific Ocean | collected 2014-05 | depth...
CTGCCAACTGCCGGTGACCACCCCCGAGGAGCTAGCGGCGCAATTGGAGGGTTAGAGACAGGCCAGGTTGACGCTTAGGCTCCAAGGCCGCCAAGAGAAAAGAATTTGACGTGAACGATTCCGACCTGAACGTAGTCACCGGCGCCTTCGGGTACACGGGGAGATACATCGCCCGGAAGCTGCTGTCCGATGGGCGCGCGGTCCGCACCATCACCGGCCATCCGGGACGCGATAATCCCTTTGGTGACCAGGTTAAGGCCTATCCGTTGGACTTTGGCGACCCCGATGCGCTGGCCCAAAGCCTCAGCGGGGCAACCACCCTGTACAACACCTACTGGATCCGCTTTCCCCGCGGCCCCCTGACCTACGAGGCGGCAGTCGAGAATACCAAGACTTTGGTGAACGCCGCAAAACAGGCAGGGGTCCAACGGTTCGTTCACATCAGCATCACGAACCCGTCTCCTGATTCCCCGCTCGGCTACTTCCGAGGCAAGGCGCTGGTGGAAGAAGCCATCATCGGCTCGGGTCTGGCCTATAACATCATCAGGCCAACCTTGATCTTCGGGGCCGAAGACGTCCTGATCAACAACATTGCCTGGTTTCTTAGGAAATTTCCCGTCTTCGCGGTCCCCGGCAGTGGGGATTACCGCGTCCAGCCCGTGCATGTCGAAGATGTGGCAGACATGGCCGTAAGCGCCGCTGGGCGCGGTGGAAATACTATCCAAGACTGCGTTGGCCCAGAGACTTTTACCTACGAGCAACTAATACGGCTCATCGCGGAAAGCGTCGGAAGCAAGGCGAAGATCACCCACCTTCCACCAAACCTGGTGTTGTTCCTCTCCCGGATGGCCGGTTACCTAGTGAGGGATGTGGTGCTGACCAGAGCCGAGATCGACGGCTTGATGGCCGGTCTTCTTGTTTCCAATCACATCGACGGAGAGCAGCGGGACACTGGCCAGCAGAGTTTGAGGCGGTGGTTGGAGGAAAACGGCGGCACACTGGGACGCAGTTACGCTTCAGAGATGGACCGGCATTACCGCAAGCGCTGAATTAAGTCCCCTTACTTGAACCTGGAGTCAAAGTACTCAGTCACCCGTTCCACGTACTCGTCAGGGTAGGTCAGAAAGGCGTCAACGTGGTCCACGCCGGGCACTCGCCACAGAGAACTGCCCGCTGGCGCCGCTTCGGCAACCCGCTGACCTTGCTCCCAGGGGATCCGCTGGTCTCCCGTGCCGTGAATAACCAAGATCGGATAATCCAGACTGGCAACTGCCCGCTCCGGAACCAGTTCCCCAATGTCTATGCCGTAGATAACTCTGCCCATCAACTTGGTGGTGGGTATGAATATGGGTATCAGCCACTCAGGAAAGGGCGTCTTTCTCGCCGACTCCTGCGCGATAAGCTCCGTGGCGTTGGCGTAGGGACTGTCCGCCACTACGGCGGTGATTCCTGGCTCTTCAGCCGCCGCCATGATCGCGGTCGCTGCCCCCATGGAGAACCCGGTTAAACCGATCTGGCCGCTGCCGCCTGGGTCAACGCCGCGCCCCACCAGGTAATCGAATGCCCCCAAGACATCCCAACGCTCGAAGTAGCCACCAGAGACCTTGCCGCCTCCGGATGAGCCGTGGCCGCGCAGGTCGAACAGCAACACATTGTAGCCCCGGTCCACCATTTTGGCGGCCAATTCAACCGCATTGTCACCAGACCGAACACTGCCAATACCATGGACGAAGATAAGGTGAGGTTTGGTATCCTCGCCGGGTAGATACCATCCACTGAGCATCACATCGCCGCGCCGGGAGATGAACTGCACATCTTCAAAAACCAGCCCATAGTTGGAGGGGTGATCTTCCTGCGGGTCGCGGTCCGCCTTGGTGACGCCCTGGGCAATCAGGAAGGAGACCAGGCCATAGGCAATCAGGATAGCCAGAAAGCCCCCAGCGGCCGCCAGCCGTATTGACCGCTTCCTAAATACAGGCACGATATTTTCCCGAGTCCATGTTTACCATCTCTGACCGTTCACTCCGGCCCGGCACACGTTATTAAAATAGTGGACCTTAAGGATTGGCCGTTCTCCCAACCAAAACCCGAAATAGCCCTCTAAGCAACCAGAAGACGGCCAGTCCGGCAAAATATCCCACCGGCGCCATCACGATAAAGACTCCGCCGCAGATCCAACCGCCGTGGCCGATCCAAGAGACGCTGCATTGCCAGGCTGTCCCAAGCCCAATCAGCACGAACCCGGCGATGCCGAACAGAGTTGGTACAATCATTCCAGATGGCATCGATCGAGTCCTTTCTTGAATTTCGCTGGACAATCGATTTCGGACATCATCCGGGCCTCATGAGACCGGTTGCGGCCGGACCACCTCGGTCCGATTATTAACTTTAACATCATGTTTTTATTGTCTTCGAGATTTTCTGGTTCCTTAATCAAAAAATAATCGAAAAATCCGTCGACTGGCGGCTAATCTCCACACGGTTTCTGCCGATTCGCTGGTCTGAACCTTCAGCAACAGTAAGAGACCGCCGTCAGGCTTCGAAGCAGGACTAGGCAATGTCAATTTAGCTAACATATAATCTGTGTTGATTCAAACGGCCGGGATTATAGTTAGACATCCTTAGCCAACTCGTAGCAGCCCGTGAAACTCATTTACTAGGGGGAAGAACATGCCAGAAGCGTCCCAGATTATTTACACCAAGATTGATGAGGCCCCGGCCCTGGCCTCGCACTCGTTGCTGCCGATTCTCCGCGCCTTTACCAAGGGGTCCGGTATCGAACTGGCGGCCTGGGATATCTCGTTGACTGGCCGCATCATCGCCAATTTCCCAGACAATCTGACTGATGAGCAAAAAATCCCCGATTATCTGACCATGGCTAGCGAGTTGTGCGAGAGTCCGGCGGCGAACATCATCAAGCTGCCCAATATCAGCGCCTCCATTCCTCAGTTAAAAAGCGCGATCAAGGAACTGCAGGACAAGGGATACGACATTCCCGACTACCCAGATGATCCTGCAAACGACCACCAACGCCAACTGTTTGAGCGGTTTTCCAGAGTTTTAGGTAGCGCGGTCAACCCGGTCCTGCGGGAAGGGAACTCCGATCGCCGGTCGGCCACCTCGGTCAAGGAGCACGGCAAACGCAATCCCCACCGGATGATGCGGGACTGGCCGGAAGTGTCAAAAACCCGCGTCGCCCACATGACCAGTGGCGATTTCTACGGCAGTGAACAGTCTGTGACGATCACTGAATCGGGATCGGCTACCATCGAATTCGTGTCCCGCGATGGGCGTGCGACCGTGCTCAAATCCGATATCCCCCTGACGGCCGGTGAGATCACCGATTGTTCCGTGATGAATATCAGAGAGCTGCGGGAGTTTTACGCGGAAGAAATGGCAAATGCCAAAGCAGACGGCGTGTTGCTTTCTCTGCATCTGAAGTCGACCATGATGCGTGTGTCCGATCCAATCATCTTCGGCCATTGTGTGTCCGTTTACTACGAGGATATGTTCAAGAAACACGCGCCTGAGATGGACGAGCTCGCGGTGAACCCCGACAATGGACTGGCTGAGCTCTACACCAAGATCCAATCTCTCACTGACGAGAAACGTGAGGAGATCGAGGCGGATATCCAGGCCGTTTACAGCGTCCGCCCAGAGCTGATGATGGTGAACTCCAACCGGGGCATCACCAACCTGCATGTGCCGAGTGATGTGATCATCGATGCCACCATGCCCGTGATCGTACGCGATGGCGGCCGCACGTGGGGTCCCGACAACGAGCTGCACGACACCATCGCGATGATCCCCGACCGCTCTTACTCGTCTCTATATCAGGCGATCATAGAAGATTGTCAGAAGAACGGGGCATATGATCCGTCTACCATCGGCAGTGTCGCCAATGTGGGGCTGATGGCCCAAAAAGCCGAAGAGTACGGGTCTCACGACAAAACATTTACAGCTTCCGGCAACGGAACGATCCGGGTCGTGGACGCATCGGGCACAACCCTGATGGAACAGCGGGTTGAGGAAGGCGATATCTTCCGGATGTGCCAGACCAAAGACGCGGCGATCCAGGACTGGGTCAAGCTTGGGGTCATTCGGGCCAGAACCACCGGCTCACCGGCCATCATTTGGTTGGACCCCAACCGGGCTCACGACGCCGAGTTGATCAAGAAGGTGGACGAATACCTGCCCACCCACGATACAACCGGGTTGGACATTCGCACCATGCCAACCATCGAGGCGATGGAGTTCACCATGGCGCGCAGCCGGGCCGGCGAGGACACGATCTCCGTGACCGGCAACATCCTGCGTGATTATCTAACCGACCTCTTCCCGATCCTAGAATTGGGCACCAGCGCCAAGATGCTCTCTGTCGTCCCCCTGCTCAAGGGTGGCGGGATGTTTGAGACGGGCGCAGGCGGGTCGGCCCCCCGGCATGTGGCGCAATTCCTTGAGGAGGGCCATCTGCGGTGGGATTCTCTGGGTGAATTCTGCGCCCTCGTCGCCTCCTTCGAGCATCTCGGCGTGAAGTTCCAGAACGACAAGGCGAAGCTCTTATCCGAGACTTTGGATCAAGCCATCGGGAAGCACCTGGAAAATAACCGGGCGCCATCGCGCCGGGTGAACGAACTCGACACCCGAGGAAGTCATTTCTACCTGGCTCTGTACTGGGCGGAGGCCCTGGCCAAGCAGACCCAAGATCCAGACCTGCAAGCCCGCTTCACCGGGGTGGCCCAGCAGTTGGCCGCCAACGAAGACAAGATTGTTCAGGAGTTGAACGACGCGCAGGGGCAACCGGTGGATATCGGTGGTTATTACCATCCCGATCAAGAACTGTCCGCCAAAGCCATGCGTCCCAGCGCCACCTTTAATGCGATCGTGGACGCGATCTAGCAACACTCGGAACCGCAGAAATCCCCCCTTCGCCCCCTTCATATGGGGGTTGGGGGATTTCTCCCGCTAGGCTGGTCCGTACAGCGCGGGAAATCGAACATAAGGAGCAAGTGTCAGATGAAAAGCAAGGTTACGGTTGTCGGCGCAGGCAACGTGGGCGCCACAACGGCCCAGAGGATCCACCAGCTAGGCTACACCGACGTGGTGTTGGTGGACGTGGTTGAAGACCTGCCCCAGGGCAAATCACTGGATATGCTGGAGTCGGCCCCCATCATGGGCACCGACGCCAAGATCACCGGCAGCAACGGCTACGAGGAAACGGCCGGCTCCGACGTGGTGGTCATCACCGCCGGCATCGCCCGCCGTCCCGGTATGAGCCGCGACGACCTGCTGTTGACCAACATGCGGATCACCTCGTCGGTAACCGAGCAGGTGGTCAAGTTCTCCCCCGACTGCATCATCATCCCGGTGACCAACCCATTGGACGCCATGGTGCAGAACGTTTACGAGGTCAGCGGCTTCCCCAGGAACCGGGTCTTCGGCATGGCCGGCGTGCTGGACACCGCCCGCTTCCGCACCTTCATCGCCGAAGAGCTAAACGTCTCGGTGGAGGACGTGCATGCATTTGTTCTGGGCGGCCACGGCGACGACATGGTGCCTTTAGTGCGGTTTACCAACGTGGCCGGTATCCCCATCAGTGAACTGATGGCCGAGGAGAAGATAGACCAACTGGTGCGGCGCACCCGGGGCGGCGGCGGCGAGATTGTCGAACTGCTCAAAGAGGGCAGCGCCTACTATGCGCCCTCGGCCGCCATCACCCAGATGGTTGAGGCAGTGCTGCTGGACAAGAAGCGCATCCTCCCCGCCTGCACCTTCCTGGAAGGCGAATTCGGCATCAATGGTCTCTGCGTCGGAGTCCCTGTGAAGCTGGGGGCCGGCGGCATGGAACAAATCATGGAGATCAAGCTGACCCCCGACGAGCAAACCGCGCTCAGAAGCTCTGCGGACACTGTCCAAGAACTGGTGGATGTGATGAAAAAGGCCAAAGCGGAGGCTTAACCGCCACCGGTTTAGAATATGGAAATAATTTTCGGTAGGAGGGTGTCCGATGGTCCGTCGAAGCGACGCTGAGCAACGCCTGTTGGAGAAGGCCTCTCGTTACCTGCCTGGAGGCACGGGCGGGAACCTGTCCCTTCCCAAGGAACTGGATTTCCTCGCCTCTCACGGCAAGGGTTCCCGCATCTTCGACGTCAGCGGCAACGAGTACGTCGACTGGCTCATGGGCTCGGGCCCTATGGTTCTAGGCCACGCCCACCCCGCCGTCACCGAGGCCGTTATTAAAGCAGTCGAGGGCGGCAGCACATTCTTCACCACCAACGACAAAGCGGTGGAGCTGGCCGAGGTACTGGTCAACGCCGTCCCCTGCGCCGAGCAGGTCCGGTTCACCACCAGCGGCACCGACGCCTGTTTCCAGGCCATGCGCGCCGCCAGGGCCTTCACGGGAAAGGAGAAGATCCTCAAGTTCGAGGGTGCCTTCCACGGCACCTCCGACTACGCTCTGATGAGCCTCACCCCGTCGCCTTCGGTCGAATATCCCCAGTCCCAGGCCAGCAGCGGCGGCATCCCCAAGGCGATCCAAGAGTTGATGCTCATCGCGCCCTACAATGACCTGGCCACCACCGAGACGATAATCAACGCCCACCTGGATGACATCGCTGCTGTGATCGTGGAGCCGGTGCAACGGGTGATTGCCCCCCAGCCAGGGTTCCTCCAGGGTCTGCGCGACCTGACCAAACGGCACAACATTCCCCTGATATTCGACGAGGTGGTAACCAGCTTCCGGCTGGCCTATGGCGGGGCGCAAGAATTCTACGGGGTCACTCCCGACATGTGCACCGTGGGCAAAATCATGGGCGGTGGTTACCCGCTGGCGGCGCTCATGGGCCGGGCCGACATCCTATCAGTCTTCGACCACGGCGCATCCGGCGACGAAACTTATGTCAATCAGATCGGCACCCTGAACGGCAACCCCGTGGCCTGCGCCGCCGGACTGGCCACCCTATCCGTGATGCGGGAAGAGGGGACATACAAGAAGATTCACGAGGCCGGGGCGGCCATTCGGAGCGCCCTGGTGGACATCTGCAACGAGAACGGCGTGCCGGTGCAGAGTTGCGGCGAGGACGCCATATTCGATGTCTACTTCTCTGAACGGCCGGTGAGCAATTACCGAGACACCCTGGCCGCCGACTCCGCCATGATGACCCGATTCAACACTGGTCTGCTGGAGCGGGGCATCCTGAAGGGCGCCCAGAAATACTACCCCTCCGCCGTCCACACCAGCGAAGACATCGAAAGGACCATCCAGGCCATGCGCGAAGTGGTGCCGCTGCTCCAAGGGTGAGTGGTTAGAATTACTTCCGCGGAATACCGCCACGAAGAGATTTTAACCAGCTCGAAAATCGGACCCGTGCGTAATAATGATGTCAATGGTCCGCTTCAGCCAATCCTTCAGGGATTCAAACGAAATGATTCAAGGAGCAGAACGATGGTAGACGCAACCAGGATCGAGGACCGTTACGGGCTCCCTCTAAGCACCAACTCCACCGTGGCCGCCGGGAACCTGATGGACGGCGTTGATCTGCTTCTGGAGCAGAACTTCGGACCGGACCAGAGGTTTCAGCAGGCGGTCGATGCCGACGAAGGTTTCGCTCTAGCCCATGCCGCCTTGGCCTATGCCTACATGATGGCCGCCCGGGTTAGCGACGCCCGCGAGGCGGCCCAAAAAGCCCAGTCCTTGACGGCGGGGATATCCCGCCGGGAGCAGCAGCAGATCGAGGCAATAGCCCTCTGGACCAACGGCAAAGGGCAAGAGTCCCTTGCCATCATCCGCCAACACCTCGTTGAGTTTCCCAGAGACATGTTGATGGTTAGGCTTGCCCAGCGGTTGTATGTCTTGGGATGCAGCAGTGCCGGCGCAACCGTCCCCAATTATCCCCAAGAGCTTTTTGCTCTGATGAAGAGCGTGGCGCCGGAATACGGGGACGACTGGGCGTTCCAGGGCCAGTACGCCTTCGCCCACCACGAAAACGGCCTTCTGGACGACGCGCTGAAACTGGCGGAGCGGTCTTTGGATCAGCGGCCCACCAACGCCGTGGCCTCCCATTCCATAGCACACGTCTATTTTGAACGGGGCAACGCTTTAGAAGGCACCGATTTCTTGGCTCGTTGGCTTCCCGGGTTCGACGACCGCGCCCCCTACCACGTCCATCTGTCTTGGCACATGGCTTTGTTCGAACTGGCAATGGGCCACTATGAAAGGGCGTTGGATGTTTACGACTCCAATATCCGCCCGTCGGTGGTGGCCAAGAGCGTGATTTCATTGAACGATAGCGCCTCCTTGATGTGGCGCTTGGAGATGTATGGCGCCGCTGCTCCGCCCGACCTGATGGGAGAATTGGCAACCCAAGCCGCCCCGGCTGCCGAGCGCATGGGCCCTGCGTTCCGGGACTCCCACGCCGCCTTGGCCTTCGCTGTCGCTGCCGATGAACAGTCGATGGACCGCATGATGGACGGTCTGCGAGCCGCAGCGGAGAAGGGGGACAGATTGGCCGGCGAGGTCACTCTGCCCTTGGTGCAAGGCATCTCCGCCTTCGTTCACAAGGACTATGACGAAGCCGTGCGTCTGATGGAGCCCTTGTTCGGCCAGGACGCGCGCTACGACCAGCTCTCCCGCATCGGTGGCAGCCACGCCCAGCGGGAAGTATTCGAAGACACCATGGTCGAAGCGTATCTCCGGGCCGGTCAATTCGATAAGGCGGAAGCGCTTCTCAGCCAGCGTCTAAAGCGCCGTGAATCGCCCAGGGACCTTTTCTGGCTGGCCAGGGCCCAAGAAGCGGACGGGAACCGCGAGGCGGCGGAATCTAATGCCCGCCAAGCCCGGGGCGGGTGGCAAGACGCCGACGCTGGCTCCCAGGAGATTGCGGCGCTGACCAATCTCGCGGAAAGATTGGGCTAGGCGGGGTCGCCAACCGGGTTGCTGACAGGGAGCCGTGGCCGTTTCCAAACGGTGGTTAGATTTGTCCGATTCCACCGGGACTCTCGACCTCGGCCGGAGCTCACCAAGAGCGAATACCTAGGCCAGGCCAATCAAATGCCTCTCATGATGAGGCCAAATGTCCCTTCCCTCTTGGGGGAAGGCTAGGATGGGGGCGCGTTCCCCAACCTGCTTCACAACGCCTGCCAGTACCGCCGCCCGTTTTCTCTGACAACCCGGCCGAAGCCACTGTGATGGCAGATGGCGATGGCGGCGTTGTCCTGCTCCGCGCGGTCCAGCATGTCCCGGCGGGTCCGGCCAGCTTGGTCCGGGTCCATGTCGTAATGGAACACCCAATCGGTCTCGGTCACTTGGGCCGGACCGTGGAACACGTCTCCCATGATGAACGCTCTTTCGCCGCCAGAGTCGACAATCATGCTCATGGATCCGGGGGTGTGGCCGGGAGTGGGAGTGACGGTCAGTTCGCCCGTAAGCTCAGTCTCGCCCGAAATCAAATCCAAGACCCCCAGCCGGCGCAATGGCGCCACCGTTTGCGCCCACCAGTCATAGCCGAATATCTGCGAGTCCAGGGGTGTGTCGAATGCCGCCCAGTCGGCCTCGTGGGCCACGTAGCGGGCATTGGGGAAAGTAGGTGACTCATTGCCTTCGTTGCGGGTAACGTTCCAGCCCACGTGGTCTGGGTGCAGATGGGTCAGGAACACCGTGTCGATGTCACCAGCCTGAAATCCGGCTCTCTGCAACTCGGTCAACAGCACACCGTCGATGTCACTGCCGATATTGGCCACGACGTTTGGGTTGGAGCTGGCGTTGCCCAGGCCAGTGTCGACCAGCAGCGTCCGGCCTTGGGAGCGGACCAGGTAGCATTCGAAATGCACCCGCATCTTGTCGGACCCGATGTAGGCGTCGGGATAGCGTTCCAGGTAGGGCGCCCACGCCTCCAGCGGTACGTCCGGGAAGGTGGCGCTGAAGGGCAGCGCGACTTCCGAGTCGTGGAGGACCGTGATCTCGACATTGCCTATGGTCAAAGTGCTGTGCGGCATATCTTTACTCCCAACGGCACGAGGACCGTTTACTGAATTCCGTCGTTGGAATTCATGATGACAGGCATCCGAAACTTCCATGTACTCCAGAGTTCGGCATTATCAATTAGCTCGGTCATGAATTGAGCAACATTGGATCGCGAGGTAGGACGGCCAGTAAAGATACCCGTAACGGGGGATTCTTCGATGTCGTATTGAGAAACCTCAGCGTCGATTAGGGAGTCTGGGCGAACGCTGCACCATTCGACATGCATGTTCTCCTTACCCACTACACTACGCAGATGCTCAGCTGCGGTTTCGTTATCTCGATGGGGAGGCAAGGTGTGATGCAAGAGCTTCAGCAGTCCCCGTTCGAACCAGGCCCTCCTCTCTCTGAGATCAGAATTCTGGATTCCAACCGTGTTCATAAGAATGAATTTGGTGGCTTTAGGTGGCCTATTCGCTTCGATGGCATTACACAATCGCCGTGTTGCGTCTGTGCAAAGCTTTCTCGGCTTTCCGAATATTCCTTTGAGATTAGGGACATGTCCCAGGCACGAGACAACTGCATCACAGTCCTTTACATGCTCCGCCATCTCCTCATCGGTCAAATCGAGAACACTAGCCATTATGACCTTCGTGTTTGGGTTCTCCAACACCTCTCCGGGGAGGTTGTGGGACGAGCGGACGATTACGCGAACTTTGTGATTTTTGCCTAGCAACTGTTCCACTAGGAGTCGCCCGGTCTTACCCGTGGCTCCTACGACTAATATGGTCATCATTGGTGTCCGCCTTCAAGAACGTGAACAAATCAAGCCCGATTGGCGCTAGCGCGAAAGAGGGGTTAAGCGCGGTGCTGGGTCACAAATATTGTCGAGCGGCGGCGGGTTGGTCATATCGTTGCTACCTTCGGCGCGGCGTCCGTAAAATCAACAAGGGGCCGCTGCATTTCAGCGGCCCCTTGCGCGGTCTCTCTTTAGCCGCGGCTTCCCGCTAGCCGCTTGTTGCAGCCCCAATCTTGGTGAGCAGGGGCTTGGTGTTTACGATATGGCGTTTCAGGCCCATGTCTTGGGGGCTCAGACCCATGGCCAGTCCGATGGCCTGGGGCATGTGCAGGATGGGCAGGTCGATGGGCCGCCCGGCCTGCGCCGCCGCCTTGGGCTGGAAACTGTCCAGGTTCAGGTGGCACAGCGGGCACGGCGTAATCATGGCGTCCGCGCCCAGGTCCTTGGCCTCTAGGGTGTGCTTGCTCACCATGGCCATGGAGTTGCGCTCGTTGATGGTCAGGATGGGGAACCCGCAGCAGCGGGTCTTGCCCGCGAAGTCCACCACCGTCGCGCCGATGGTCTCGATGATTTTCTCCAGGGACTGCAGGCGGTCCGGGTGCTCGTCGAACTCCAAGGCGTTGGTGGGCCTCACGATGTAGCAGCCGTAGAAGGGCGCCAGCCGGATCCCGGCCAGAGGCCGGGTAATCAAGCTCAGCAGCTTGTCCAAGCCCACGTCTTCAATCAACACCCACAGCAGGTGCTTGGGGTTGGCATTGCCCTTGTATTCCAGGCCCTCTTCGGCCAGGAAACCGTTGACCTTGGCCAGGTACTCCGGGTTCTTCAGCCGGTGGTTGGCCTGGCTCATGACCCCCTGGCAGGTGCTGCAGATCGTAAGTATGGGCAGGTCCAGCGCCTCGGCCATGGCGAAGGTGCGGGCGTTCAGGGTGTCGCCCAGCAACTCGTTCTTCTCTTGGAGAACGCCCGCGCCGGTGCAGGACGCGGCGGGCATCTCCTGAAGCTCAATGTCCAGCTTCTCACATATCAGCTTGGTTGCCGGATACAGTTCCGGGCAACCGCCTCGGGACACACAACCTGGGAAAAAGGCGTACTTCAACGCCGGCCTCCGTTACTATCTAGATTTGGCAATCTGGGCAATACCCTCGTCCTTCCCCTGTCCTCACGGGGTTCGGCCCGGAAGGACGGGAAGGTTAGGACGAGCGCTTCTTGGGCTCTTTTACTTTGTCGAAA
>SMVB01082969.1_pt1 | contig 11984 bp, 12 predicted proteins | sample 2456461 | NCBI WGS metagenome assembly SMVB01 (sample SAMN11095934, study PRJNA526329) | marine sediment metagenome | biome: Marine sediment; feature: Surficial sediment; material: Deep marine sediment; isolation source: Hadal surficial sediment | place: Pacific Ocean | collected 2014-05 | depth...
CGGCCGATTCCCGAGCTTGCAGGCGATGAGCGTCGAGAACGGCTCGGCCTGGGTGCCCTACCTGCTTCGCGTGATGGACAAGGCGGAGCACACGGGCAGCGCGGGAGTCTGGATCGGGGGGCGGATCACGGACCGGCCTAGCGAGATCTTTCGTCGCCATGTCTCCGTCGCACCCTTTGACGACGACGACCTCCGTGGATTGATCGAATTGCTCGGCGCCGACCGCGTGCTGCTCGGTTCCGACTATCCCCATCCGGAGGGAATTGCTGCACCCCGCTCGTTTCTCGACGGACATGGCTTGAGCGATGAGGAGACACGCCTCGTCTCTCGAGAAAATACCGCCCGGTTGTTGGCCCTCTGATGGCGGGACGCGTTTCGGGAAAGGTCGCGATCGTGACCGGCTCCGCCTCGGGGATCGGGCGAGTCAGCGCGGAGACCCTCGCGCGAGAAGGGGCCCGTGTCGTGATTGCGGACATCGATTTCGAGGGCGCTCAGGCGGTCGCGGACTCGATCGTTGAACAGGGCGGCCAGGCGATTGCGGTTCCCGTGGACGTCGGTGAAGAGCGCCAGATCATCTCGATGGTCGCGGCTACGATGCAGGCATTCGGAGCGCTTCATGTGCTGCATAATAATGCCGCCATCACGAGCCCGGATCATCAGCGTCGCGATGGCAATCTGCTCGATCTCGAGGTCGAGGTGTGGGACGAGACCCTACGGGTCGATCTGCGCGGTCCCATGCTCGGTTGCAAACACGCCATCCCACGCATGATCGAGAGCGGGGGCGGCTCGATCATCAACACGACCTCCAATTCGGCCCTCGCGGGCGATCTCAGCCTGACCGCGTACGCCGCGGCCAAGGGAGGCCTGAATACGCTCACGCTTTCGGTCGCGACCGCATTCGGCAAGCAGGGGATCCGCTGCAATGCGGTCTCCCCCGCCCACATCGAATCTCCGTCTCTGGCCTCGAACGTTCCTGCCGAAGTCGTGGAAATGCTGCGCTCACAATGTCTGACCCCGGATCTCGGGAAGCCCCAGGACGTGGCGAACCTCGTCCTGTTCCTGGCTTCCGAGGAGTCGTCCTTCGTCACCGGCCAGATCCTTCGCGTGGACGGTGGTGCGCTCAGCCACCTCGCCCACGTCGCGCAGCTACGCGATTCCGGTCGAACGACGAATCGCAGCGAGAATTGACGCCCGACTGATCACAGGGGTGGGCCGGCCTCGCGTGGTGCGGTACGCCGCGATCCCCGCGCTATTTCTGAAGCGTGATCGTGCCTTCAGTGACGTTGATGATGTTATTGAACTCGCCTTTCCACTCCGGGAAGCTCACCGTCTCGGGAAGCGTTTTCGAAACGAGCGTGCCTGTCGCACCCGCGAACCGGCCCGTCCCGCCCGCGACGATCGCCTTGTTCTCGGAGGTCACCGTGCCGTCCTCGAAAATGCAGGCGAGCCCCGACACCGTCTTGATGATGACCTGATCGAGGCTGGGTCGAAACGTTCGCACCATCGTTCCCGCCACCACGTGAAACTCCATGATCGCGCCCTCGGCACATTTCTCGACCGGAACCTTCACGGGCTCGAACATGCCCTGCACGCTGGCTACCCCGAAAGTTCCATCGCCCTCGCCGACGATGAAGCTCGCAGGCGATCCCTTTTCGTCGAGGTTGATCGCCGTGTGATGCGAGACACCGACCGTGCGCCAATTCACGTCGTGCGTGGTCTCCGCCAGCACGCTCGAGGGCATTACGATCACCGTGACCAGAAGCAGGCCACCAAGCCAACCAGAAACAATCGGGAAATACACTCCAAACCCTCCGTTACCCGGAATTCCCAGGAAATCCGGACCTGAACTAGCCCTCGACGAATCACTCGCCTGCGCCGGCCGGATCCGTCTCCAGACCATGCAATCTGGATTCCACCGCGTCAATCGTCTCCGGACTCTCCCGAAGACCCCTTCCCGATCTTGCTCGTCACGTCGATGCGGAACGTGCATACTCACTCGAATCGTGAGATCGCGTGCCATGGATCGTTTCACCCGATCGAGGAGTCGCCATGTCCGAAGAGCACATCACCCTCTGCCGCTTTTGCGGGGCGTTCTGCCCCATCCGCGTGACCGTCGAAGATGGCCGCGCGACCCATGTGATCGGCGTCAAGGAAAACGAGATGTACGCAGGCTATACCTGCATCAAGGGACGTGCCCTCCCCGACCAACACAACGATCCCAACCGCATCCTGCACACCCTGAAGCGGGACGCGAAGGGTGTCCATCAGCGAATGCCCGTCGAGGAGGCGATGGATGCGATCGCCGATCAACTCAGCCGTTTGATCGCTGAACACGGCCCCCGCTCCGTTGCACTCTATTCCGGTACCTTTTCGTATCTCTATACCGCGGGTGCGGAACTCGGAAAATCCTTCATGTCGGCGATCGATTCGCCAATGCTGCTCGACCCCTCGACCATCGACCAACCCGGCAAGCCACTCTCCATCGGCTACCACGGTCGCTGGGAGGCGGGACCGCAATCCTTCTCGGATGCCGATGTCTGGATGCTCGTCGGGACGAATCCGATCGTTTCGAGATGGGGCGGGATCCCGCATGCGAACCCCGCCAAGCAGCTCCACGACGCGAAGAAGCGGGGCCTGAAGCTGATCGTGGTCGATCCGCGTAGGACCGATTGCGCCGAAAAGGCCGACGTCTTCCTCCAGCCCCGACCCGGCGAAGACCCGACGATCCTGGCCGGCCTGATTCGAATCATCCTCGACGAAGGGCTTTGCGACGAAGAGTTTCTCGACGCGCACGCCGAGGGCCTGACCGCGTTGCGCGAAGGCGTCGAACGCTTTACGCCCGAATACGTCGCGGCCCGCGCAGACATTCCCGAAACGAGCCTTCTCGAGGCGGCGCGCACCTTCGCGGGAGCGAAACGCGGCATGGTGAGCTGCGGAACCGGCCCGAACATGGCTCGACGAGGGACGCTGACCGAATACCTCGTTCTCGTTCTCAACACGCTCTGCGGTCGATGGGTTCGCGAGGGCGAGCGCATCACCAATCCCCTGGTGACGCTGCCCGAGATGCCGCACAGGGCGCAGGCGCAGCCGCGACCCGAGAAGGTGTATGGCTTCGGTGAGAAGATGCGGGTACGCGGTCTCTCACAATCACTCGCCGGGATCCCGATTTCAGCCGCCGCCGATGAGATGCTGCTCGAAGGTGAAGGCCAGATCCGGGCCTTGCTGGTACTCGGCGGGAACCCGGTGGCGGCGTGGCCGGACCCACTCCGCACACTGGCCGCGATGGAGGTACTCGAACTGAGCCTGACATTGGATCTGACGATGTCCGCGACCGCGAAACAGTGTCACTACATCATCGCGCCGAAGCTCTCTCTCGAGTCGCCCGCCATCACCCAGATGCACGAAATGCTTGGCTTCTATGGTGTATCCCACGGATATCCTGCGCCCTACGCGCAATACGCCGAGAAGGTGGTCGACCCGCCCAAGGGATCGGAGGTCATCGAAGAATGGGAATTCTTCTACGGCCTCGCGCAACGAATGGGCCTCCAGCTCGATATCCGTGGTCAAAAGCTCGACATGAACGAGAAACCCACCAGCGACGAGCTGATCGAGATGCTCTGTACGGGCTCGCGCATCCCGCTCGAGGAGGTCAAGAAATATCCCAACGGTCACGTCTTCGACGATCCGCCCGTGCTTGCAACTCCGCGCGAAGCGGCCTGGGGTTGCAGGCTCGATATCGGATCGCCCGAGATGATGCAGGAACTACACGCGATTCGTGAGGAAGAGTTCTTCGAGCACGCCGGATATGAGGCGACACCGATCTTCAGTCATCGACTCATCAGCCGTCGCATGCACAATTTCTACAATTCGAGCGGGCAACAGATCGAACGCCTGACACGCGAATTCTCCTACAACCCGGCTTTCATGAATCCGACGGATCTGGACCAGCTCGGATTCGAAGCCGGCCAAATCGTCGAGATCAGCTCCGCAGACGGTTCGATCCAAGGGATTGTCGAGCCGGATCCCAACGTCAGGTGCGGCGTCATCTCGATGGCTCACGCCTGGGGCGGCGCGCCCAGCGAAGACGACAAAATCCGCACGATCGGGTCCAGTACCGGCCGCCTCGTTTCCAATAGCGGCCGCGTCGATCACCGCTCCGGTCAGCCCTTGATGAGCGCGATCCCGGTGAACCTCGAGAAAATCGACGGCGCACCGACGCGCTAACGTCGCGGTCAATATGCCGACCACAAATCTCGAAGTGCTCGCCTACGACCAGACCTCGATCGGCGCAATCTGCCTCCGGCGACGCGAACTCCTGTCGAGTCCCGGAACCATCGTCACCGAGATCACCGTCGATCACATGCTCCTGATGAGCAGCCACCACACGGATTCGGAGCGGGCACTCGCAAGCCGCGCTCTCGAACGTCACGGCGGCAGCCAGGGCCTGCATGTCATGGTGGGCGGACTCGGTCTGGGCTACACGGCACAGGAAGCGCTGAACTCATCCGCTGTGACGCGTGTCGACGTGGTCGAATTCCTGCCCCAGGTGATCGGCTGGATGAAGAACGGACTCGTGCCGCTCTCCGACGAACTCAACAGTGATCCGCGCTTCGCGGTGGTCGAGGGGGACATCTACAAGATGCTCGCTGCGCCGCCCGGACAGCGTTACGACCTGATCCTGATCGACGTCGACCACTCGCCCGATGAGACCCTCGCCGACGCGAATGCCTTCTTCTACACCGAGGAGGGGCTCGAACGTGCGAAGAACCATCTCGCACCCGGCGGATTACTCGGCGTCTGGTCCTACGCCGACAACTCGCCCTTTGCAACGGCGCTACGCGCCGTGTTTCCTCACGGCGACATCGAGCCGGTCGCATTCGACAATGAACTCACAGGCGAGCACGAAACCAACTGGCTCTTTCTCGCGCTGAATCAGTAGCGGGCTAGTCTTTCTGTCCCCCCTCCGTTGAATCATCGGGGTCAAGGAGCTCACGTGAACCGATCCAAACGGGTCCAATCATCATTGCAGGTCATTTCACTCTGTCTGGTCATCACGGTCTCCGCGGGCTGCGCCCAGGTCAACACGAACGGTATTCGCCGTTATCAGGGTGCGCGACTACCCAGACCCGTCGCAGTCGTCGTGTACGATTTCGAACCGACGGGTGAGAGCATCGGTCTCGGCACGGGGAGAGAGGTCGACGGGGCTGCCGGCATGCTCTCGGAAGAAGAGCTCGCCAACCGACGGGAGGTCGGTCGCGTGCTTGCCGATGTGCTGGCAAAGGAACTCGATCGCCGCGGCATCCTCACCAGCCGCAGATCGGGTCCGATCGGAGTGCCCCCGGGATCGATGGCGATTGGCGGCCAGATCGTCACGATCGATGAAGGGAGTGCAGGCAAACGCATCCTGATCGGCTTCGGTTCCGGCAAGAGCCGACTGACGAGTGCCGCCCAGCTCTACGCAAACTCCAAGAGCGTCCCGGGTGTCGTCTGGGAATACCAGAACACCGCAGCGAGTGGATCGAAGCCCGGGATCCTCACGACACTCCCCATCGGCGTCGCGGTCCAGGGCGTAACCATTCTGCTCCTTGTCCTGACGGGTGGACTGACGACGATGGGTGAACTCTCGTCGAGTTCCACCGCGAACGCAAAACGCATGAGCAAAGAACTGGCGGACGCGGTCGAAGAGACCCTCGATCGGATTACGACCAACAGGCGCTAGGGAACGTTGTACCACTTCTGCAACGCATCCAGGATGGCATGCAGCCGATCGATCATCCCTTCCGAACTCTCCACCGGTACGGCGCTACCGGCCGTATCGAATATGAGTTCCACCTCCTCGTTTACGGCGCGGAAATAGGGCTCTGAGTCTTCGCGGCCCCATCCGGCTTCCAGCCGGCGCGCAAAGTCTTTGCTCATGTCCCCCGCGCGCCGGATCACGGACTTCGCCGCGTTGAGATCCCGTTGTTGAAGGACCGTCTGCTGGGGCGGGGCTTTCGAGCTTCGTTGCTGAGCCTCTTGAAGGATCTGCTCGAGTTCTTTCGCCAGTTTCGTGACCGCCACTTGATCCCAGGAATCCTCTTCGCCCGCGTCCTCACCAATCGCTGTGCCTGCAAGCGAAAGGACGAGGGTGACAATCATCAGGAAGACTGCGAACGGTCGGATCGAGTTTGACATCATCAAAAACTCCTATCATCAAAGATCGGTCTGTCGAAGGGTCGAGGCGTTGGTCTGGCCACACGGCATCGGGTTTTAGTCTCCGCGGCCGCGATCCGCACCGGGAAGATTCAAGCGAATCAAGTTCGAGAAAGCCGGATCGTCCCCAGCGGCAAGAGCCCTCTCGGTGATCTCGCTTCTGCGTCGGAGCTCCTCGAAGGGAAGACTCGTGTCGATCGATTCGCGGTCGTAGCCGAGTTCGTCGATGAATCCGTTGACGAGAATCTTCCAGCTGAAGGGGTTTCCGGGTGCCACTTGCTGCGCATGCCGTCGGATCGTCGTCGTGCAATTATGGCTGAGCGCGTTGTACCAGCTCGGCTCGAGCGCGAGTTCGTTCATCGTCTTCAGGTATTCGACGAGCATCGCGCGAGCCACCGGGATCGGCGTTCGAAGCCGATACAGGTAGACCTCCTCACCGCGGTGGTTCGTTCGAACACCGATCACGTCGCGCTCGTCGGACGCGACGTAGTAGAGTTCATATTGCCGGAAGAATCCAAGGATGGCCGAGTAGGATTCCCCGACCTCCTTTCTCGTCTCGATCGAGATGGCCAGATGCTGTCCATCCTCGAACTCCCAACTCGCGATCGTGTGCGCGATCAGGGGCGAGCCCCAATAGGAAAGGAAAAGATCGAGGCCGCGGAGCTTCGACAGATCGTAGCTGCGGGTCTCCCAGGACTCGTCGAAATCGTCTTCACTGCGGTAGTGGAAGTTTCGTACATTCTCGAGCGTGACCAAGTCACCCTCGAAGCGCGCCACGGACAAATGCGCGACATCCGGTAGCCAGACCCGATCATTGCTCGGCTCGAGTCCGATCCACCAGAACTGAACGACGAAAAAGCAGATCGAGAACGCGACCCACATGCGCCATATGGGCCTGATGAAGACGATCACGGATAGAGAAACAGCGATTGCGCTGGCCGAAAGCAGTCCTGCGAGCACGCGAGAATCCGGCCCATCAATCCATAAACACCCGGCGGACCAGGCCGTCAGCAGCAGGAGAATCGGAATCGACAAGCCGAGCTTCACGGTCGATCCCATCCCGTCGAGCGAAATGATCCGATCATCCCACTCCCTCGCGGCTGTCCCGAAACTCGCGAATCAAGGCGACGACCACCCCGATCAAAACGACGTGAGCGAGTCCGAAGAAAATCGTGAACCAGGGAATGGGTTGGTAGTCCCGCTCCACGGTTTTCATTGAAATAAGGTTTGGGAAGGCACTCACCAAGCGAATTCGGAAGCCGTAATACGTGACGAGGACGACTTCCTCGCGACCGTTGATCGAATAGTTGTTTGCCTGCGCCGCCAGATCTCCCGAATCAAACTTGAAGAACGGCGGCCAGCCCCACCCGGTGTCCTGATTGCGGAACATCCGCGGCTCACCGTCGAGATCCTCGGCCATCACGTAGCGCACGTCGCTCGTGCGTATCTCGCCATCGGAATTCTTGACGTCCTTGCGCGTGACCTCGGTTCCCGTCACATGCACTTTCATGTGACTCGGGAGGCTATACGCGCAGAACAGGACGTAGACCAGAACGACCACGAGCCCGCCACCCATACCCAGGCGTTTGAGCCAGCGCAGAATGACTTCCTTCATTTCGTTCTCTCCCTCCCCAATCGAAACGTGATTGAGCTCGTGTTCACAATCTCTTGGCGTCCGTCAGGGATCTGACCTCGCCGGTCGTCGAGTCAATTTTTGCGAGACGTTGGCCACTCGAGTCGCGCGCGACGGTGCCCCCCTCCTCCCTCGCGATGTTCACGAAATGCGAACTTCCGTCGGCTGCGCGGATCTCGATATCGATCGAGCCATCCTCGCGAAGCGTCGAGATTGCCTCCGAGCCATCGGCTGCGACCACGTACTTCGTGTCACCCACGCGAGCGAGCCGGGGCTGGCCGCTAACCGGGTTCGTCCCGGTCCAGAACTCGAGCGAATTCACGATGATCAGGTCGAGCGCCCCGGCGATCGGGTAGACGGGGATGATGTAAAGCGCGAGAAATACGATCTCGCGCGGCCATTTTCCATCAACGACCTCGAGATTGAACTTGCCCACGTTGCCGGCGAGGGCCATACGGCCGATGCACGCGGTATTCGACAGGGCCAGCCCTACGATCAGAAGGGACACGATAATCGCTCGCATAGATAGTCTCCATAGATTTGTGTGGGGTCGAACGGAACTCTCATCCAAGAATCGAGAGCATACCGGTCGAGCGGGCGCCCACGCCATGCGGATTCGTCCGGGGACTCAACATGAGCCCCGCGACCATCTGGAAGACGTCGGGATTTTCGATCTCGGCCCACGAGCCGAATTCATCCCGCGGCTCGATGGCTCGATGGCTCGATGGCTCGATGGCTCGAAATAGAGGATCCAGTATCGTCGAGCAAGCCAATCTCACAGCGGGGAATAGACCATGACAGTACGCGAGAAACAATCGAACCCCGTCGTCGACAACTCCATCCGGCTCGCGATCATCGCCACTCTACTCTACGCGGCGTTCCGCATCGTGGGCCCCTTCCTCGACCTGGTCGTCTGGGGAATCATCCTCGCGGTGGCTCTCGGGCCCTTGCATTTGTGGCTCATGCGCCGTTTCGGAGCCTCTTCGTCGCGAGCGGCGATCGTGATCACATTGGCCGCCCTGGTTTTCGTCGTCGCTCCGAGCTTTTCCCTCGGCGACGCACTGGGATCGACGGCCTATCGCCTGGCAACCCACTTGCAGAACGGCACGGTCGAAATTCCGCCGCCGCCCGCATCGGTCGAGGACTGGCCGGTCGTTGGCGATCGGATCTACAAGACGTGGCTGCAGGCCTCCACGAACATCGATGCCCTGCTCGCCCGATCGTCGGAACAGATCGTGGCCCTGGGCGGCCGCCTCCTGCGCGCAGCCGGAACCGCAATCGTGGTTCTCCTCCAGTTCGCCGGATCGATCCTCGTTGCGGGATTCTTTCTCGCCCGCCGGGAGGCGAGTGCGAACGCTGCGCGTGACCTCTTTGTCCGCGCCGCACCCGAGTTCGGAGAACGCCTGCTCCACCTCAGCGAACAGACCGTTCGCGGCGTCGCAGCCGGTGTTCTCGGCGTGGCCATCATCCAGGCAACCCTGGTCGGAATCGGCCTGATCGTCGCGGCTGTCCCGCTTGCGGGAGTCTGGGCGCTGCTCTGTCTTCTGCTGGGAATCGTGCAGCTTCCCATGGGCCTGATCGTCATTCCCCTCATAGTCTATGAGTTCATGCAGGCCTCCACGACCGAAGCGGTGATCTTCCTGGCCTACATGGTGCCCGTGATGCTGGTCGACAACATCTTGAAGCCGATTCTGATGGGTCGTGGAGTCGAAGCCCCCATGATCGTGATCTTCGTCGGTGCCCTCGGCGGCTTTGCGGCCAGCGGTTTTCTGGGCCTCTTTACGGGCGCGATCATTCTCGTGCTCGTCTTCGAACTCTTCCAGGTATGGCTCCACGGCAATCCAGATCCGGAAGACGCTCCCGAGCCGGCCGAGCAGGATGACCCCGCGAGCGCATGAGCCTCGCCGCCGCCTCATTACCGAAAGGCCAAATAGCATGAGACCTTGGCGCAGCGACTGTTCGACTCCCATGCTGTTGGCCACTCTGCTCTTGCTCTGCGCAAGCAGCAGTCTCGCGGATCCGGAGGCCGAAGCGGGAACCGGATCCACGGAATCGTCATCCGCATCGCCGGAGGCCGAATCCGAATCGGACAAGCTCCGCGCAAGCTTTGAATCCTTGCACGAAGCCTACGCGTCGAGGCAGAACGAGATCGCGGCGCTCGAATTCGATGCGACGACCGCAGTGGGAGAAGATCAGATCGCCCTACGAGGCCTGGCTCTCGAACTGATGCTCGAAGAAGCCCACAGCCTGAAAGAGATGTGGGCTCTGATCGAGCAAATGGAGGCGGCCGACGATACCCACTCGACGCGGCATCCGGTCGGAGTCCTGGCCGCCCTGTCCCCTGTGCTCCGAGACTCGATTCGGTCCGCCATCGGGAGCAGGCCGTAGAGCGCGACCAGTTGAAAGCAGAACAAGCGGAACTGACCGATTCCGAAGCCCTCTCCGCCCTCGCGCCGACGATCGATCGCAAGGAAGCGCTCCTGCTACAAATCCTGAAGGCAGGCGTAGACGTCGGGGATCTGGCGGAGGCGGCCGGCGTCTCCGACAGCCGCTACCGCGATTGGCTCGTGGAGCGCGTCCTCGCCGGTGCGCGGCTCGCGATGAGTCGGGTCAGCCTGACCCGTGCGCGCCTGGACGACCTTTCAGATCGCGAGAACCTGGGCGGCGATCCCGCGGCGCTGCAGGCCGACCTCGCGGTGGAGAGTGGTCGACGTCTGTCGGCCCTGCAGAATCTTGAATCGGCCATCGACCTGATGGAGCACCTCGAAATCGACGCCACGGGATATCGCCGGACCCTCGTCGAATCGACGGGCGAGGTCACGATCGAGGCGATCGACAGCGAAGTCGCCGGAGAACTCGTCGCGCGCTGGGTCTCGGATTTCCGCGAGGGCGTCGCGGAAAACGGAGCACGGCTCGCGTTTCAAGTGATTCTGTTCGGGGTCATCGTCAGCACTTTCTGGGGGCTCTCGCGTTTCGTTCGCAAGTTCGTTTCGCGAATCGTCGAGGCTCCGCATCTGCGCTTCTCACAACTCCTGAAGCGCATGCTCGTATCGTTGAGCACGGGATCCGTATTCGCCGTCGGCTTCTTGATCGCCCTCTCTCAATTGGGAATCGAGATCGGCCCCATGCTGGCCGGGCTCGGGATCGCCGGCTTTGTGGTTGGATTCGCGCTCCAGGACACGCTCGGAAACTTTGCGTCCGGCGTGATGATCCTCGTCTATCGACCCTACGACGTGGGGGACATGATCGATTGCGCAGGAGGCGTCTTCGGGAAGGTGAGCAAGATGAGCCTCGTGTCGACCACGATCCTGACCATCGACAACAAGACCTTGATCGTCCCGAATAGCAAGATCTGGGGAGACGTCATCACGAATGTGACCGCTCAGGCCATCCGTCGCGTCGACCTCGAGTTCGGGATCGGATACGCGGACGATATCCCCCACGCCGAAAAAGTCCTGTGGTCAATCATCGAAGATCATCCAAAGGTCGTGGCCGACCCGGAACCGGTCGTCAAGGTTCATTCCCTCGGTGATTCTTCAGTCAACTTCGTCGTGCGACCCTGGTCGCACGGGACGACTATTGGGACGTTCACTGGGATTTCACGCGCGAGTTCAAGCTTCGCTTCGACCGCGAGGGCGTCTCGATTCCCTACCCCCAGCGAGACGTCCATTTCTATCCGACCGAGCCGCCCAAGACAGCAGACAACGACTCTTCCGGCGATGGCACGGCCGCACTCGAGGTCGGCTCGAGCCCGCTGAGCGCCCAGGACGAACCGCAGTCGGATAATTAGGCGCCGCTCAGGCCCCCTTCTCTTTCAACAAGAAAAGCAGAAACTGGCCCGTCTGCCTGAAGAGTGCACCCGTCGCCATGAAGAGATCGAGCGCCCAGGTGCCGACACCAAAGAACGATCGCGAAGATTCCGAGCAGCCTGAAGTTCCAGTTGAGTCAGCGAAGAAGGTCATTCATCCCGGGGATTCGTTCTGATCGACCCCGCCTAGCCAGCGGTAGGTTACGCCCGCCAGGGCCGCGCCGACGAGGGGGCCTAACCAGAAGAGCCAGAGCTGCGCGATTGCCCAATCGCCCACAAAGAGCGCCGGCGCCGTGCTGCGCGCGGGATTCACGGAGGTATTCGTCACGGGAATGCTGATCAGATGGATCA
>SMVB01033571.1_pt1 | contig 11982 bp, 11 predicted proteins | sample 2456461 | NCBI WGS metagenome assembly SMVB01 (sample SAMN11095934, study PRJNA526329) | marine sediment metagenome | biome: Marine sediment; feature: Surficial sediment; material: Deep marine sediment; isolation source: Hadal surficial sediment | place: Pacific Ocean | collected 2014-05 | depth...
GACCCCGTCTTAAAGCTGGAAAGAAAAATGGAAACTAATCGATCAGGATATTATTTTTATTCCTCCATATTCTGTAACACGAGCAATTTCTATTTGGAAGGGAACTTTTGATCTTAAACTCTACTCAGTGTCTGTCCATAATGTCCGATCTCTGCGTTACGCCTGCCTGTCCGGTAGGCCAGGCTTGTTTCTGAAAAACTCATGTACAAACGTAAACTCCCTGCCTCGCCGGCAGGCTGGCGTTTTTCAGAAACTGTGCTAGCCTTGATCTCGAACATTTTGAACAGACGCTGACTTTATAGAGTGGCTCTAATTAATAAAGCTTAACTGACTCTTGCTATTTCTTTCCTAATCCTCCAAAAACAGAATTGATGATTGAAAGGAAAATGCTGAAAATAAAAGCCCACCAAAAGCCATCAAGTGTAAATCCCGGAACTAACCATGCAGTTAACAAAACCAATATAGTATTTACTACAAATAGAAAAAGTCCCAATGTGACAATTGTAATCGGAATAGTTAATATCACCAATACTGGCTTTATCAATACATTGAGAACTGCCAAAATACCGGCGACTACAATAGCCATTAAAAATCCATCGACATGTGCTCCAGGCAAAACTGTAGCACAAATAAAAACCGCTATTGCAGAGAGTAAAAGTCTGATAATAAAATTGTTCATCTTAAATTTGGGTGTTGAACTCAAAAGATATGAGAATCCCGTTTACAGTAAAAAAAATATGGACAATATTTCATTCAGAAATCGTTTTTTCTCCTCAACTCCGAAATTTTACAGATATCCCCGTATATCAGTTGCAATCATTCCTGCTGATTTTGCTGCCTGAAGCCCGGGATCACCATCTTCAAAAACCTGGCAATACTGAGGATCAATGTTCATAGCTTTAGCACACTTCAGGAATGTTTCAGGATGTGGCTTCCCTTGCTTTACATCATTTTTAGAAACAAGAATATCAAAATATCGATTAAGCCCAAGAATTTTTACCGCCTGCCATGAATGCTTTCCCGGACTTCCTGTACCTATGGACATAGGCAATTTTCCATGATATTTTTTTGCCAATTTAAAAACCGGTTCAATAAGTTTCAGTTGGTCAATTTTTCCAAGATAGGTAGTTTCCTTGAGTTGGCTATCTGCTTTTGGGTCAAAATCCGTGCCGTGTCTTTCATTAATAATTTCAAAAATTCTATCTGACGGAACTCCTGCCAAAGAGTAAAATTCCTCCTCAGAAAAATCAAACTCTTTTCTTGCGCAAACTTCTTTCAATGCTTCAAAATGTAAAGGCATCGAATCTACCAGTGTGCCATCTAAATCAAATATCAAAGCTTTCGCACGCGAATCTACTGCTAAGGTTTTCAATGCTCTCTCTTTTTGCACAACCATATTTTACTACCGAATAGATAAATGGAGATCAATTAATTTTTTTTATGGAATCTCTAATAACAATTTTTGTATCGAGATTTATAATTCCCAGCTCCTCAGTCTTATTATTTTCAATTTTATTCAAAAGTATTTGAGTCCCTTCCTTGCTCATATCTTCTACTGGCCTCAGCACTGAAGTTAAAGAAGGTGTCAAATATGCCGTAAATCCCATATCATCAAATCCTGCAATTGATATTTCATCCGGCATTGAAATCGCCCGCTGCTTTATTGCTTTCATGGCGCCAAGGGCCATTTCATCATTGGAACAAAAAACTGCTGAAGGACGCCTTTTCAATTCCAGGATTATCTGCATGGCAGCATAGCCACTTTCCAGATCATAATTTCCCTTTATTATATAATCCTCATTAATACGCAAACCGGCCTCTTGATGCGCATTAATAAATCCCTGTTTTCGTTTATACGTTGATCGAAATTCAGGTTTTCCTTCAATCAAGGCTATTTCTTTATGACCTTGCTCTATTATATATCTGGTAAGATTGAAGGCTCCCGTTAGATCATCCGATAAAATAGTGGTAACTTTTTGATCAACCACTTCTCTATTCAAAACCACGATTGGAATATTCTCTTTTAGCACATGCGCAATAAATTCATTGTCGTTGGGACTCTGACTCATCACAATAATACCATCGAAATTCCGAGTACTAATTTGGTGAAAATCATCTAAATCATCTATAGCCTCCACAGCGAGATTATAACTTCCTCTTATAATACTGTTTACTCCTCGCACAGAATTTAGAAAGAAATTTGCTGTCGTTCCTGTTTGAAGTGTAGAAAAAAATAGACCTATGTTATAAGATTTGGCCAGGACGAGACTTCTGGCGTTTACATTTGGGCGGTAATTATACTTTCTTGCAACCTCCTTCACTTTTTCCTTAGTCTCTTTACTTATAAGAGTACTATCATTTAATGATCTCGACACCGTAGTGTGAGATACATTAAGCATCTTTGCAATATCTTTTATTGTTACGCTCAAAGTTTTTAAAAAAGTAAGAGTCACCCCTTCCGAGGTGACTTTGCTTGTTTAATTCTATATTTAAACTACATAGGCTGACGAAGCAGTGTCACCGCCTCTTCCTGTCCAATTGGTATGAAAAAACTCTCCTCTTGGCTTGTCAACGCGCTCATACATATGCGCTCCGAAGTAATCTCGCTGAGCCTGTAATAAATTTGCCGGCAATATTTCAGTTCTGTATCCATCAAAATATGCTAGGGCCGTCGATAATGCAGGAACAGGAACACCATTTGTAACAGCTGTAGAGACAACTCTTCTCCAGGCTGCCTGAGAGTCTTCAATTTTTTCCTTAAAGAACGGATCAATTAATAAGTTTTTCAATTTCGGATTGTTATCGAATGCATCTTTAATTTTATTCAGGAATACAGAACGGATAATACATCCACCACGCCACATTAGTGCAATACCTCCATAATTAAGATCCCATCCATATTCTTCTGCTGCAGCGCTCATTAAGGCGTAACCTTGCGCGTAAGAAACCATTTTGCTGGCAAATAGTGCATTTTTCAAATCATCTAGAAATGCTTTCCTATCTCCTTCGAATATAGATTGGGGTCCGGAAAGTATTTTTGAAGCTTCAACTCTTTCATCTTTAATTGCAGATAAACATCTCGCGAATACTGCCTCACCGATCAAGGTAAGTGGAATTCCCAAATCTAAGGCAGCCACTCCGGTCCATTTCCCGGTTCCCTTTTGACCAGCTTTATCCAGAATTTTTTCTACAATAGGCTCCCCATCTTCATCTCGAAATCCGAGAATATCACGCGTAATTTCAATTAGGTAGCTATCCAGTTCGCCTTCATTCCACTCTTTGAAAATATCATGCATTTCATCGTATGACATTCCAAGATAATCCTTCATGATTTGATATGCCTCGCAGATCAATTGCATATCGCCATACTCAATTCCATTGTGTACCATTTTCACAAAGTGTCCGGCGCCATTCTCTCCAACCCAATCACAACATGGGCTTCCATCTTCTACTTTTGCAGATATTGACTGAAAAATTGGTTTCACATGTTCCCATGCCGCATTTGATCCTCCCGGCATAATGGATGGCCCCAACAAAGCGCCTTCTTCTCCACCGGAAACGCCGGTCCCAACATAAAGGAATCCTTTGCTTTCTACATAAGCAGTTCTCCTGTTTGTATCCGGGAAATGTGTATTTCCACCATCAATAATGATATCACCCGGCTCAAGGTGTGGGATGATCTGCTCGATAAAATCATCCACTGCCTGACCTGCTTTTACAAGCAACATTACTTTTCTGGGTCGTTCCAATGATTTTATCAATTCCTCAACCGACTTGGCTCCAATAAAGTTCTTACTCGCTCCTCTGCCATTTATAAATTTATCAACCTTTGCTACAGTTCTGTTGAATACACCTACAGTATAACCTTTACTTTCCATATTCAAGACCAGGTTCTCGCCCATTACCGCAAGACCAATGAGACCGATATCTGCTAATTCTTTCATTTTAGTATTTCAAATAGTTTAAAAATTGTTTATTAAATGTCGCTTCTTGAGTCAAAAGACCGGAGTCAGAAGTCAGAAAAAAATCTCCAACTTCGATCTCCCGAATTCCCTGGCCTTGCCGGCAGGCGGGCGTCTTCTAACTTATTTTATTTAAATCTTTCTTTATACGCCCATAACCCAAGGGCTGGATTGGAAATGTAAAATATCTCCTCTCCATCCGGCATGGTATTAAAGCCATCTTTTAGCGCTTCCGGATTGTAGCGCTTGGTCATTTCATCCAAATCAGCATATTTGTAATTCACGCTTTCAATCTCCTCCTTGCTCAAATTACCAGGGCAATACGTTATACTAAATCGATCTTCCGAAGAACCATGGATAAGGTGAGCTGCAGCGCTCAAATTCCCCTGAAGATCTTCATTGTTTTTTGTAAGTTCCAGAATCTCCGGAGTTGTGAGATATCCATATTTTCTGATGAGTCGATCAATTTCCTTATCCTCTCCAAATTCCATGAGCCCAGGCGCCAACACTATCAGTTCACCATCATCTTCAATAGCCATTCTTGTGCGGTAAATGCTCTTATTTCCCAACCATGTACTTTTGAATTCTGAAGGGTCAAGATAGACGACTACTTTTTTCAGCGGTTTGTCCAGCATCTCGAAATTAACCTCCAATGATAATTCAGAAGCTTTCTCGAAGCATTCCATATCATCGCCAATAAATAAACCCCGAACAACCAGCTGACCATTTTCATCTTTTCCAACAACAGTTTGCAAATAGATGATTGGCATTTCTTGAGCAAAGTGATCGGAAGCATAATTCAATACTTGTCTCACAGGATTGTCTGCCCTTCCCATGATTCGCTCCATCCCATAAGCTGCGCCAAGAAAGTGACTTTTATTTATACCTTCTGCTCCGCCTGTGCCAATAAAGATATTTTTGTTATAATTAGCCATGCCTATCACTTCGTGAGGTACCACCTGGCCAATGGAAATAATCAAATCGTGGTTCCCTTCCACAAGCAATTTATTGACCTGCGCCGGCCATGAATAATCCACTCTATTTTCTGAGATTTTTTTTACAAAATCCGCAGGGACCACACCAATTGTAATCACATCATTTCTCCAGTCATGGACGCGGAATAATTCCTTTGGTACTCCGGTAAACATTTTATCTATCTGAGCATCTGTCATTCCTGTATGTGTACCCAATGCAGGGAGCACGTCTACCAAACTATCTCCATAATAATTATAGGTCAATTGTGTCAACTCACCGGCAAACGAATGAAACCTGGTAAAATCAGGAGGAATTGCCAACACCCTCTTTTTTGACCCAAGTTGATCAAGCGCCGAATTCAAACCGGTTTTTAAGTCCTCTGACGTTAGTACATCATTTTTTGAACCTCTCTGATAATAAAGCATTTCATATAATATTTAGATGATAAAACAATCTATCTTTTCACTCTTGCATTTCCTTCCCAGATACTCCATACCATTTCTTCATCAGCAGGTTGAGCATAATCTGTAAGAAAAGTAGTTGCCATTGCACCGGTCGCCCAGCCAAACTGTATCCATTTTTCAGGTTCCCAGTTCTTCAGCACACCATACAATAAGCCACCAACAAAACCATCTCCTCCACCAATTCGATCAAGTACATGGATATCCCGCGGTTTCACCACATGCCAATTGTCTTCTTCCAACATGATGCCGCCCCATAAGTGATGATTGGCATGCACTACCTGGCGTAGTGTAGTGGCAAAAACCGATGCATTTGGAAAAGCTTCTTTCACCCTGCCAATCATTCCTTTGAAGTTTTCGATTTTACTCTCCAAATCTGAACCTCCGGCTTCCGGCCCTTCGATTCCAAGGCAAAGCTGAAAATCTTCCTCATTCCCAACTAATATATCTGACAACGACGCAATTTCAGTAAAAACCGCGCTTAATTCCTTTTCGCGACCGTCCCAGAAAGATGCCCTGTAATTCAGGTCAAAAGAAATACACGTATCATATTTTTTTGCAGCTCGTACCAGCTCCAGGCAGAATTCGCTTGTTTCGGGAGAGAGCGCTGCAATTAAACCGGAAAGATGAATTATCTGAACTCCTTCGTCTCCAAAAATACGTTTTAAATCAAAATCTTTTACATTAAGTGTTCTTCCCACTTCACCGGCCCGGTCGTTATGCACACGTGGGCCTCGTGAGCCATAGCCACTATCGGCGATGTTGAACTGATGCCGATATCCCCAAGGACCTTCCTGCTCCACTTCTGGTCCTTCAAAATCAATATGCCGACCTTTAAGGTTGCTTTTTATAAAATTTGCGATTGGGCTCCCTTTAACAAAGGTGGTCAATACCTTAGCAGACAATCCAAGTAAGGAAGAAATAGTGGCCACATTCGTTTCAGCGCTTGTAGCATACATGGTAAAGGTATCACTGCTGTGAACCGGCTGTCCATTTGCCGGAGTTAAACGAACTCCCATACTTGTAGGCACAAGAATGGAATATTTAAAATCACTTCTTAACTTTATGCTCATAGTCTTATTTTAAAAATTATATCATTTCTTTTGGTTTTGAATTCTACTACACACCACTAAATGCGTTAAATCCTCCATCTACAGCAATCACAATTCCCGTCACAAATTTTGAAAGATCCGACAACAGATAGTTAACCGTTCCCTGCAATTCTTCCACATCTCCAAATCTACCCATTGGAGTATTGTTAATAATTTTATGCCCTCGGGCAGTTAAGTCTCCGGTCTTTTCGTCTGTCAATAAAAAACGATTTTGATTGGTAAGGAAAAAACCAGGAGCGATGGCGTTTACGCGAATTCCTACAGGAGCCAAATGTACAGAAAGCCATTCGGTAATGCTGTTGACAGATGCTTTTGCCGCTGAATAAGCAGGCACCTTAGTCAACGGTCGAAATGCGCTCATAGAGGATATATTCAAAATAACGCCTCCTTCATCCAACATGTCTGTGGTCAAAACCATTGTAGGAAGTATGGTTCCCATAAAATTCAGATTAAAAACAAATTCAAATCCTGCAATGTCCAACCCATAAAAGGTTTTACTCAGATCTTTTTTCAGGTCCGGAGTAATCGTTTCTACTTCTGAAGTTGCTTTTGGCGAATTTCCACCAGCGCCGTTGATGAGCATATCGATCTTTCCTAACTTATCATTGATTTCCTTTTTGGCTTTTTCGAGAGAATCTTTATCAAGGACATTGGCTTCAACCCCAATAGATTTACTTCCTGTTTGAGCTTCAACCTCTACGGCAACCTTATCAGCCATTTCCTTGTTCAAATCCAATAGAGCAGTCTTAACTCCTGCTGAACCAAGGCCAATGGCCAATGCTTTTCCTATTACTCCTCCGCCGCCAGTAAGGACACAAACTTTATTTTTAAGATCTTCAAATGATAGTGTAGTCATGCGCAACATTTTTAATTTTTATAAACTTTGAACCAAATATACTAATTTTATGCACACGTGAACATGAAATGTGAAAAAATCTACATTGTGCTCAAAATTTCACAATAGTTGCGAATTAGAAAATGCTGGTAAAATGTTGCATTTTGATTTGGTGCAACTGCAAAGAACAACCTATGTATAAATCGTCCGTTTTTGTGAAGATAAAGTATCGGAACCAGAATAGCCAAAACTGTGATTTGGTCTATTCCTTTTTTGATTTAAGATAGGCCAAAACGCAATTTTGGAGGGGCATCCAGAATGTAGCAAAGGATCATTTACCAAAAACCGCCATGATTTCATACTGAATGTTGAGAGCTGTTTAATTCTTTAATCCGCTAAGTATTTTCCCGTTCTTCGAGTCGGATTCAAAAGCAGCACAAAGATGTGTATGAAATACTCCATAAGATTCTGTTAAAGTGTTCCAGTATTCAATTTCATCTTTAGAATAGCCGAAAAGCATCATTGTTTTCTTTTTCTTTAAATACCATACTGGAGGTGGTTGGTTTGTTGATTGAATTTCATCAACAGCAAGTGGCTCTTCCAATGTTGGGTCGCCACTTTTAAAACGTTCAATACTATAGCCAAGAAGAACGTACTTTTTGTTGGACTCAAACTCGATTAAACATCTGCCTTGGTCAAGTTGGTTAATTGCAATGGTGTCTGACAATACCTTTCCTTGAATCACTGAAGATACTAAGAACATAATGTTGTAACATTTAATTGGATCCGTTCCATCTTGTTCAGAGAGGTTGGCTAGGTATTTGCCTTCAACGACAATATCGGCTTCATTGGCATCTTTCTTCATATTCTCCGCAGAAACTTGGCATTCACATCCTTCATTTCCAAGGGCTGTTGTCAAAAATAATGTTAGAAGTAAAACTATGAGGTATCTCATAATGGCTCTCAACAGTCTAATAAAAGTAATACCCTCAATTTTTTTACAAATTATATCTCTTCTAAAATGAAGCATCGGATATTTCAATGATATCCGATGTAATGATCATTATTCTATATGGTATTCTTTTACTATTTTTTTCAGATATTCATAAAACGGCTTGGCAAATTCTTCTCTCCGCAATGCGAATTCAACGGTAGTTTTAAGATAATCCAACTTATTGCCAATGTCATATCTTTTCCCTTCAATAGTGTGCGATACAACTTTTTCTTTGCGGGTGAGGTTCATCAACGCATCGGTAAGTTGAAGTTCATTATTTTTACCTTTCGGGGTTTGCTCTAAAGCTTTGTAAATTTCTGGGGTAAGGATGTACCTTCCTGCAATGGCCAGGTTAGATGGCGCTTCTTTAATTGATGGTTTTTCTATGAATTCTGTAACTTCCATTATCTGGTCGCTCAGCTTATTTCCCCCAACAATACCATATCTTGAAACTTTATCCTTGGGTACTACTTCTACTGCCACGGTCGTTGCCTGATATTGTTCATAAACGTCAATGAGTTGCTGAGTCACAGGCATCACGGAATTAATAATAGTATCACCAAGCAATACCGCAAATGGTTCATTACCCGTGTGGAATCTCGCGTAATATATAGCGTCACCAAGGCCAAGGATCTCTTTTTGCCTCACATAGTGAATATTAGCCATGTCTGCAATATGCCTTATTTCATTGAACAGGGTATCTTTCCCTTCTTTTACCAAATGATCTTCAAGTTCAATATTTCTATCAAAGTGATCTTCCATTGCGCGCTTATTCCTGCCACTAATAATAAGAATATCTTCAATGCCAGAATCTACTGCCTCCTGCACCACATATTGAATTGTTGGTGTATCGATGATGGGAAGCATTTCTTTTGGTTGTGCTTTAGTTGCTGGCAAAAATCTCGTTCCAAGTCCAGCTGCTGGAATTACGGCTTTTTTTATCATTATTATTTAATTATACTTTCTGCTATTTAGTGTCTGAACGGAAACTCTTCAAAATTAGAAATGTTTCTTTTGGCGATATTTTCATTTTTATCAACTCTCTGATGCTCAGCCATCACCGAATTTCAAAAAATTAAAATCTCATCCAAAATAATTCATTTCATAAAATTCGACAGATTCCGTTCAGACACTATTTAATATTTCTCTTAATGTAATTCTCTGATCAAATCCTGACAATTAAGCTTTTCGATGCAAAGTCATTTTAACCTAAATTGAGCGATTCACAGAAGCGATCAGCACTAATATATTGAGTTAAAAAGACTTACAAAACTACTCGCAAGACCCCTTGGGTATTCCTTCGTTTTTTGTAAACTTTTTACTCTCAATCTCTTAGCACTTCTTATCTCCTCTGAATCGCACAGTTTAGGTTTAAATTATATACGGCTTTATCACCCTGGCATTAAGTTTTTGCATATTAATAATCAGGCTACGCAACGTTTCATCATTGGGATAGGTACCAATTATGGACCCTCCTGAGCCGGTAAACTTTGCCGATGCTCCGCATTTTCTGGCTACTTTTATCAATTCTATATTTGAGTCAGTTATGTTGAAAATTTTAGCTCGCAAATCAAAATTCTTGTTGATCAAATCAGCTAATAAGTTATGATCACCACTCAAAATTGCTTCTTTTCCATCAGCAGCCACCTGTCCTATTTCGGCCATGGTATCCACAACAAGCGGTTCTCCATCATGAAATCTAGCTTTGACATCATTAAACACTGAGCCCGAAACTTTCCCTAAATTTATTTTGTATGCAATGTAAAAGTTTGGTAGGAGGGTAGGGTCAATTTGTTCATAATTCCCATGACCCTTGGACTCCATAATTTTTCTATCGAAATCCATATATACGCAGCCTTCATACGTCTGTATTACCCTATCCTGCAACCCGGCATTTATGCCCAATTCTTCCGTTTCTACCGATAGTAGAAGATTTGGTAATTTCTCATCACTAATCTCAACATTATAAAATGACATTAGAGCCTTGATGGTAGCGGTTATTATTGCACTGGAACCGGCAAGTCCTACCTGGCGCGGAATGGAAGATCGATATCTTACGGTGAAATTTTTGCCATTAATTTTGATCGATTGAGAATCACAGTATTCACAGAATTTTTTTATCGCTGCTTTTACCAGACGATCTCCACCATAATAGCCAGTTAAATCAACAGATTCGACTAGTTGATATATATTTCGAAAGATATTTCTATCCTCTGCCTGTTGCTCAATATTTAGTTCCGGTGATTCATATAGTGAAATATGAGCGCCAAAATTTCTAACTACTATTGAGATGGTTTTACCAAAATATCCGTCTGATGGGTTCCCCAATAAACCGGCTCGGGCATACGCCCTGGATTCAAAAATCATGAGGCTATATAATTTAACAGTTAATTTTAAAAGAGCGTAAATATAGCATGATAACCATAATATAATGCAAATAAATCTTAGAATTATATATATTTGGTACTTGAACGGAAACACATCAAAACTATCCCGAATCATTTAGGGGTTACTGCGGTCTTTTCCATATTTTTTGATTGCCTGATACCCAAGCATCACCTCATAAAAGGAAATAAAGAATCTCATCGGTAAAAATTATTTTGTACAATTTTTCTGTTTCCGTTCTGGTGCTATTGAAAATTAATTTGAAACTCCGGCCATATGAGGATACTGCATAAAAATATTCGAAATAGCTTCCCGAATTATTATTTCTGTAAGTGATTCTTTTTTATCCAATGATCCGATTCCGACTCCTTGCCAAACTATTTTATCCTTTTTGATGTCTATAATATCTATAATTATGGAAGACTCTTTTTTAGATTGGTCACGGGGCCGATTGTTATAGTCATTATATCCTCCATACCTGTTATAATTGTAATATGAATTGTCATACGGATAGTATCGGTTGTCATGCTGGATTTCAACGGAACTTTTAGTCCCACCTTGTATTTTAATCATCAAATCAGCATCCTGAATACTTTTATAACCTCTGGATTTCATCTCATCTCCTACTGCATCGAATATGATTTTTTTATCATTTTCTTTAAAGGAAAAATTTGATGCGGGCATGTTATTTGGATTGTAAAACTTAAAGGAATGATAATTCTGGAAATCTCCCGGAAAAGGAGTGTCAGATTGAATTTTAAACTTGGGACTACATGAAATAATAAATAATGATATTAATAAAAACAAAATTCTCATATGCTATGAATGTTCATTGTAAGCTTTTCAATTTATCTTTTAACGATAACTCAATAAGAAAATTAGAAATGAAATAAGAAAATATTATGGAAACCGATCAAGGACAGATTCAAAAATAAAATCTTTAAGCATCCCTATAGCCATGGTTTCATTGTTCGAATAGTTACCCGCAGTGGTCACCACTACCATATTGAGATGTGGGATAACAAACAGGAACTGGCCACCATCGCCCCAGGAAAAATACACATCATTTTGCTTGAGTGAACGGATGACCTCTGCATAGTATGAGAATCTCCACCAAAAATACCCATAGCCATAATAACCGGATACATGAACCCGATTTCTTGACGACCTATTTCTCCAATTTTCATCAAATATTATTTGATCATTCCATATTCCTTCATGTAGATATAAATACCCAATTTTTGCTAAATCCACCGGC
>SMVB01072840.1_pt1 | contig 11981 bp, 9 predicted proteins | sample 2456461 | NCBI WGS metagenome assembly SMVB01 (sample SAMN11095934, study PRJNA526329) | marine sediment metagenome | biome: Marine sediment; feature: Surficial sediment; material: Deep marine sediment; isolation source: Hadal surficial sediment | place: Pacific Ocean | collected 2014-05 | depth 0-1...
TAATTCCAAACTAAGACACTAGCGGTCGGCGAGTGGCCGTCACACCGCTTTAAGTGACGGCACCGTCGCCCGGTTCAAAGCGCCAATTTCGTGGTAATTTGAATGCGCTCTAATTCCGGCCCAAGGGCGGGTTTATGAGTAGCGCGCCCAATTCCATGGAATCGACAAAATCAACCCGGCCGCTGTGCAGCTTGATACGGCCTTGGGCAATAAGCCTTACGGCTTCCGGATAGATTTTGTGCTCGGCTTTGAGCACGCGGGCCGCGAGATCATGGGCGGTGTCCTGGGGCAAGACGGGCACGGCCGCCTGAATGATAATCGGGCCGTCATCAACCGATGATCTGACCATATGAACCGAACAGCCTGTGATGCGCACGCCTGATTGGATGACACGTTCATGGACGTTGAGACCACGAAACGCCGGCAATAAGGAGGGGTGAATATTTATGACCCGGTCGTGCCATCGCTCGACAAAGCTTTCTTGAAGCAGGCGCATGAAGCCGGCCAGGCAAACAAGCGCCACATCCGCCGCCGATAGGGCGTCGCTTAAGGCGCTATCGAACGCGTCCCGATCGTCGAACGATTTGTGATCGATCACTTGGGTGGCTATGCCGGCCGCCGCAGCGCGTTCCAACCCTTTGGCATCGGGCCGATTTGACAGGACGAGGGCGATCTCGGCCGGATCGTTATTGTCGGAACAGGCATGGATAAGCGCCTGGAGATTGGACCCTCGGCCCGAGATTAAGACACCTAATTTCATTCGGCCCATGGATTAAGGCTCTTTGAGTTAGAGTGTTTCCAGGAAAAGTGGCCGCCGGTTTTCCGTCCGGAAACACGATAAAACAACAACTTAGGGTCCGGTTTTGATTCCATCAAAACCGGAAAGACCCTAGGGGCGAAGGTTGCCGAGATAATGCACTTCCGGCGCTGCATCGGGGGTGGCGGCTGCGGCAATTCGACCCACTTCAAAAATTGTCTCGCCCGAGTCGGGTAGTGATTTCTTGAGAAGAGCGACATTTTCCGGCGCCGTCACGATCACCATACCGATACCGCAATTAAAGGTGCGCAAGAGTTCGGTCTGTTCGATGGACCCGGTTGTCTGAAGCCAGTCGAATACGGCCGGAAGAGTCCATGCCTCCAAGTTGATTTCGGCGAGGCAGCCTTTCGGTAGCACACGGGGAACGTTTTCGGTGAGCCCACCCCCCGTAATGTGGGCCAGCGCCTTAATTTTTCCGGCATGTATCGCGCCCAACAGACTCTTGATATAAATGCGTGTGGGTTCCAGCAGCGCGTCGCCCAGTTTGCGATCGGGATCAAACGGGGCCGCGTCCCAGTATTTGAGGCCTTGATCCTGGACCAGACGCCGCACCAGAGAAAAGCCGTTGGCGTGAAGACCGCTTGACGCAATGCCAAGCAGAACGTCGCCGTCCTGAATGTCTTTGTGGGGCAGCAGCTGACCGCGGTCAGCCGCGCCCACGGCAAAGCCCGCAAGGTCGTAATCGGACTCCTGATAAAGCCCGGGCATCTCCGCGGTTTCGCCGCCTATTAGGGCACATCCGGCTTGCCGACACCCGTCGGCAACGCCCTGAATCACCTCAACCGCGATATGCTGGCTTAATTTGCCCACGGCCAGGTAATCCATCATAAACAGCGGCTCCGCTCCCTGTGCGATCAGATCGTTCACGCACATAGCAACGAGATCGATGCCGATTGTTTGATGATGGTGCAATTCCAACGCGATTTTGAGCTTTGTGCCGACACCGTCGGTCGCCGCTACGATGATCGGGTCTTCATAGCCCGCGGCCTTGAGATCGAATAGGGCACCGAATCCGCCCAGTGCCGCATCGGCACCCAAGCGCGCCGTTTGTGCCGCAATAGGCTTGAGTTCCTGGACAAGCTCATGGCCCGCGTCGATATCGACGCCAGCGGCCTTGTAGGTGTAATGCGCTGAATTCTGATCGTTGCTCACGGCTCCGCTACCCTGTTTTTAGGAGGCGTGTTTTAAAGAAGAGGCGGCCTATCTATCGGAAACTTGGGAAAAAGTCTTTTGAAAACTGCAGGCGCGGCCACTTTGTTAAAGCTAGATCTAGTGTATATAGTTTGCTTTGGCGACAATATTCTTTTGTAAAGGGCTGCATATCACATGATCCGGGCTCAAGTATGGACGCGTAGTGTATCCCTGTTGGTGGCCTTTTGGATATCATTGGTTCCGGCTCTGGCCACCGGCAACGTTTTCACGGTCGATCGGTGGCCCGTCGATGCCTCTGGAGAATCGGCTGCCGACGCGCGCGGGGTGGCCCTAGCCCGGGGCCGGGTGCAGGCGCTTCATGAGCTCCTGCAACGTTTGTCGCCTCGGGAATATTGGCAAAGCATTCCGCCGGTCCCGCCCAGCGACGTGATCGATTTGATCTCGGGCATTCAAATCAACAACGAAAAGACCAGCCCAACGCGTTATCTGGCCGAGGTGTCTTACAGCTTCAAGCCCCTGGAGATCCGAAATATTCTGCGGGACGCCTATATTCCGTTCAGTGAAAGCCAAGCGCGCGAGGCCATCGTTCTTCCTGTTTTTGAGACGGAAGGCCGATATCTGCTGTGGGAGGAAGACAACGAATGGTCTCGTGCCTGGCAAGAAAGGTTCTTTATCAATGAGTTAGTGCCTCTTATTTCAGCGTTAGGTGAGCTTGAAGACATTGTCGGTGTGACGGCGGGAGATGCGATTTCTAGGAACCGTTCGGCGTTAATCCCTTTTGCCGCCCGCTACGGGGTGGGCGATGTGATGGTTGCCCATGCCACATTGGGCAGGGACGAGACGACTGAACTCCTCAAGATCACCCTATTTCGGGTCGCAGCGACAGGCAGCGGCGAATTCGGCGATCGAAGCATAGATTTCATTATCCGCAATACCGATCGATTGCCTCTGGAAGACTTATTGAATTTCGCGATAGATCAAGCCGTGGCGCGCCTGCGCGAGGACTGGAAGTTTCAAACCATTATCCGAATAGATGGGGTGCCAAGCGAGCTGTTAGCGACCGTCCGATTCACTGAACATAGAGAATGGGTCGCGATTCGCAATCGGCTGAATGAAATGCCTACCATAAACGATTTGGAGGTCGTGGCTTTGTCGACCACGGGCGCTGAAATTGTCTTGCACTATGTAGGCACCTTATCGCAACTGCGCCTTAACATGGCCCAACGAAATTTAAATCTTCTGGATGGTGGTTCCTATGGCCTCATCGCCCTGAGAGAAGATCTGCCAATCGTCGAGTCGGAAGAACTCGAAGGCGGCGAAGCACTTGAGTCCGGCGACGATAGGTTTGAAAACAACCGATCAACCGACGACGTCTCCTTTGAACGACTACCTAATCCCTTTGAATTGCAATAGACATTCGTTGACCGTATTCTTTTTTGCGGGGTAGCATTTTGGTAAGCGTTCCGAATCTGATCACTCTTGGCCGGCTTCTGCTCGTTCCCGTCATCATTTCTCTGTTACTCGACGGTCGTCATGCGCTCGTTTTTACTTTGTTTCTTGTTGCGGGAGCATCTGATGCGGTCGATGGATTTGTCGCCAAACGCTACAATAGTGCGACGGCCCTAGGCGCTTATCTTGACCCACTTGCCGACAAAGCGCTTCTTGTCAGCGTATTCGTTGCCTTGGGTATATTAGGCCATTTGCCGGTCTGGTTGGTTATTCTGGTCGTCAGTCGAGATATTCTAATCATCGGTGCTATTGTCTTATCGTTTCTGATTGGTCATCCGGTAAAGATTGCACCGTTGCTGATCAGCAAGGCGAATACTTTTCTCCAGATCACACTTGCGTCATACGTTCTGGCGTTTTTGACCTTTCCCAATCTCGACATTCCTTTTATGAATGTCGGCAATCTAACATGGGCCGTTGCGGCCACCACGATCTTGTCCGGCGGGTCTTATTTATTCACGTGGTATAGATCGGTCGCCGCGTGGGAGGTTGGGCATGAAGAATAACCAACCTGGCGGGACGGCTGTGGGGGCTGCGGGCGAGCGGCAATACATCATTTCCTTGCCCCATAGGGCAGCCTTTGGCCGCGAAGATTTCATTGTGGGCGCCTGCAACGAGCAGGCTGTGACCATGATCGACCGCTGGCCCGAATGGCCCCACCGTGTTTTTTCGATGATCGGTCCGGCGGGATCGGGAAAATCGCATTTGGCGCGGGTCTGGCAAAAGCTGTGCGATGGGCGTGTGATACCTGCGGCCGACTTAACGGTTGACGGCGTTCCGAACCTTCTTTCAAGGCACGCTCTTGTGGTTGAAGATGGCGACTCGTTAAGAGACGAGGCGGCGTTATTTCATCTTTTGAATTTGGTCGCTCAGGAAGACGCGTGGCTGCTTGTTACGTCGGTCACGCCGCTGGCCCATTGGCCCATTCAGGATGCCGGATTGAGTTCGAGATTGAGCAGTGTGCCGAGCGTCTCCCTTGAGGCGCCGAGCGACGATGTGTTGGCCGGTGTCCTTGAAAAGCTCTTCCGGGATCGCCAGCTTGACGTAAGTAGAGACTTGGCACCTTATTTGGTGACGCGCATGGAACGCTCGTTTGATGCCGCACAACGCGTGGTCGACAAATTGGATCGGGTGTCACTGGCCCGCCAACAAAGAATTAGCAAAAGACTAGCGTCTGAAGTTCTCGACCAGATTATGCTTTGATCTTAACCTTTCGAAGCTTATCTTGGCACAATCTAATGTTCCTCGCCGTGCGGCTGCAAGGTTCAAAACATGGCCCGATCGGGCGCCAACTTACGGAAGGCGGTTCAAAAAGCCGCCAAGACTATGCCCCTTAAAAGACAAGGTAAAATCCTGCCGGACGAGCCATCTGGAGCGGCGCACTCCGAAGCGTTTGCAATCGGCCATTCGATTGCCAAGGACTCGCCAGATCGCTTTGTCAATCGCGAGCTTTCGTGGCTTGCTTTCAATACCCGCGTACTGGAAGAGGCCAGCAATCCGAATCATCCTATCCTGGAGCGACTTCGCTTTCTTTCCATTTCCGCGACCAATCTAGATGAGTTTTATATGGTACGCGTTGCCGGTTTGCGCGGCCAGGTTAATGCGGGTGTCCGACAACCCAGCCAGGATGATATGATGCCTGAAGAGCAGCTTCGGGCGATCATTCTTAAGACCAGCGAATTAATAGAACAGCAGCAACGCTGTTGGGCGCAGTTGAATTGGGAAATGCGCAAGGCCGGCATCGTTGTTCTCAATCCCGATGAATTGACACGCGCGGATCGGGACTGGCTGACCGATCATTTTAAGGCGAAGATTTTTGCGGCGCTGACGCCGTTGGCGATAGATCCCGCTCACCCGTTTCCCTTCATTCCAAACAGGGGATTGGCACTCGCCCTACAATTGCGTCGGATTGGCGACGATCAAACCATGAACGCCTTATTGCCGCTCCCCGGACAAGTGGAGCGGTTCATACACATGCCTTTGCGTGGCGGCGGCGCGGACGGTCCGAAACCCGAACACCGTTACTTGTCCCTGGAAAATGCCATTGGACTCTTTCTGGGTCAGTTGTTCCCGGGTTACGAAGTTTTGGGATCCGGGACGTTCCGGATCCTCAGAGACAGCGATATCGAGATCGAAGAGGAAGCCGAAGATCTGGTGCGGTTCTTTGAGACGGCGCTTAAACGCCGGCGTCGCGGCCACGTGATACGCATGAAAGCGCAAAGCTCGATGCCGCCGGATTTAAGAGAATTCATCGCGCAGCACCTCGAAGTGGCGGACGAGGATGTGGTGGTCGTCAATGGCTTAATCGGATTGGGATCGGTCAAGGATCTCATCCCGGATGACCGGCCGGATCTGATATTCACGCCCTACAAGCCGAGATTTCCCGAACGTATCAAGGATCATGGCGGCGACTGTTTTGCTGCGATTCGCGCCAAGGATATTGTTGTTCATCATCCCTACGAATCGTTCGATGTCGTCGTGCAATTCTTGCAGCAAGCTGTGGCCGATCCGGCCGTTGTGGCGATCAAGCAGACGCTTTATCGCACCAGCGAGAAGTCGCCCATCGTGCACGCGTTGATTGAGGCGGCGGAATCCGGCAAGTCGGTGACCGCGCTTGTTGAATTAAAAGCGCGGTTCGATGAGGAGGCGAATATTCAATGGGCGCGCGATCTCGAACGCGCCGGCGTTCAGGTGGTGTTCGGCTTCATGGATCTCAAAACGCACGCCAAAATCAGTTTGGTCGTACGCCGAGAATCGGGGCAACTGAGATCCTATGTTCATTATGCGACGGGCAATTATCATCCTGTGACGGCTAGGATTTATACGGATGTGTCCCTGTTTAGTGCCGACAAGGCATTGGGCCGTGATGCCACCGCCTTATTCAATTATCTCACCGGTTATGCGAAACCCGAAAATTTTGAAAAAATCTATGTCTCGCCGTTTAATTTGCGATCACGCATCTTGGACCACATTCACCAAGAGATGGATCACGCGCGGGCCGGCAGACCGTCCGGTATATGGGCCAAATTAAACGCTCTGGTCGATCCGGTTACCATTGATGCCCTCTACGAAGCCAGCTGTGTGGGCGTGCCCATCGAGCTTATCATACGGGGTATCTGTTGTTTGCGGCCGGGTATTGAGGGGCTGTCCGAAAATATCCGGGTTAAGAGCATTATCGGCCGGTTTTTGGAACATTCGCGATTGGTCTGCTTTAGCAATGGTCACGGGCTGCCGTCGTCTAAAGCGGCGCTTTATATTTCATCGGCAGACTGGATGCCGCGCAATTTTGATCGTCGTGTGGAATCTCTTGTGCCCATCGAAAATCCAACCGTTCACGCGCAATTGCTCGATCAAATCTTGGTTGCCAATATCATGGACCAAGTACAGAGCTGGGAGATGCAATCGGACGGTTCCTACCGGCGTGTGGTTACCGGCAAGGTCAAACAAGATATGTTTAGCGCACATCAATATTTCATGACCAATCCGAGTTTGTCTGGACGAGGCGAAGCGCTGAAATCGGATGTGCCTCCAAGCATTCCGTTGGAGCAAAATCAATGACGTGCGGCATGTGTGACGCGCACCCGTGAGGGGAAGGGTGGCAACGGACAAGATGTCGAAAAAGCCCCTGTTGAATACCCTGGACGTGACGTCGGCGCCCGTGGGAGTCATCGATATTGGGTCCAATTCGGTACGACTTGAGGTGTTCTCTAGCCGGGGCCGAAATCTTGTTCCCATGTTCAATGAAAAGATTTTGGCCGGCTTGGGCCGTCAGATCGTCTCGACGAATAGGTTGAACAAAGACGGTGTCGAGCGCGCGCTCGCAGCACTGAGTCGCTACCGGACCATTGCCGACAGTTTGAAAGTGGGCGATTTGCATGTTGTCGCCACAGCCGCGGTGCGCGATGCGGAGGATGGTGACGAATTCGTCCGCCAAGCCTCCGAGCGATGCGGCACCCAAGTGCGTGTTCTATCCGGCAAGGACGAGGCACGTCTCACCGCGCTCGGTGTCTTAAGTGGCATTCCGGGTGCCAAAGGTCTGGTGGGGGATCTGGGCGGTGGCAGTCTGGAGCTGTTGTCCGTCGATAACGATCAAATTGGCCAGGGCACGACGCTTCGACTTGGTGCATTGCGCTTGATGGATGAAGCCGGCGGCAAAATCAACAAGGCCAAGCGCCTTGTCGATGAAGCTCTGTCTGACGTCGCATGGTTGGGTCAAATGGCCGGCCAGCGATTTTATGCGGTAGGCGGCGCTTGGCGAACATTGGCGCGGATCCATATGGATAATACGGGTTATGGTTTGAGAGTTTTGCAGCATTATGTCATTCGCAGAGACCAGGCGCTCGATCTCGCGAGCCTTGTGGCGTCCTTAAGCCGCACCTCTTTGCGCCAGATATCATCGGTCCCGAAACGACGGATCGATAGCCTGCCTTTCAGTGCGGCGGTTTTGCAAGGTTTGCTGAAGTCCGTCAAGTTGAAAGAGGTTGTGATCTCGGCCTATGGACTGCGAGAGGGTATCATTTTCGATAGTCTGCCCAAACAGCTTCAGCAGCGGCACCCGTTAGTGGACGGATGTCGGGAAATGGCTAAACGCTTGAGCCAGATACCCGAATTCGGCAGCGATTTGTTTGCCTGGACCACCCCTCTCTTCGCTTCATTCCCGTGTGATGAATCGGAAGACGACAAAAGATTGCGCGAAGCGGCGTGCCATTTGAACAATATTGCTTGGCGCGCTCATCCCGATTATCGAGGACAGATGGCTTTTCGTGAAGCGGCCTTCGCGCCTTTGGTGGGCATCGATCACCATCAAAGAATACGGCTCGGATTGACCGTGATGAGTCGATATGACGCGGTCACGGTGCCGCGGCTTGAGGGACGCGTTCCGTCTTTGACGTCCGACGACAAACGTCGTGCAAGAGCGATCGGTCTTGCGTTTAGACTGGGCGCACGTTTGTCAGGGGGTGCCCACGGTATTTTGGGCGACTGTATGCTCGAGCCGAAAGGGAAGGCTCTGGTATTGCGAATACCCAAAGCGCGCGCGAGCTTGGTTGGAGAGACTGTTGAAAAGAGATTGAATGCTCTTGCATCCGTCGTGAAACTAGAGCCCAAGATACAAATTGGCACTTAGGGTCTTTCCGGTTTTGATGGAATCAAAACCTGACCCTAAATTGTTGTTTTATCGTGTTTCCGGACGGAAAACCGGGTCCACTTTTCCTGGAAACACTCTAAGTCCTGCGCCGCCCGGCGGGTCAGCCCTCACTAATCGGGATAACCGTAATGCCTTTCTTGTCCATTCCAATGGCGATTTCCCTGTGTTTGAGTTTGCCGGCGAGCTCGCCGAAAATGTCATATCGCCAGCCACTCATGGCCGGCACTTGAGCGGCCTCCTTTGCCGCGATCGCCTCCAAGTCTTGGACATTGGCGACAAGTTTTTGCGCCACGCCATGTTGTTCACATTGAAGTTTCAATAAGACTTTAAGCAGATCGACGAGCGAGCCATTGCGTTGCGAAGAAGTGCGGGGTGGCGCCAAGACCGGCAACGCGTCCTTTGATATTTGCTGACCTCGCTTCACCGCTTGAATGAGAGACTCACCGCGCGAAGATTGAGCCAAGTTTTTGGCCACAAGACGAAGTCGTTTCAGTTCCTGTTGCGAAGTCGGACGTTGGGTGACGATTTCATGAATGGCGTCGTCCTTTAGGATTCGGTTGCGCGGTACATTTTGTTTCTGCGCCTGCTGTTCCCGCCAGGCAGCTACTTCCATAAGGACTCCCAAATGACGGCGCGCCGAACTGCGCAGCTTAAGGCGTTTCCAAGCATCCTTGGGTTCAAGCTTATATGTGTCCGGATTCGACAACACCTCCATCTCTTCCTGCAGCCAAACTTCTCGTTTCTTGCTGGCCAGCTGCTCGCGTAGTTTTTCATATATGGTGCGAAGATGGATCACGTCTCCGAGGGCATATTCAATCTGGCCGTCGGTCAAGGGGCGTCGGCTCCAATCGGTAAACCGCTGAGATTTATCCAGCTCCACTTTGGCCAAGCTTTTGACCAGGCCTTCATAAGCGATCGAGTCGCCGAACCCGCACGCCATGGCCGCCACTTGAGTGTCAAACAGAGGCGCCGGGATGATGCCGGTATCGTGATAAAAAATCTCGATATCTTGCCGTGCCGCATGAAACACCTTGGTAATCCGATCATTGGTGAACAGCTTGTAGAGCGGCGCAAGGTTCATATCGGGCGCCAGCGGATCGATCGCATGGGCGCCCTCTGGGCCCGCCACCTGCAACAGACAAAGCTTTGGCCAATAGGTCGAATCGCGGATGAATTCGGTGTCGACGGTTATAAATTCGGCCTCGGAGAGCAGACGGCAGGTGTCCTCAAGGTCCTTGGGTGTGGTGATTACGTGCATTGAGGTTCAGCTATAGCTTAAGTTCCGGTCCTTGTCGCGACGAAATTATGGCCCGGGCGTGCGACTCTTGACAAATTGATCGGGTCGTGCGCTTTTGCGCCGCTGGCCGGGGCTGGCGGTATTTTGCTCGTTCGAAAGTTCGTTTATGCACGCCTACCGAACCCACACTTGCGGCGAACTCCGTGATTCTCATGTCGGCGATGAGGTGCGGTTGTCTGGATGGATTCACCGCAAGCGCGATCACGGCGGCCTGCTCTTCATTGATCTGCGCGATCATTATGGTCTGACCCAATGCGTCATCGAGCCGGAAAGCCCGTTTTTCAAACAAGTGGAAGCTATCCGACAAGAAAGCGTGATCCGGGTTACCGGTCCGGTGGTGGCGAGAAGTGACGATACCATCAATGCGAATTTGCCCACGGGCCGTGTGGAGGTGCGCATAAAGGACCTAACCGAGCTATCCGCGGCGGATGAATTGCCGCTGCCGATCTTTGGTGAGCCGCATTATCCCGAAGACATTCGCCTGCGCCACCGATTTCTCGATCTGCGCCGCGAAACACTCCATAACAACATTATGTTGCGCACCAATATTGTTCGAGCCATTCGCAATGCCATGGAATCCAGGGGTTTCTTTGAATTCCAGACGCCGATTTTGACCGCATCGTCGCCCGAAGGGGCGCGAGATTTCTTGGTGCCCAGTCGGTTGCATCCGGGCAAATTTTATGCGCTGCCGCAAGCGCCACAGCAATTTAAGCAACTGATCATGGTATCGGGCTTCGACCGCTATTATCAGATCGCGCCTTGTTTTCGTGATGAAGATGCCCGGGCCGATCGCAGTGCCGGCGAATTTTATCAGCTTGATGTGGAGATGTCGTTTGTCACCGAGGCCGATGTGCTTGAGACTATTAGCAGCGTCACCGCAGAAGTTTTTACTCAATTTGCCGACGGACGCGAGGTGACCGCCCATCCGTTTCCGGAAATTACCTTTCACGATGCCATGCTCAAATACGGCACGGACAAGCCGGATCTTCGTATTCCCATCGAAATTGTCGACGTCACCAGCCACTTTGCCGAACAAGACGTCACATTCAACGCCTTTAAGAAACAAATAAAGATGGGGGGTGTGGTGCGCGGCATCCCGGCACCGGGTGCGGCGGCAAAACCTCGGAGCTTTTTTGACAAGCTCAACGATTGGGCGCGCAAAGATATGGCCGCGCCGGGTTTGGGTTACATCATCTTTGACGAAGAGGCCGGCAACTTGATCGGCAAAGGGCCGATTGCCAAGTTCATTCCCGATGGCGTTTTGCGGGCCATGGCGGCGACCGCTCATGTCGGGGCAGGGGATGCCTTGTTTTTCGCCTGCGATAAGGAATCAGCCGCCGCCGCATTGGCCGGCGCCGCGCGCAGTCGCATCGGTGGCGAATTAGGCATTGCGGAAAAGGACGTCTTTAGATTTTGCTGGATCACCGACTACCCGCTTTTTGAATATAACGAGACGGAAAAGCGGATTGATTTCAGTCACAACCCGTTTTCAATGCCGGCGGGCGGCATGTCCGACCTTAAAGACAAAGATCCGCTGGATATTATCGGTCTGCAATACGATCTGGTGTGCAACGGGCATGAATTGGGATCCGGAGCCATCCGCAATCACGAGCCGGAGATCATGTTCAGCGTGTTTGAAATCGCCGGCTACAGCCGCGAACGGGTGGCACGGGAATTCAGTGGCTTGCTCAATGCTTTCCGCTTTGGCGCGCCGCCCCATGGCGGGGTCGCTTTGGGCCTCGATCGGATGGTGATGCTGTTGGCCGATCAGGTCAATATTCGGGAAGTGACTATGTTTCCCATGAATCAGCAAGCGGAAGATCTGTTGATGGGCGCGCCGGCGGAGGCCAGCGCGCAGCAATTACGCGAAGCACATATTCGCGTGATGTTACCGCCGGAAACAAAAAAACAAGACTGAAACGTTCCGCTCTAAGTCCTTGTTTGGTCGCGCATTCGGACGGAAAACCGGCACCCACTTTTCCTGAATGCGCTCAAGTTATTGTTTGGTCGCATTTTCTTAACGCGAACCGGTGTCCACTTCGCTCGAAAATGCTCTTGGATCA
>SMVB01400250.1_pt1 | contig 11980 bp, 11 predicted proteins | sample 2456461 | NCBI WGS metagenome assembly SMVB01 (sample SAMN11095934, study PRJNA526329) | marine sediment metagenome | biome: Marine sediment; feature: Surficial sediment; material: Deep marine sediment; isolation source: Hadal surficial sediment | place: Pacific Ocean | collected 2014-05 | depth...
GGCCCGCAAGCAGCGCGAGGCCGAGGCCCAGATGTCGCCGCTCTACGAGCGCTACCAGGCGCTGGACGAAGACCTCAAGGCAAAGAAATTCGTGCTTTCCGACGAATCCCTCTTCCAGAAACAGCTCGACCTGGCGGAAGTTCGAAACCAGATCGAGAACAAGGCCAAGGAGATCGAGGGCCAGCTCAAGGTCGACAAATTCCGGATTCAGGAACCGCTAATCACCAAACTGCGGAAGATCATCAACAATACGGGCCGTGAGCAGGGATTCACCATGATCTTGCAGAGAGGTGCCGCTGGTCTGATCTACACCAGGGAAGCCCTCGACATCACCGATCTGATCATCGCCCAATACAACAAGGACTAGCCGGCCTCGGCGCGGCCAGCGCCAATTCACGCATGCCGATCGACGGCCGTAACCACGGTGGTGCTGGCCGCGAACCGCACTGATCGTTGAGGGATCGAGCAATGTGGCTCGACGAGGGCGAAGAATCGAGTTGGCGGGCCGCGGCTCGATTCACGCTGGCCCCTGCATCCTGGCTGGTCGGTGCGGGAGCCCTGCTGCACAGCGCTCTCTACACGCATGGAGCACTGCATCGGAGAGCGCTTCCGATCGGCGTCGTCAGCGTTGGCAGCCTCGTGGCGGGTTGCGCAGGTGTGGGCTTGACCGCCGCCTGGATTGCGAATGCCTTGCATCGACGCGGCCATCGAGTTGCGTTGGCGGCGCGCTGGGCGGGTGGCGTGCGCCGTAGTCGGGATGCGGTTCTCGTGGTCTCGGATGGCCGCTATGTCAAGAGCCGCGTCGAGGTTGCGGGAGCCTCTGCAATGATTCTTGCCGCGCACTCTCCCGGGGTTCCTGTTCTCACCGGGTACGATCGATTCCGCGTCGGAGTGCGCGCGGCGGCTGCTTTCGGCACGGAGATTCTCGTTCTCGATGACGGGTTTCAATGTCATTCGTTGGAGCGCAACGTGGACATCGTTGCGATTGACGGCCCGTCTGGTTTCGGCAATCGCTGGTTGCTGCCCTGCGGCCCGCTTCAGGAGCCGGTCCGGGCGCTGCGTCGCGCCGGTGTCGTGGGTGTGATCGACGGCCCGCTCAACGGGAAGGATCAGGAAGTTCTCCAGCGCATTGGTTCAGAGGCCTTTCGGTTTGTGACTCATCGTAAGCCGGTCTCTGTCCGACCCTTGCGGGGGGGTGCGGCCGATCCTCCCGAGGTGCTCGACGGCGCGATCGTCGGTTTGATTTCGGGGCTCGCTCGACCGACCTCTCTGCGCAACACCATCGAGCAGCTCGGCGCCAAGGTCGTCACGGAGCGGAGCTTTCGGGATCACCGCCGCTACGGCCCGAAAGACATGCGCTACCTCTATCGCAATGCCCCGCTGTGGATCACGACAGATCGAGACGCCATCATGATCAACCCCGACTGGATCGGCCGCGCGGATGTGCGCGTGCTATCCATCAAACTGGAATGCGAGCAGGAAGAGCGCCTGCTGGATTGGCTGGAGGCGAGTCTGCGCTGATCGATCGCGTATGCGGGTCGGGTGATTGCGGCGAGGGCGTTGTGGGATAGGTCAGGACAGCAATCACGATGTCGCCGGGCTGGCAAAGTCAGTCTGGGGATCGTCGTGGGAGTGGCAATCGGGTCGGCAGCGGAGGACTCATGATATTGAGCATGACGGGGTTCGGCCGGGCATCCGTGCGTCTGTCGTCACTCGGCTTCGACATCGAAGTGCGGTCCGTGAATCACCGTCACCTCGACACGCGCGTGCGTCTGCCGCGCATTCTTTCGTCCTGCGAGATCGATCTGCGGGCGCGGATTCAGCAGAGAATCGGTCGCGGCAAGATCGATTTGAGCATCTCTGCATCGGATGGCAGCTCCGTTTCGGCTCGCGTGGATATCGATCAAGGTGTTGCTGCGGAGTACGGCCGCATGGCCCGAGAACTGGGCAGCATCGACGGCGTCGAAGGTTTCTTGACGGTCGATACCCTGATCGGACTTCCGGGGGTGGCGCGCCTCGCGGAGCCCGAGTTTCCGGCCGATGAACTTCTCGAAGCGCTGATCGGCGGAGTCGATCAGGCCCTCGAGGCACTCGTGGCGATGCGTGCGTCAGAGGGGAAGGCGATCGAGCGGGATCTGATGACGCGGCTCGATCGGGTGGAAGCCCTGGCGGGTACCATCAGCATGCGATCTGAACAGGTTGGTGACGTGGTTCGTGACCGATTGAGAAAGCGAACCGAACAGCTGCGATTGGAGACCGGGTTGCTCGACGAGGCTCGCCTTCACCAGGAAATCGTGATTGCAGCCGATCGCCTCGACATCACCGAGGAGATCGTTCGCCTGCGCAGTCATATCGATCAATTCCGCGAGATCGTGCAGGCGGCGGGAGTCGCCGTACCCGTTGGCCGACGGCTGGATTTCTTGCTGCAGGAATTTGGGCGCGAGGCCAATACGATCGGCTCCAAGGGCAGCGACGCACCGATCGCCCACGATGTCGTCGAACTCAAAGCGGAACTCGAGCGCATTCGCGAGCAGGTCCAGAACATTGAGTAGCCGGTCCCTGCTGAATATCGGCTACGGCAATTTCGTGGTCGCAGCCCGGGTGGTGTCGATTGTCTCTCCACAATCGGCGCCGATGAAGCGGCTGCGGGAGGAGGCTTCGAGTCGCAACAAACTGGTCGACGCCACGCAGGGCCGCCGCACCCGTTCCATCATCGTCACGGACAGCGACCATGTGATTCTCTCTGCCATCAACCCAGACACCGTTGCGGCGCGTTACGTCCACGAGGGACCGCTCGGGGGCGAGGAGTGAGCGCGAACTCCGCTAAGCAGGGGATCCCCTTCGTGGTGGCCGCGCCCTCGGGAACTGGAAAAACCACGGTCTGTCGGCAGGTGACGGAGCGAGACGGCCGGATTTCCTTCTCGGTTTCGCATACGACGCGTCGAAGGCGCGACGCTGAGGTGGAGGGTCGAGATTATTTCTTCGTCGACGAGCCGGAGTTTCGAAGCCTGGTGGCGAAAGGCGAATTTCTCGAGTGGGCGGAGTACAACGCGCACCTCTACGGAACCAGCTGGAAGGCGATCGATCGCGGACTCGCTGGCGGCCGCGATTTGCTGCTCGAGATCGAGGTGCAAGGAGCCCGACAAGTGCGGGAGCGGCGCCTGGATGCCCGATTGATCTTCTTGCTGCCGCCATCGATGGAGGAACTCGAGCGCCGCCTGCAGGGCCGTGGCACGGACTCCGAAGAGGAGATTCGCCGACGGCTCAAAGTGGCGAACCGCGAGCTGAAAGCGGTCGGCGGCTTTGATTACGGGGTAGCTAATGACGACGTTGAGTGCTGCGTGGAAAATCTATTGGAAATCATCCGCTCCGAACGTGAGGGGTTGGTCAGCGAGTTGAGAGAAAGGTTCTCGCCTGCGGCCGCCGCGGAGAAATTTCGAGGTTCGCGCGCCGCCCCTGGTTCTCGAGGGAAGCCCGGCGAGTCGGAGGGACACCGGTGAGTTTGAGGAGCGTCTGGCGAGTCTGAGGGGCGCCCGGCGAGTCTGAGGAGCGTCCGGCGAGTCCGACGGGTGTCCGGCGAGTCTGAGGGGCGTCCGGTGAGTCTGAGGGGCGTCCGGCGAGTTTGAGGGGCGTCCGGCGAGTTTGATGGACGCCCGGAGAACAGTTGGGTAATTTTTACTCAAGCGCCTGATCTTTAAAGGGAATCTCGCGGCGGATGCTTCGATTCAACGACATTGTCGACCGCATCTTGGAGTACAACTCCTCGTGCGACCTCGCGCTCCTGCAACGCGCCTACGTGTTCTGCGCCAAGGTGCACGAAGGCCAGGAGCGGCTTTCCGGAGAACCCTACCTCGTCCATCCGCTGGAGGTCGCGGGTGTCCTCGTTGAAATGAGAATGGATGACGTCACGGTCGCGGCCGGCTTGCTCCATGACTCAGTCGAAGACACGCTCACGACCATCGAAGAGATCGAGCGCCTGTTTGGCGAAGAAGTGGCCTTTGTGGTCGACGGCCTTACGAAGATCGCAAAGATCGAATTCACCTCCCCGCGCGAGCGCCAGGCTGAGAATTTCCGAAAGATGCTGGTCGCGATGTCCAAGGACATCCGCATTCTCGTCATCAAGCTCGCCGATCGATTGCATAACATGCGGACGCTCGACTTCATGCCCGAAGAAGCGCGCAACCGTGTCGCAAACGAAACACTCGACATCTACGCACCCCTCGCGCGCCGACTCGGAATCCATTGGATGAAGCAGGAGCTCGAGGAACTGGCGTTTCGAACCCTTCATCCCGATGTCGTAACCGATCTCGAAGCGCGTCTGCACTCTCAACGACAACTCCGCGAGGAATACATTGAGGAAGTGATCGGTGTGCTGTCGACTAGCCTCCAGAAATCCGAGATCAACGCAATCATCACGGGGCGGCTGAAAGAACTGTCTTCGATACACGCAAAGATGGAGAGCCAGGGTCTTAGTCTCGATGAGATATATGATGTGATCGCATTTCGGATCATCACAGAAGATGATGCGGGGACTGCCTACGCGACTCTCGGGATCGTTCACTCGATCTGGCGACCGGTGCCCGGGAGATTCAAGGATTATATCGCGCTGCCAAAGCCCAATGGATACCAGAGCCTACACACAACCGTGATTGGCCCCCACGGCGAACGGATGGAGATACAGATACGAACGGCCGAAATGCATCAAGATGCGGAGTTCGGGATCGCTGCCCATTGGAAGTACAAAGAGGGGCATCAAAGCGATCCCGACGACGCCAAGTTCGCCTGGCTGCGGCAGCTGCTCGAGTGGCAGCGCGACGTTACTGATCCACATGAGTTCATCGATGCCGTCAAGATGGACCTCTTCCCCGATGAAGTATTCGTATTTACCCCGACAGGGGATGTCATCAACCTGCCAAAGGGAGCGACGCCACTCGATTTCGCGTACGCGATTCACAGTGAGGTAGGATCGCATTGCGCAGGAGCGCGAGTGAACGGAAAGATGGTGCCGCTACGCTGTCGGCTGATGAACGGCGACACGGTCGAGGTAATTACCAGCCCCGCGCAGTATCCCCGAAAAGATTGGTTGGAGTTCGTCGTGTCGGCTCGCGCTCGTGGCCGAATTCGACATTCGATCCGCGGTTCGGAGCGGGAACGGAGCCGCGAACTCGGCCGGGAAATCCTGGATCGCGAGTTGAGAAAGCACGGGATGTCACTGGCGCGATTGCTCGAAGGAAAAGAACTGGACGAGTTGGCTGCGAAGGAAGTCCACAGCTCGACGGAAGTGCTGTTTGGTGCTCTGGGCTACGGGCGGGTCAGCGCGGTCGAACTTGTGCGCAAGCTGCGCGGTGAACAGTCGACGGAACCCGAGCCGGAGCGGAAATCGGCCAGATTGCGAGGCCTGTTCCGGCGTCAGGCCAAGGCGTCTCCGTCCGGCATTCGCGTCAGCGGTCAGTCTGATGTGCTCGTGCGCTTTGGGCGCTGTTGCGCGCCGCTGCCCGGCGATGAAGTCATTGGCTTCGTTACTAGAGGTAGGGGTGTCACCGTGCACGTGAAGGACTGCGTCAAGATCTACGAGTTGGATCCCGCCAGACGGATCGAAGTGAATTGGGATTCAGATACAGCGATGTCTCATTGCATCAAGATGCGCGTTCGATCCATCGATCAGCCGGGCCTGCTCGCGAAGGTCACCAAGACGATTTCGGCCGCCGGCGTGAATATCCGCGCGGCCCGGGTTTCGACGACCTCTGACCAGAAATCGCTGCAGACGTTCGATCTCTGGGTTACAGATGTCGGAACGCTCAACGCCGTGATGAAGCAGATCGGGAAGATCAAAGGTGTGATCTCGGTCGACCGACTCCGGAATTGAGCATTGGATTCGGTGCGTCTAGGAGACGCCCATGAGACGCTTGTGGAACGCCTACGAGGCGCCAAGGAGACGCCTGCGAGACGCCTGCGAGGCGCCTACGGGACGCCTCTATGGAGGCCGGATTTGAACCCACGCTACTTCGTCAGGCCCAGTGAAGTGGGCGCGCCTTCTGCGCATTTTCGGCCATCTCTTGCCACTGCGCTTGGAGCGGATTCCCGGTTCTCCGTAACCGTTGGCCTCGGCGCGGCGTAGTCGGAGTGAGAATCGGGCGCCGCCACCGGGAAATCCAGTCCGTCAGCTGTCGGTAGAGGCGCTGCGGCATTTGAGGAGAGGGACCAGAAATGAGAAGAAGCGCAACCGTTTTGTGCATTGTCGCACTGGTACTCGGATTTGCGGCAGCCGCTCATGCTGCGAATTGGAAGGTAGACGGATCCCACACCACGGTGGGATTCAGCGTCAGTCACATCTTTACGAGCGTGCACGGAAGATTCGATCGATTCGACGGCACGATCGTATTCGACCCGGAGGCGCCAGAGTCCGCGATTGTCCGGGCAACCGTTGAAGCGGCAAGCATCAACACGAACAACACGAAGCGCGATAAACACCTGAGAAGCGACGACTTCTTCGACGTCGAAAAACATCCGACGCTCTCGTTCGAGAGCACCGGCGGCGTCACGGGGATGAAGGAAAATCGCGGCAAGCTCGCTGGTAACCTGACGTTACACGGTGTGACGAAGCCCGTCGTTTTCGACGTCACCTTCCATGGGCAGGGAAAGGATCCGTGGGGCAATGTTCGGGCGGGTTTTTCGGCGATCTTGAAAATCAATCGCAAAGACTACGGGTTGAACTGGAACGAAGTGCTGGAGACGGGCGGGTTGTTGGTTGGCGAAGAAGTGGAGATCCGGATCGACGCTGAGGGGATCCTCGGCGAGTGATGCGGGCGCCGCCCTGGCGCGGCAGCCCGATTGGACAGGAGGAAAGACAGATGGAAAAGGGTGCCAATAGAGGAGGGATGCTGCTGGCGTTTGCAGTCACCGGACTGTTGACCCTGGCGGCGCCCGTCGGAACGGCCACCGCCGAGGATGCCGCAAAGGTGCATTGCCACGGCGTGAACAAGTGTAAGGGTACGGGCGACTGTGGTGGCAAGGGTCACTCGTGCGCGGGTGGGAACGCCTGCAAGGGGCAGGGATATCTGAGTATGGATGAAGAGACCTGCCTGAAGATCGAGGGCGGCAGACTCACTCCCGAGAAAGAGTAGGGGGAAGTCTTGAGTGTGGGGCGCGCGGGTGCGACGATGAGCTGGCCCAGGTTGGGCTTCGGCGCCGGCCTGCGCGCCGACCACTACGAAGATGTTCTCGCGGGCTCGAAGGGAGTCGACTGGTTCGAAGCCATTACGGAGAACTACATCGACACGAAGGGCCGCCCCATGGCTGTGCTCGAGTCCGTGCGACGGGACTATCCGGTCGCGCTGCACGGCGTTGCTCTCTCGATCGGCTCCGTGGATCCGCTGGATTTGCAATACTTGAAGGCGCTCCGGGATCTGGTCGATCGAATCGAACCGGCGCTGATCAGCGATCACCTTTGTTGGAGCAGCGTCGATGGGCGCGCGCTATTCGACCTGCTGCCTCTCCCGATGACTGAAGAGTGTCTGGCACACGTCGCAGAGCGCGTTCGCATCGTTCAGGACGTGCTGGGCCGCCGGATTCTGCTCGAAAATCCCTCCACGTATCTGCGTTGGAATGCTTCGACGATTTTCGAGGCAGAGTTTCTGTCCGAGTTGGCTGAGCGGGCAGACTGCGGCTTGTTGCTCGACGTGAACAACGTGCACGTGAGCGCCGTCAATCTAGGTTTCGATTCCAGGGCGTATCTCGACGCCATCCCAGCACACCGCGTGGGACAGGTACACCTGGCAGGATTTCGCGATATGGGAACACATCTGTTTGATACCCACAGCTGTGCGGTCTCCGACGAGGTCTGGGACCTCTATCGGTACGCGCTCGAGCGCCTTGGCTCGGTGGCCACTCTGGTGGAGTGGGACGACGACATTCCCCCGTGGGCGCGTCTGGTGGAGGAGGTCGATCGAGCCCGACACAACCACGCCCGGGTATTTTCCACAGGCGAGGCCGGCCATGCGGCCGTCGCTGGCTGACCTCCAGCGCTCCCTCGCAGCGCGCATCGTCGACGGGCAGGGGCCCGATCTGGACGATTGGATTTGCGTGCCTTCCGAGGTGGACCCCGCGGCACGCGTGGCGGTCTACGTCCAGGGGTATCCCGCGCGCATCCGAGAGGCATTGAGTGAAACCTTTCCCGCGGTGGCGCACATCCTGGGCGACGGATCCTTCTCGGCACTCGCCGCCCGCTATGCGAAGGGTTTGCCCGCCGATCTTAGAAGTCTCAATCTCGTGGGAGCGGCTTTACCCGCACACCTCGAGTCGGATCGCGCGAGTGATGACTTGCCGTTCCTTCCCGCGCTCGCCGAGCTGGAGTGGGCGGTCGATCGGTGTTTCCATGGCGAGCTTCTAGCGGCCTTCGAGCCTTCGGTCTGCAGCGGATGGTCTTTGGAAGATTGGGGGCGTGCGAAAATCGGATTTCAACCCGGGCTCGCTCTCGTTTGCGCTCCGTGGCCGTTGCGCGAGCTTCGCGAGACATGCGGGTGTGAGCGATCCGAGATCGACGTGAACCTGGTCGATCGCCACGACCGGGTGTTGATTTACCGACGGGATTTTGAAGTCGTCGTCGAATCGGTCGGAGCAGCCGAGGCCGAGGCTATCGAATCGCTGCAGAACCGGGAGTTGCTCGGCGACGTTACCGCGAAGCTTGCCGGCTCTGGCGCAGAGCCTGGATCCGTGGTCGGTTTTTTTGGCCGCTGGGTCTCTCTTGGGCTCGTCGTTTCGTGCGAGATCTCTCCGCCTCCCTGATTTGCTTTTTCGGCAGATGCATCGCGTCTTCGTCAGATGCATCGCATCTTCGTCAGATGCATCGCGCCTTCGTCAGATGCATCGCATCTTCGGCAGATGTATCGCATCTACGGCAGATGCATCCCATCCGCGGCGGATGCATCCCTCTTTCTCGATCCGGAGTGTGCGGAAAACTCGAGTGATCCTCGCTCCACCAGCGATGAGCGAGGGCTCCTCAGTTCATCCCGCATCCTCCTGTATACTTCGCGCCAATTCAACGCGAGGCGTTTCGCTGTGCGGTAGCGGGGTGTCTGGCGACAACCATCGCCGAATGCATCGGAGTCGTTCGAGCATTTGGATTTTTCGGATCCTCTGATGACACTCCAGGCGCATCGAGTTCTGGCGATCGCGAGCGTTGTTGCGGGCATACTCGCGTACCGGTCGCTCGCAATCTGGAATCCGGACCCGCACGAACAGCTGATTTTCGAGGACTGGTTGTTCTCGTCAGTAGAGGCCATCCCCCAGATATATTTCGCGATCGCCGCCGCACTTGTCTTTCGGAGTCGAAAGTCGTTTCGCAACGCGATGGGGGGCGCCGGTTCGCCGGCACTGGCGTTTCTCCCGCTGTTGGTGGGCTCGGCGTTGTTCGCCTGGGGTCATTACGTCGCTGCCACGGACCTGCTCGCCGCATCGTTCGTGCTCGTCTCGATGGGAGTGGTGCTGCTCTGGTTCGGGACCGGCTTCGCTGCGGCCTGGTCGATTCCGTGTCTGATCTTCGCGTTCGCGATTCCAATCCCCGCCGCCTTGACCAACCAGGTCTTCTATTCGCTCCGACTGTGGACGGCCGATCACGTTGTCGCGTTGCTCAGCCTGGTCGGGTTTCCCGCCTACCACGAGGGGAACGTGATCTACGGCTCCGATGTGGTCGCGCAGGTGATCGACAGCTGCAGCGGCTTACGGGCCATCGAGATGCTCACCCTCGCCACCGTCCTTTTCGTGCATTGGTCTCCCGCCAGTCGTCTCCGGGGATGGTTGCTGATCGCGTTGGCGCCGCTGATCGCCTACGGGTTCAACCTCCTGCGGGTGTGTTCCATCATCCCAGATCCGACCTCCGACCTCTCTGAAACGCATACCGTGCAGGGCTGGCTGGCGTTCTTCGGAGCGCTTGCGGTTGTGGTAGTCGTCGATCGCCTGCTGGGCCGACTGCTCCCGGGGCGACCGCAGGCCGATGGGGCCTCTTCAGCCGCGCCCGCCCATCCACAGCGGGTGGGTGACGCAGTGGCGTTGGCGAGCTCGAGGGCGGGTGCGGGGTCGATCGCGCTTGCCGCGCTGCTGGCGACGCTATTGGGCGTATCCGTCTGGATGCCCCGATGGAGCCCACCGCAGACCGAGGATCCCGCGAGCAATACGTTTATCGTTGGGTTCACGGTTCAGCTTCCCCTCGCAATGGATGGATGGCGGATGGGTAGGGCACTTCCGCTGGACCGCGATTTCTTATGGACGCTGAAGTTTCTGCATTACGCGAACCGACCCTACCTGCTTGATGGCGAGACGGTGGATCTGTTCGTCGGTTACGGAGACCGACCAGATCGCGGCTGGAGCTTGCTCTCGCCCAAGAATGCGCTTCCGGGGCGCGGCTGGGAGGTCGAAGACCGTAGCCTCGTGAGACTCGACGCTTGGGATCGGCAGGTGGCGCGGGTCGTGGCGCGTTCTGGACCGCAGCGCATTCTCACCTACCACTGGTACGAGGGGATGGATTCGGTGGCGCTGGAAGCGCTGCGTGCGGGGTTCGCGATCGACCAGTCTCCGCTCTGGCGGAGCCAGCGACCGCGCGTGATCCGGATCGGCACTCAGGTGGGTGTGGGGGCACTCGAGGAAGCCGAGGCCGAACGGAAGCTTCGGGCGTTTGCGGGGGCACTTGGCAAGGTGCTGCTGGCTGGCGAACCGAAATCGTTGGCTGCGCGGGGGCAATCCGGTTTCGCGAGCCTACACCGCGGCGTAAATGAATCTACGGGTGATTTCCCATTTTAGGAAAACCTTTTCCCACCCGAGCTGGCCCTCGAGGCCGAATCCAGTATAAAGTCCTTTAAAATCAGATAGTTGCGATATCATCAGTTGCTCAGGCAATTTGGCACTAGAATTGCTCCCCTTCAGCTATGCGGAGGAGTGGAGGATTGAAAAAGGCCGTTGACATTGGCAGCGGCTTTGTGGTTTTTATAGGAGGCTCGGTTTCCGCGGCAATGGCTGCCGGTGGGCAAATCGCAGATCTGAAATCTGAGGGTCGAGACAGTGTTACGAAAAGGAGATCGGTAATGAAGTTACAGCGCACATTCATCTGCATCGCGGGCGTGTTCTTCGCGGTTGGCTTCACCGCCTCCCAGGCGGCTGCCGGAGCGGGTACTCCGGGGTGTGGTGTCACCGGTGACGAGGGCTTCATGAAGATCGAAGTCAACGCGCTTCGCGCTGGCGGCAAGACGGTCGTTACCAGTCCGAACGACACGACCAAAGTCACCGCCAAGGCCCGAATCCTAAAGGGGACGGCTGATAAAGATACGACCATGGCCACGACTCTGTTGATCCAAGCGTTTATTGACGGAGTGGTTATTGGTGAGGGCACGGCCGGCCCCATCACGCTCGGAGTGGGCAAGGGTGGCAAGGGCGCCACGATCACCGTAGCGACCGAGTCGTGCGGCGACGAAGGATTCATCTATTTCGTCGCGACGTTCGAAGGAGTGGACGGGGACAATGATCTGTGCATGGGAGAGAGGACTCTCCGAAAGTTTTGCAGATAGTCGCTGGACCGCTTGAGTCTGAGTTCTTCATTGCTGGCATTGGCGAGGTTCCGCCCACGGCTCGTGGCGGCGAGCCGTGGTGGGCCCCGCGTGCGGAGATCCCATGGACGCCGAACAGTCGCTGAGCCACACGAGAGAGCCTTCATCCCGCGCGAGACCCCAACGGCGACTTCCGCTGCCCCACCTCAGCGGGCTGTTAGTAGTGGTCGGTCTGTGCTGGCTCTCTTGGTCCGCCCCGGCTGAGGCGCAACCCGCGTGTGCGCACGACCTCTGCGAGATCGGAGACAACCTGAATTCGGTCTGTGATCCCTGCGTTACCGACATCTGTGATGGCATTCCGGGCACTATGGGTGATCCCTACTGTTGTGCTGTGGAATGGGACGATAACTGCGTTGATCAGGTTCTGACGATTTGTGGGGATGTGA